>ERZ791815.517-NODE-517-length-33646-cov-127.528832_pt1 | contig 33646 bp, 31 predicted proteins | sample MGYA00510302_ERZ791815 | MGnify/ENA primary metagenome ERZ791815 (study PRJEB30046, sample SAMN00791995) | human gut metagenome | study: EMG produced TPA metagenomics assembly of the A metagenome-wide association study of gut microbiota in type 2... | reverse complement strand
AAGGCAGATGAATCAGGAAATCCAGAATAATTTTATTGTTGAACCCTTTAAAGCAGATTTGATTATGGGAAAGATAGTTGATGAAAATATAAAAAAGCAGCTTGATAAGAGTATGGATTTCTTCTTGAAATATTACCCTGCTCGTATTAAGAATGTAGGTGAGGATGCGATTGCAGCACGTGAGCTTGTTTGGGCGTTCAAGGATGCAAGGGACAATGCTTTCGAGAAAGTGGCAGAAATGACCGCTGAACATCTGAAAAAAGAATATGGCGATAAGCTTAGAAATATGGCTTTCGTTTGTGTTCCTACAAGCAATAAAGACAATTACGCAACACGCTTTGGTGAGTTCTGCAAGCGTGTAAGCGAATTGTCAGGAGTGGAGAATGGATTCTCGCATATCGTCATTATGCAAAGTAGAATGTCAGTACATGAACACCGCCACGGCAAAAAGAAATGCGAGGTCAAACCACAATTGGTAGATTTCGATGTTCGCTATTTTAAGGGCAAGGATGTTTGTGTATTTGACGATGTTGTTACCACCGGAAAAAGTTATGCGAACTTTGCGAATATGTTAGAAGACAATGGCGCAAACGTTGTTGGAGGTATGTTTTTAGGTAAAACTTTTTATAAATATAATCAAAACTAATTAATATGATGGAAAAATATAATATAGAAGAGACGATGGCTTTTACAGGACATCGTCTCATAGAGCCAGGAAGAGTAGAAGATATTAAGGCTCAATTGAGAATCAAAATAAAGGCTCTGTACGCAAAGGGTATAAGAATATATTTAAGTGGTATGGCACTTGGTTTTGATATGCTTGCAGCAGAGGTAGTCCTATCTTTGAAGGCTGAATTGCCAAGTCTGAAACTCGTTGCCATAATACCTTTCAGAAATCAGTATAATAGATGGAACTATATGAGTAGAGCAAGATATTGTGAGATATTGGCAGCGGCAGACGATGCTATTGTTCTGAGTGATGGCTTTTATAAAGGATGTTGTCTTAAAAGAAATGACTTTATGATTGACCATTCTTGCGGCTTAATAGCTTTTTATGATGGTGGATATAAAGGAGGAACATTCTATACTTGTAAAAAGGCAAGGGCAAAGGAAAAGGAAATAATAAATTTGTATTGACTATCAGTCGAGAGGTTCTCCACTTAGAGTGAAGAACCTCTCGTATTTGTTTGGAGATATGTTGAAATGTTGAGTGTAAACGTACTTCTTTTCAACATTCTAAGCTTATATTAAATTATTAATGTTAATATAAGAAATATATTAATTTTTACGATGAAATATGTCGGTTTGTTGTTATTTTTGCAGCCTGTAATTAATAATATCATTAAGTATATAGTTAATAAAATAGTTAATTTATGAAAGTGAAACAAACATTTATGATTGGATTATTTGTCACATCATTCTTAACATCATGTGACCAACATCCTTCATTCTCCAACTCAACAGAAGCAGTTAATGGTTGTCATAAGGTACTTGCTGAACTCCAAGGAAAGAAGGAAGTTGACAATGAGGAATTGACAAAGTTGACAGCTAAGTGGCTTGAAACTCAGGATTCAGCCTATAGCGTTTTCGGCAAGGATTCTACTATTACACTCAGAAGTCCTGTTGCCTTGGCTTACTTCATGGTATCAGACTCCATCAGACACGAGATTACAAGATTGGCTTTTTCCAAGCCTCGTTCGTTGAAGGATGTTATGTATCTAAAGTTGAACACTGCTATGGAACGTGAGAAGGTGAAGGATTCTGAAACCTACAAAGATGCAGTCAAGTTTTATGAGAGTCTTGACAACCAAGGTATGTATTCTTCCGCACCTATGACGATTTCTGCATATTACATTTTGCTTAAATCGGTGAAATCATTTAAGCAGGAGCGTCAACTTTTGTCATTCATCACAGAAGAAGATAAATGTTTCCGTTCCTTGATGAACTATCTCAGTAAAGTATCTAACTCTGATTTACAGAATCTGACAAATGCTACAACGGCAATCTTTGACGATTTATATTCGTCAGTTGGCAATAAGTCTGATGATGTAAACGACCGTACTATGTTATATCTAACAATGCGCTTCAACCGTCGCATTATCCAAAATGCACTGGCTTGCAGAAACGACATCATCAACAACCAACGTCTGGATAGAGACCAGAGAGCCAACTATAAATGGATGCTCATTCAGCCGTTCATGGCTATTGATGATTATTCAACAGCTGTATTGACAGATGAACAACGTGAAACGCTTATTAAGCTCACTGATGAACTACCAGCATTGCTCGGCAAACTTGATGTTCAGAAGAAGAGCGATAATGAACAGATAAAATTGACAAATGTTCTTGCCAATTATTTCTTGAAATCGTATTTATCAACAACATTATAAATTCAGAATATGGAAAAAATAATAGATGTAGCTTGTGTGAAAAATGAAATCTATAAGGATTCCATTTACAATTTATCTAAGATTTTAGTATTGAAAATGTCCGAGACATTTGATGAACAACAATATGAAATCTATATTCATGATTACTTTGCGGAAGTTGTTTGGCAAACAAAAATGCAAGTCATGGCTGAGGATTTGACAGACTCATTGGAGAAAAAACTTGGTGCTCATATTTTATTTGCTTCAAGTGAGGAGAATGGCAGGATCATCAAAGTGGAAGCATACTCAACTCCCGTAGAAAACAGTATGTATGCCATCTACCTATCATCAGACCAACATGGAATTATTGACTCCATTACAGTTTTCTTCTTTGATAGTTTGGATGTAATGTATCACCATCTACGTAAGGATTATCAAAGTATCACGAAGGTTGAAGGTGATATTATCGAAAAGCAATCTTTGCAAGATTTAGTAGGTATCTTTATTTGACATTTATAAAATACGACTATGTTTATATTGGTATTGAAGCTTATATTGGCACTTGTCCTGACCATGATTCCTTTTGTGTTTCATTATTGGATAAAGCCCAAAAGTAATGAATCTCCAAAATGGAAAAACTCGATTTCCATTTTGGAGGAGAACCTTCCGTCTATAAGAAGAAAGAAAAGAATTATTTTCCTCTGGTTTATGCGTTTCTACAAGAAGATGAAATTCAGTCGTAATGCACGAAAATTCTTCACCTATATTCTTATTGTATCGATGTTGATTGTTCAATTTGTAGATTTCCAAGCATCCAAATATGCTAAGGAGCATCTTAATGAAGCTACATCTATTAGTGTAGAGAATACCCAGTCACGCAATTCAACTTGCTTGGCAATTAAACATAAAGCATCAACAAAACTACTTCGTTCTCACACTACACCATTTTGGGCATTCAATTTGTGTTTAATAATAACATTGGCAACTTTCTCATTTCGATTGTCTGATATGGTTCTTACCCAAATACATAATGTAAGATGGATCAAATGGGTAATGGGGGTAGCCATAGTCCTTCTTATTGTGACAAGTATTGGTAGGTTATTGCTTGTAGCGGAAATTTCATATCTTATTCTTATGGCAGGTTTGATTTATCCTAATCCTCGTTTCGATGAATATGGGAAATGGCGAAGAAGAATAACAAATCAAGTTCGCCGCAAATCTGTGATTGTTTCGCCAGGAGAGAAGCAAAGAAAGTCGGCTTAATGACGCAACATTCAAACATAATATTTCAGCATTTAAAAACATGATTAAATCATCTTTTAGAAAAATGAAAACTCAATCAATGTCTAATGATACTTTCAGAAAAGGGAAAAGCCTCTTTGTGACACTTCCTTTTCCTCTCTTAGATTATTTATCTTCTGATTACGCATTGTCCCGTTCAAGACGGTACTCGAAGATAGAAGCTTTCAGATTCTTGGTGCAGCAGTGCTGCCATAATCCAAATGGTGAATTTGACGGTAGTCACAGCATGACTAACTTCTCGAAGCTCACTAAAGAATGGATATGGAACCGCACAACTGTTTCTAAGTTCATCAGTGTGCTTTGCAGTATGGGCGTTGTGGAGATTCAAAAAGTCGGCACCGAAAAATTCGTTTCGTTGAAGCCATCCGTGTTGCAATGGATCGATTGCTCGGATATAGAGGCAGAACGTCATAGAGACGATTCTTTGCAGCCTCAGGCGACTCCTTCACAATCTTCTTCATCTGAAAGAAGTGAAACTCTTTCTTCTGAAGAAAAGTCTTTGGATAATTAGATAATACTTTTTCATGCGCTTGCGCATAGTGTATAACTTTTTTACTGGGGGGAAGCCTAATTCCAAGTTTGTGCCAAAACTTGGTTTCATCAACTCGAAAATCGAGGACTAACGTGCGGCAAGCCGTTGATGATATTAGGCTTAGGGATGGCATCCCTAAGAACCCTGTCCCCCCAGTTCATAGATAAAAATAAAACATGGCAAAACAAGTAATGGATATTCAGCCAGGAATAGGTATGACTCTATCACAGAGTAACGAGCACCTACGAGTGGCAGTAAATGGAGCATTCACAAGTCGGTTCTCTTATAATGTAGATCCGACACGTGACAAGTTGAATTTTGAAATAAAGAATGGTGAGGTTGTCCCTGTGGATAAACATATATCTATTCCGAGAAGAATAGAGACAATATTATGGCAGCGTGGCATCAAAGACCCAAACAAAGAGATACTTAAAAAGGGTAAAGAACCAAATCGTAGAACTGTAGCGAACTTTATTTTGGGTGGTTCCAGAGACCAAATGCATCGTTTGGCATTCGGAAATCAAGAAGTAAACTTGGAGCATGGCGCGAATAACTCAGCTATCAAGAGAATGCCAGAAATAGAAAACTGGGCTAAGGATATGTACCGATTCATGAGTGATAGATTTGGAGAGAAAAACATTGCTGCATTTGTGGTACATTTAGACGAAACAAATCCACATATTCATTGCACTGTTCTTCCTATCACAAAAGACGAAAAATTATCTTGGAGAAAGGTAATGGTTGGTGAAAACAACTCTAAGTTTGAATATCAAAAAAGAACGACTGAACTTCATAATGCCATAGCAGAAATCAATGCAAAGTATGGGTTGGAACGTGGAGAGCCAATAGCTGAAACAGGTGCAAAACATCGTTCAACAGCAGAATATCACGAAGCTTTAAGAAAGGAATTGAAGGAGCAAAACAAAAGACTCTTTGATACTAAGATTGTTCTTGATGATGCTATCGAGAAGAACAAGGAAACCATCAAAGAACAGAAGCAGACCATTGATTCTTTGAATAAGGAAATCAAACATGCCTCTGCAAGAGTCAAGGGATTGAGTACGATGATAGAGCATCTGGAGACCTATAAGGAAGACCTGGAGAAGGAAATTGCGAAGTTGAAGGCTGACCGTGATTCTGGTAAGATCTCAGCTGAGGAAGCTGCCCGAAAGATGGATGCCATCACTAAGAACCTTGAAGATGTCAAGGCTCAGATTCTTGACAAGGAAAGCAAGCTTAGTGTGGCACAGGCAAAGCTCGACAGTTTGAATGCGCAGACCTCAAAAACGGAAACTCGCTACCAGGAGGTGAAGACGAAACTTCAAACAGCACAGCCTGAGTATAACAAGAATGCCATGCAGGAAATGGAGGCGTTTGGTTACAATCTCGCTGCTTTCGATGCAATGAAGAGGATGGAGAAATACAACGAAATGACAGCAAATATATCTTCTGATGAAAGAAGAATACTTGACAAATACAACTCTGTTCTTTTGGATGATTCTATCTTCGAGCAGATGGCAGAGAATGCCACTGAAATTACGACAGTAGCCACTGCTCTGTTCTTGGGTTATCTTGATAAGGCTACAGCTATTGCAGAGTCTCATGGAGGAGGTGGTGGTCCTGGAACTGGCTGGGGAAAGAAAGACGATGAAGACGAACTCGCCTTCAAACGTAGATGTATGCTTATGGCTATGCACATGATGAGACCGCAGAACAAGGTGAAGAGAAAAAGGTAAGCAATATAGTAATATAGTAATATGTATTGTTGTCTATAAGTATTCTTCACTTTACTTGAATATATATAGCTTAATATATAACAATAAAGATAGTGTTATTGCAGACAATATATATAGTTTGCTTTACTTAAATACATATAGTTGTATTGTTGTAAATATGACAATACAACTATATGTATTGCAGACAATATAGCAATATAAATATGTGTATTATTAAAAGGTAAATAGTTATGACAGACATAAAGACAATAAAGCACTTATATAAAGTGGTAAGTGTAGCTAAGAATACAGGTATCGATGCCCTCATTGTTAGTTATAACATGATGGTCAATACATGGAAAGGAGGAGAAGCATGAAAGAAGACATTTCACCATCTATGCTTGCCTTCGACTACGGCAAGTTGGCAATTGAGATTAATGTTGGCATAGTAGTGGTTTACAATCGTAAACTGCTACTTATCCCAAACTTATTGATCAACTCCAACAAGTTTGGAATCAAGCTGACAGGAGAGACGTTACTAAATCTATGTGAAGATATTGGTGAACCATGCTGTAATGATGGTACCATTATAGGGTTTACGACATTCACAGAAAAATAATTGTTCATATAATACTATTATGAGAAAAATCAGAAAAGGAAGACAGTCATTAAGGAAGGCACTGGAAGTGCCAAATGAAATCTTTCGACAGGCAGTTAACTTGACTGAGGCAGAAAGATACAAATATATCAGCCTGGAGTGCGCAACAGTCATCGTAAGACTGATCAAGGAACTTCGTATAAAGCAAGGTGGAGGTATTAGAGTAAAATTCGATTGTATTGACATGAAGGATTATAAGTATTTTGGTTTTAGCACAAGAAATAGACAGCTCGAAAATTGCCATTTCTTGATTGAATCGAAAAGATACACATTCTTTCTGTCAGTAGATAATAAAAATAGTTACGGAGTCCAGAATGATGACTATCTGCGAATATTAGCTATATACTCTGTACTTCATCGTATGTATAAGAAACGCAACAAGCGAGAAGCCCGAAATCTTTTTTGTTGGAAGAAGAGAAAGTGATGTTTGTGTCTTATGATATAATTGTATCTATAACTCTGTTTCCGTTTCTTGTGTTCAACCTCAATTTTTCAGTATAGGATGTACCGTTAACCATCACCGCCAACTTTTTAACGTGCAAAGGTATGGCAGCCCAGGCAGACACCAAACACCAGTCGATGCTCTCCCTATCGGCGAAGATTTTTTGCAGCAGACTTCCGCAATCAGAGATTGGGTATTCTACAAAAATTCTCTACCGATTGTTTGGCTTACTGCCTTATTGGGCTGCCATCTTCTAAAGCACGTAAAAAGGCTTAGGTGATGACGGTTATGCCGGAATGATTCTAAAAAAAAACTCGGATTGAACGAAACGGAAAGTCCTTAAAAAGGCAGATGAATCAGGAAATCCAGAATAATTTTATTGTTGAACCCTTTAAAGCAAAGTTGATATGGAAAGAAAGAATGATATTCCATTTGAGCATCAGATGATGTTTATTCTGAGACGTTATGATTCTGTAATGGCTGAGAATATTGAACTGCGTAAGGAAATAGAGGAACTTACAGAAGCTCTTGATGAACTTGGAGGAAATAATGAACGTAAATCTTTGAAAAAGCGTATAAAGAAGCTATCAGAGAAGAATGAGAGTCTTAAACAGAAGCTTTCTGAAAAGAACAAGCAATACGATGAAATATATCGTTTGTATAAGATGGTCTCAAAGAAGAAAAACGTTTTTAAAAATACGTTACTGTATGTAAAGGCACATATTAATAAGATGCTTGCACTTGTTGATGTTCCTGCTTTGAAACTGTTGTCACAGCGTATTGCCAAGGATGTAAATTTGGTTGAACATACCAATTGTGTGTATGAAGAAGTACAATAAAGAAATGCTTATTGTATCTTTCAAATGAGAATAATTAAAATATATCGATATGACAAATGAACAAATTAAGCAGCACTTGGAAAGAGTGGTGAAAACTGCTAAAGATATTGCAACAAAGACTTGTAGTCAGCAATGGGAGAACTACAAGAAAAGTAGAGTAGAGAATGGAGAACGACCAATTCCGAAAGATATGGAAGAAAGCATTCGGGATGTCTTCACCTTTGCATATGCTACAGGTATTGCTACAGGTGTTGAGGACACCATTGTTAGTTATAATATTATGTTCAATACCGGGAAAGGAGGAGAGGCATGAAAAGACGTATGACTAATAAGATAGAAAACTATAAAATCCTGCCTAAGCGACTTATCAATAAGTATATGTCTCTTGGTTTTGAACAAGGTTACTTTAGTGTCTCTATAGAATTTAAAGGTTGTATCAAAGTGTATGTTCGTGATGTGTGGGGTAGAATACTCATTTATAGCCTAAACTATTCAGATGGCAAGTGTGAGCATTCTCACGGCTTCAAGATGTGGAATGATGATGTTTTGTACCATGTTCGCAAAGGAATGAAATATGATGGTAAATAATAAGATTTTATCTCTTATAAAAATTATACGGTTGGTACTGATGAAGATGTCTTTTATGGAGTATGTCTAACACCTAATACAGACTATATTAAAATAGAAATTTACTGATAATACTCGCTGTATAGAATTGTTTAAGGGATGCAGCTAATCGGAGCATCCCTTAAACTCAATTTATTTAATGGTGAAGTCAAAGATTGTCCATGAAGCTGACTCCTTCTCATTCCATGTCAGGCAATATTCACCAGGTGTGCCTTTTACGGTCATATCATATACATTTTCTGATACTTTATTCACGGAGACTATAACATCAGCAGCATCTGCTTTGGATTTTGTATGACCATCACTAAAAACGGCAGAAGCATTTCTGGCACCAATGAACTCACGTTTGTTATTTTTAGTCTTTAATTTACAAACTATAAAGTCATTTACACGAAGATTATTAGAGAACATCTTGTAATACTCAGATATGCTATTCTTATCATGAGTGAAATACAAACGAAAATGTGCTTCTCCTAAGAACTGATAGTTAGACGTGGAACCATTATATGTTAATATCCATTTAGAACTGAGTGTATTGTCTGTTACTCTGTTTTCATTTGCGTCTATATGTTTCATAGCCACAAGTTTATTGTCGATATTAGCAAAAATACCTACGGAATCTTGTTTTAATTTTCCTAAAGCTGTTTTACGGAAATCTATACCAGCTTTCGCCAATGAAGCTTTCTGCTCTTCATAAGTCTTTCGTCTGGCATCATTAAAGCCTCGGATGTATTCTTCCGATTTCCCTTCTAATGGGTCTATTGTAGAATCGTCATCATCATCAACATCCTCGTCATCATCTGATTCGTGTTTAGGGAGAATCTTGCTGATGTCTGTTACACCGCCCTTAATCAAAGCCTTGGCTTTTTCTCTTGCTTGCTCAATAGGAGTCTGAGCCATCATGAATGTGCTTGCTGATACAAGCAACATTGTTAACAAAACAATCTTTTTCATATATATAACTTTTTAGAATAGAATGCAAAGTTAATGCTTTTATTAAGAAAATAAGCAATATCTGCATTTTTTTATATATAATTAAACGAATAGAGGAAACACTTCCAAGAAATGTTTCCTCTATTTTGCTTATGGTTATGATGCTTTCTGTTGAGTTTTCTCTGTTTGATGAAATTCTCTTTGAATAACTTTTATCATATTCTTCACTTCCTGGTCTATCTTATTAAAATTGTTATATAAGATACGTTCCTTTGCATCTACAGAACCAAAATCATAGAATTTAGGTAAAGGAAAATTCTTATAATCCTCTTCCTCTGCCTTTATTTCATCCATATTAAAGTTGGTTTTGCAGAAGAACTTAGAAGTTTTGAACTCTTCTGCCTTCTGAATGTCCATAGCCCCTTTGCGACCAGTCTTTGTAACAGTAAAATCTCTTGCTGTCTGACCACATATCCAACCAGATGCCATGTCGGAAATCTTAGATGCCGGAACAAGACTATCCAAGTTTTCATTAAGATTGATGGAAGTTCTGTCACGGTCAATGGTGATTCCTTTCTTTAACTGAACCACTTTACCAAAAATATCTCCTGATAGCCAATCGAGAGTGTCCTTGCTACGAGCAGAGCCGCTGATTACATTGCCAACAGTGGTGATAATTTTGTCTTTACCAACCTTACCATAGTCAGCCTCCAACTGAGGCAACTCCTGAAAGCCTAATGTTACTGCAACCTTGTTGCTTCGAGCAGTTCCAATCAATCTATCTATTTTATGGAAATACAAAGTAGGTAACTCGTCAACTATAATAGTTACAGGTACATTTTTACCCTGACCGCTGTTCACACGTGTTACGAGGCGGTTCAATATAAGGGCATTCAATGCACCGATGATACTCTCCATTTCCGGGTCATTAGCAATAAGAAGATAACTTGGATTCTTAGGATCACTGACTTTTAAATCAAAGTCATCGCCTGAGAATACCCAATATGCCTCTTTCGTTGCAAGTCGTGATGTTTGAACACGAAGTGTACCAATCATACCTTCCAACTGTTCCATAGCGTTATTCTTCTTCGCTGTCATGAACGGAGCCATCAGAGGATAAACCTCAGGGTCTGTTTCCAAAACTTCAAATATCTCAGAATAATCTCTATTCAAGAACGACAGTACATGAGGCATATCCGAATATTTGCCTTTCCAATAAGCAGGTTCAACAATGTGTTCCTTCTCACCAAGATGACCTTTTGCAAATACACGTCCAGTGAGTCGCTTATGATGCGTGTCTGGGTCTTCTTCATATTGTGCTTCAAGCTCATTACCATGCTCGTCGTATGGTTTCTTTCCATAGTTTACAAAGAAATAAATGCAAGCGGCAAGGAAGTTTGTAGCAGATGTTTGGAAGAACTGGTCACTGCCACCGCCACTTCCTTTCTGTCCTTTCTGCAAAGATTCAATCAGTGTCTCAGCAGTTTCCTGAGCTGCCGCCAAATTACTGATGTATTTCTGCTGAATAGGGTTGACACGTCTTGAATATTCTACATTAACGAAGTTGATGATATTAAACCTGCATCCTTTGGGCGTTTTACCTTGCTGTTGGTTCTTCTTGTAATGATAGTAAAGCTTAGTAGCCAAGGTTGGAAACTTATAGTCGTACACGACCATGGCAAAGCCTTTGGCACTATGCTGTCTGATGTATGGTTCTATGACAGAGAATGTCTTACCACTACCAGGAGTACCCACAACCCAAGTTCCACGGAATGGGTTAATGATATTAATCCATCCCTTACGGAATCTTCCTTTATAATAGTAACGCATCGGTATATTAACAGAATACTTGTTGTCAACGTATTCTTCTGTCTGCTCAAAACTCTCATTCTCGAAGTTGAATCTATCTTTAAGCATTCCATCCTTGAAATATTTTGAAACATTATCAAGTGCTATATGAATCAATATGGTTCCTATCAAAGATGCTACCATATAAAGCCAAATGTTGGTTCTAAGCAACCAAACTCTGGTTTTCCAATCACAGCTATAAAGAAAAACAGAAACTGTTACCAAAACGAGTCCGATGGAGATAGGCCAGAAAACCATCTTTCTCGCATCGAACTCTATCTGTTTTTTGTTTTTAGTACCTATACAGGTGATGATTACCAACATTACTGTAACAATCTTGCTATATGGCAGAAACTGATACATGGATAGCCTCCCAAGTCGGCTATGTACGTTGGTGATAACGCCGCCCAAGAAATCCAAAGCTGTTGGGTCAAGCGCATACATAAAAAATTCGAGCAATAAAGAAACATAGATTGTCGCTCGGAAAAGGGTGTATGTTCCCTGTAGTTCTTTTGACTCTTCCATTATTTTGTATTCATTTTATTCGCTGTTCTTGCTTTATTTATCCATCCTCTTTTACAGTCAGCAACAATAGCTTTCATAGACCGTGTTCCTCTTGGTGTTCCACGAAGCTCGTACCAAGAATCCAACAAAGATGTATAGCGGATTAATCTGTTCATCCTTCTTAGCTTAAAGTTCAACTTTACCAATGTATTGTTGATATTGGCTATGACTTGAATCCGTTGATGTTCCGTAAGTTTAGGGTTCTTTCCTTTCGATGATCCAAGCGGTAGAATCTGCTTTACATCGGCAGCTATCTGAATGCCGTCATCAATGACATCTTTGTAGATATTATTCTTCTTCTGTGACAAAGCTACAGCCAGTACATTAGCTGGACATGAAACACCGACAGATTTTAACTCTTTAAGATTTTTAAGAGTTTGGTCAACCTGGTAATATATGCCGTAAATGCTTGCAGCTAAAGTAAGCATATCACCAAAACTGGATAGATAGTTATCAAACTCTCTTTGAAAGTTTGTTACTTTTTCTGTCTGATCTGAGATATACATGTGCCCAGTTAGGTTAAGTGACATTACTTCATCTTGTGATTTTAAAGCTTTTTTTGCCTTCTTTGCGTAATCAAGGAACAATCCTGCACGCACTACGTCTTCTCCGGCATAAGCCTTTAATGGAAGGAAAAAAATCAGTCCTGCCAATACAATCATATAAAAGAATTTATTTACCATCCCCATGATTTACTGTTCTGTTTAAGTTTATAATATCTTGCAACAGAAGTTGCTGCTCGGCGCATTCTGTTTCTTGCTTCAAGAGCAAGCATACCATTTGACTTGTCTATTTTGCCTGCAATGGCACGATTCCAAACATCCTCAAAACTGAACACAGATATAGATACAACCAATCTTCTTAACTTGGAATTGAGTTGTTCAAGCTCACGCTCCAAATTCCATATTAATTGTGTTCGTTCTGCACCGTTCAGCATATTACCATCGCCACCTTTCTTGCATACTTTTTTTAAGGAGCGATATGTTTTAATAAATTGTATTGCTGTTTCCATATAAAGGTTATTCATAGACATTGTGGCAAAGACACCTTGTGGGTTGATTTTCTTTGCAGCAGAAACCTCCCATAAGGCGTTTAAAGTTTGCACACCTTCTAAGTAGAGTTGACAATCAGCAGCAATTCTATCTGCAAACCCTTTTGTAGTTTTTAAATATTTATTATATTGTTGCTCCCAATTTTTTATCTTTGCTGTGGTTGCCGAGAGTTCCGCTTGAATCCCGGCTTCTTTCTTTCGATAATTTGTTTGTGCGGAAATCTTGTTAAGAATATTGTCCTCACCCTTCTTTATAGCAAGATATTGACCAGGATTAGAAGTAGTAGCACCTATTTGTGCACGGCATACAGCAGTGGACAACACAATAGCAAAACAGAGCATTACAGCTCTAAACTCGATTAGTAATCTCATATATCCCCTTTCTTCTTTTATTAAATTCAACTCTCATCCTTATTTCAGACACCACATCGTCAGATTCTTTGATACCTATCATGTTGACCACAGAATTGTTTCTATCACCAGAATAAATGGTGACAGTTTTCAATCCAAATATCTGTTGTGGCAACGAACGATGTTGCTTGTAGTCCACAACACGATACAACTCAACATAATCTGTTGAGTGTGATAATACTCCATGAAGTATTATTATTTGTTCCGATGTTATAACGTATTCTGTACGCAACAATGATAGCAACTTACAGAACAGATATATAACCAAAAACAATGCGGCATAGATAAAATATTCGTGCCACATAAACTTGCCAAATACATATATCCAAAAAGCGGCAATGCTTAGGCAGATGGCAGGAAACTCATTAATGACGTATTGTAATACATGGGGTCTCAATGCCACCGTCTGAAATATTTGAATAGAGTTATTATTCATACCTTATTATATTAAATATAAAGAGAAAAGAAGTATGGGTTAAACGCCCATACCTCTACCTTCTCCATGTCCACGGTCTTCGCCTATCTCAGCTGCATAACTTGCAGCTGCAACTGCTTCTGGCGATACAACACCTGGTTTAGAAAATACAGCCCTTGACTCATAGAAGTCTGGTTTAGGTCTTGGTGGGGCTGCCATCGAAAGACCCGCAGCAACATCCAATCCGGTAGTAACGGCAGCAAGAATAGCCGCACCTAAGTTGAAGCTATGTCCTGGCTTAGTCTTCATTTCCACCTCAGGGAATATTTTATCAAAGAGTTTCATTCTCTGATAGTCATTCACAGCAAGGAATTTATTGAAGTCTTTCTGATTTATCTCGTGTGAAATTACGTTTCCGTCAATGACTGCGGACATCTTATATTTACCCTCGATAACCTTACCTTGCTCATCCTTCAATCTTTCCACAGAAATATCACCAATAGTTGTAGCACGACCATGTTCGCCACTACGTTTCCATTCCTTGCTTTCTTTGAGATTATTCAAAGACTCTCCGTTTACCCCAGCATCACCCATAAGGTTAATCTTTGCTGCATTACGTAAGTCATTGAGATTAATGGCTTCGTTACCATAATGAACAACCCTGCCTTCTGTTACAGAAGGCTTCTCTCTATGAGCAGATACTAAGTCCTCAGACAATACTTTTTCTTTTCCAACCGTCTTAACGACTTCGGTGCCAAATCCGGCTTTATGCAATTTATCTATAATGTTGCTGATAGTGGCATTATTGTTGAATGACTGCTGACGCATATCTTGATGAAGGCTGCTTGTTGGAACAATCTGCATCTTCTGCTTGTTCTCATCAGTAAAAGGGATAAGAACGGTCAACATCTTGGCTCTGTCCTCATTTGTTCCATTTTTGAAAGCATTGTATTGTGCCTCTGTTATCTTAAATGACCACATTCCGGCATCCTTATCGGTACGGACATTTATCTGATAATTGCCAGATATTTGGTCTTTCCATGCCATCGCTCCAGTAATGGCAGCGGAAGTATTTGCATTTACAAGACTATAATCTCCTTTCATTGTAACAACGCCCTCTGCTTGGTCAATTCCTTTTGACCTAACAGCATCTTGCATCTGTCCATTTGATGCACTCTTTATCTTCACTTCATCAAAGACTTTATCAAACAGCTTCAAGCGATACTCGTCATCATAGTTGATAAACTTCAGATAGTCATCTTTACTAATCTCGTGACTCATCAACTGATTGTTTATTACCGCTGTCATACGGAATGTTGTCTTCTGACCGTCATTCGTAGGGTAGGCTTGTATCTCTCCCACAGAAACGGCACGACCATCTTTGACTGGTAGATAGAACCCTTGGCTTGCATCCAAACTTCTACCATCTACAACACCAATACTATTCCATTTGTCTATATAGCCAGTCTTGTAATCTTGACGCATATTCTTCATGTCAATATCAATGACATCGATGTTCTTGGCATAGGATGCTGCTTGTTGCTGCCCTAAGTTCAACTCCTGTTCAATCTCTGGTTTCAACTTAATATTGATGTAGTCCTTGCTTTGAAGATGCTCTTTGGTTATCTTCTCTGAAAAGTCTTTGGAAATGACTTTGTTGATAATATCAAGTCGCTCACTAATATTAGGAGCTGTCTTGTTGTGAACCATCTTGTGCTTACCCTCGCCAGAAGTGAATCTCAGCTTGTCATTGAGGATCTTTTTCAATTGTTCGTCAGTCAACGCATATTGTAAATCCTTGTTGATACCGTCACACTTGATTGTAAGAGTTTTCTTCTCTTTATCGATAACGATGCCATGAGAAGAGAGAACCTTGTTGAATCCTTCACCACTAAAGGTTAGTTCTGCACTGTAATTATTAAGGTATTCTCCCAAGGTCAACGCCTGTCCTTTTGGGCGAACCAACTGTTTCGGCTTAGCATCAATCTTCATGTTAGCCAAAGAATCCTGCTGCTGGTTTCCTTTGTCATAAAAGCCGTAATCACCAGTCTTCAATTCTCCAGGCTTTAGTCTGCCATCAGGTCTATCCATCACAACAGGTGCACTACTTGCGAAGAAAGGACGGTCATCTATTCTTCTTGCATGATAACCATGTCTTCCAAAAGCTCTGAATCCATCCAAGAAACTGTCAAAACGTCCGTATCTTGCACCTTCAAAAGGGTGGAATGGGCGTTCTCCTCTATATCCATATTCTCCAGGATTAAGTCGATGTCCATTTAAACCCATATTTACAGGGCTATTAGCATTACGTGCAGCAACCCAAGAACCAGGAATATAATAGTCATTTTTCACAATTGATACAAAAGTTTCGTAAGCCTTTTTATCCCATACGTTAGTTCCGCCATTCCTTAATGCCTCCAATTGAGCATCATTGAGTGTATAACGTCGAGGTGTTGATGTGTTGTGAGCCATTGTTACCAACTGATATTCACCTGTTGGGGTCATTGCAATCTGTGCTTGCATACCATTGGCATTAAGCGTATTTTGGAGCTGAGGAGCTATGTCCAAAGCTCTTGGATTTGTATTCTTTCTTGTTGCCATGTTCGATATTATTTATTTAATGTTATTTCTTGCTACCCAAAATTCGGAGTATATAAATAAAGAGGTTGACGAAATCAAGATACAATTCTAAAGCTCCTAATAGAGCTATCTTTTGACTATGTTCGTCAACTCCATATTGGGATTCTTCTATAAGAATCTTTTTTATTTTCTGAGAATCCCATGCAGTCAGTCCAATAAAAATTATTACTGCCGCATAGCTTATCATTAAGTCAAATCCACTGCTTTTGCAGAAAAGATTGACTATTGTAGCTATAACTAAGCCAATTAATGCGAAAAACAGTAATTTTCCAATTGAAGACAAGTCCTTCTTGGTAGTATAGCCATATAAGGACATTATTCCGAAGGTTCCTGCTGTTATAAAGAAAGCCTTTGCAATACTTGCCTCTTGATATACAAGCAGCGTAAATGACAGTGTCACGCCATTAAGCAAAGAGTATAAAATGAATAGGATAGTGGCTTGTGTCAAGCCCAGTTTTCTAATTCTACTACTGATGATAAATACCAAAGCTATTTCGGCACCACATATTCCAAATACCATCAATGGATGTTCAAACATTGCAGACATCAATGATACTGATTGAGCTACAGAATAAGCTGTAAATCCTGTTATTAAAAGGGCAAGTGTCATCCAAAGATACACCTTACCCATAAGAATAGAGAAAGACTTTTGCAAGTCCTTCTCATATATAATTCCAGAGTTTTCCTGTTTTGGATAGATGCTATTATACAATTCTTTTTCAGTCATAACTTTACATATTATAATTAGTCTTTCTTATACACTATAACACAAGTGTGTCGATTAGCAGTGTAAGGCTTGTAGAGATTGATACCACCTTGGCTTACACCAATCATTTTTTCCTTTGGCACACCTGCTTTGGCAAGGAGTTTAGCTATATATTTTGCTCTTTTTATACTCAGCTTGCGGTTTATTTTTGGTGTTCCTGTTTTACTATCAGCGGCTCCCACAATTCTTAGATTGAGATCGAACTCATTTACTGCTCCTGCAATCTCTTTGATATTTACCAACTGCTGCTTGTCAATAAGTTCAGTTGAGTTAATCTTGAAGAAGAACAATATTGGTGCGTCAAACTTGGCAAGTCGCTCGTCAACTGTTGTTTCACCGTTATTCATTCGCTCTCTAAGTCTTCGCAAGCCTTCATAATCATTGCGAGGAAATGGTGTGAGGTCTGTAACATCTTGCACTGGTAACATACCAACACACTTTGATGACTTCTTTTCCCATCCGAGTTTGCTAATGCCTACAGTCAAGCCGATGCTTGCTTGAAACAAATTGTCACCAAAATGCTTGTCCTTGCCAGCTCCATCAAAGGTTTGGAATGTGCTCGTTCCTCCAAACTCAGCAGACAAACTGACTCTTTTTGACATTCTATAGCTTCCAATCACACCATAGCTAATGGCAAATGGCTTGTTGTATAAATCGCTGTTTCTTATGATACCAGCACCAACATATGGAATGACGTTCCACTTTGGAAGAGGGGTATAGGTGGTTCTGTAGAACGAAGAAATATTCAACATCAAATCACCATGATAATTCTGATAACTTACAGATTCCTTGTCAAAATTGGCAAACTGAAAACCCTGGTACACAACACGTGTTCCGAAGAAACGAGAGTGCCATTTACCAAGACTAAACACCATGGTGTATTTTGTCTTATCATAGAAGTCTCCGCATCCCTTTGGCGCACCAAGAAAAGTGGATGTACCAGCTTGCACTGAGGCAAACCAGTTGTCTCCGATACCTGATAGATGGAAACGTGTGTTTCCATCAGAAATAGATGGCTGCTGTTGAAGATTGTGGTTGGTTGCTGACATAGGTATTGAAGAACCAGTAGTTCTTGCATAGTTCTTTTCGTCATCACCATAAACCACTTGTGCCTTTGCTACCGTTGTTGTAAGGCATAAAGCCAGCATCATTAAAGTTTTTGCTTTCATTATTTTCTTTTTATTGTTTATAAATTCTACATTTTTTCAGCTAAATCGTCATACAGATATAGCTTATGTTTCATTATTATACGCTCACATTTTTCAACATAATCGCTTCTGGTTGCATAACCCGAAGCTTTTATAGCCAAAAGCCAATGATGAAAGTCTTTGCTGCCATATCTCCAACATCGTGCGTAACGGTCACTCATAAGAAGGCGTGAATGGTATTCAACGCTTTCCTCTGGCGAGTTGAAATTGCAAAACTTTTCGTTCGGACGATCATCATTATGTACACTATATGGCAAACCTTCCCTCAACCATCGGCTGTTAGCTTTGATTCCGAAGAAGTTGTAACCTGCTTGTGCAAGATTGCTGTTTCCCCATCCGCTTTCAAATGCCATCTGAGCGAGAATAACAGAAGATGGAATGCCATACTTGCGCTGCTGCCGCATTGCAATACTTGCATATTCCTTGAAGAACTCTGTTGGAGTCATTATCTTCTTCTCGTCCAAATGCAGAGCTTTGACGGCTTTCTGCTTAGTATCTCGTATATATACCAGCAGGTTATATGGGTCTTGAAGTTTCCCTCTAAGTCGGCTTGTTATATGAAGATGAGGTCCTGTACTTCGCCCGGTAGTGCCGCTTAGACCTACAGGTTCCCCGGCATATATCTTCATATCCTTCTCAACCCAAATCTCCGACAAATGGCAGTAACTAACGGTATAATCACCAAATTGCATGGTTACATATTTTCCCGAACCTCTGTCATAGCCAGTTGCCTTTACATAGCCATCGAACATGGCAAGCACTTCTTCATAACGTGCTGCCAAATCAAGACCTCCATGTTGCCTGGTGTGACCGTTGAAAGGGTCAGCACGTGTTCCGTAGAATGAATTTATTCTTATTGTCTTCAGCGGAAAGCTAACACTTAGATACTTGTCAATCCAATAATCTTTTATGTCATCCTCAGTTATTGCTAATGAGGATTGTACTCCCATACTGCATAAAAGTAGTAGAACAATAATCTTTTTCATTGATATACCTTTTTATTAAGCTGCAAAAATACAATAATAGATACAAGGAATAGTTCTAAAAAAAATAAATGTTTTATATTAACATTAATAATATAAATTAAGCCTATTCTTATACATTTTATATTTAAAATGTTAATATAGGAGATATATTTGTTTTTTAACACGCTCATTAAAGAAAAGCCTTAATTTTGCATCCACAACAAAATAAATAAAAAAGAAACATGAGGAAATTTACAGAAAACGAGATTCCTTACGAGGATTTTGAGCGTATGGGATTCTCACAAGAAATGATAGATGACCTTCCTGAGGCAATTATGAACAGACTCTTGTCTGGAGAGAAAACACCTCTGTTGGTATCTTCTAAGAATGACTCCAAAGACAATCCAATGAAGGCTACCATTTGGATGAGTAGGGAAGAGAACGGTGTGGTTACTGGCTTTTATCGTCCTTATGATAATGTACGTGACTATTCAGATTTTAGTAAAAGTCAGCAAAAGACACTTCTTAGTGGAGGTGTTGTTTTGACAGAGCTTAAAGGTCAACCGTCTTCTTATTATCAGATGGACGAAGATACTAACCGTATTCTTTCATGCCCTGCGGATTGTCTTATGAACAATTTCAATGGATTGAAAACTAACCTATCGGCTTATATTGACGAGAAGACATTCTCAGAAGGCAAAATTCAATCTGTTGTGTCAGATGGTAACGTGATAACAATTGGTATTGATCTTTCAGATTCTAAGGGCTATAGAGTCGTTGAAGGTGATGAACAGAACTGGAAGCAGGAGAAAGAAACTGATAAGTTACCAAAGTACAATTTTGGACTTTATGGATGTTGGACATTTGATAAGGACAACAACCTATCCTATGTACCAGAAGAGAGCTATACCAACGAAATGGTGAAAGCCCAAAATGAACTTGTTGAAAAGAACAAAGCACGAGGTATGCACATGTAATATAAAAAGATATGGAAAAGACAATAGATAAGTTTGCTGATGAGCAAGAAATGCTCGATGCTTACATCAATGGCGAATACACAGCTAAAGAGATAGTTTCTGTATTCTTGCCAGATGACGTAAAAGAACAGTATAATATATATTGTTCTGAGAAAAATCTGCAAGATACAGAAGAAACCGCAGCAGCTTTTCTTGGTTGGTGGTATGAAGAAGATAGTGATAGAGAACCTACTGCCGAAGAACTGTTGGACGATGAAGAAATGTCTGAGAAAGTTTCTTCGAATGGCTATCAAGATGTATTCTCTGAATGGAATAAGGATATTACTAAACTTACAGAACTCTCATCCTCTGAGACTGCAAGAGACGTAACTTTGTGGCGATGGAAAAACCCAACCATAACTGATAAGCAAAAATGTGCCTCAGAGCTTGGTGTTCCAATTGCCGATGTTGAAAAATGGTGGTGTACTCCTGATTGGATCAACGGTTATGTAGGTGGACATTTCCATCCAACAAACCCACGAGAAATGAATAAGAAGGAGTTAAAGTCTTTCTTGATAGAAGCTTGTAGAAAAACTCTTGAAGCTTAAAGATTATAAGATTCAAGACTGTTTCATATGACAAATATGAATATATTGTTTTAGTCCTGCTGCTTGTGAAAGTGGCGGGACTTTAAATTATTGTTTAACACAAAAACAATTTTGAAATGGTAAATAAAAAGAAATCGCCAGATAATTGGGGAAGACCTCGCAAACAGCTCATAGAAGGAGTAAAAGAAGTCTCGCTTACTGTCCAGCTTCCCGAGACATTGATTAAGGCGTTACGTAAAGAAGGTAAAAAGCAAGGCAAATCTATGAAAGAATTGATAGGAACATCTCTTCTTTCAACTTATGCAGAACTTCTAAATATACCACAAGGGGACAACAACCTTGTGGAGTTGGAAAAATTCAACAATAATAATTTGTATAGTCGTTTAATAGAAAAAATATTTAAGAAAATTAGATATTATGTTTGAAAAAATAATAAAATTTGGTTGTGGATTTATCGTCATCTTCTTTGTGGTGATGATATGTTTGAGCATGTGTAGTTCTTTTTATTTATTTAAAGACATAAATAGTAGCCCAGAGATTACCATGATGTCTTCTCCTAAAACGCTTCATATCTCAAAGTTCAAGGTGGATGAAGTGTTGGAGGACGGCAGTGCAGTAGCGCATGTGGAAGACTTTTCCGCTGATATAGACTTTATGGGCAAAGTGCTGTTTCAGAATGATGAAACAGACAGTTACGTGAAGGACCAGATTATCACTGCTCCTAAAGGCAAGGTGGAACAGATTGGAACATGTAAGTATTCCGGCAACACCATCCCAGTAATCAGAATCATAAAATAGAAGAGGTATGCAGAATAATGGCAATCCTTCAATGTGCAAAGAAGCTCAGATAATATTCTCTGACGATATAATTTGTTGGTCGTAGTTAATCCCTTCTATAAAGAACTAAAGGCTATTACGCCATTTGACAAATTGAACTGTCAATGGTGTAATAGCCTTTATTATTTACATACCTCGATGAAAGCGTCGTTGTTGATGATGACTTTCTTCCTGGTTGTTGTCTTTTTCTTCATCCGCACCTTGCCTTTTATCAGGAGCAAGATTCTCGTCACTCTCCACGATGCCGTTGCCATCTACGTCTATGTCGATTGGGGTAGTGGAACGCATATCCAAGTTGGACGATTGACTCTGACCTTTTTGAAGCTTATCAACATAGTCGATAATCTTATCCGAAGACTTCTCGGCAGCTTTAAGCACAGCTTTGGTATAATTAGGGTCATTCTTTAATCGTTCCTTCCAAAACTTGCTACCAGCAGTCTCACCAACATCATAGCCATACTTCTGTCCTACAAGTCCACTGCCAAGATGTACAATCAGTCCTTCTTTGAGAATGTTCTCAAATCTTGAAGATACAGGCTCTGATTTTCTTGTTCTCATAACTAACCCCTCGGATAGGTCTTGCAAGAAGCCATCCTTCTTATCATATTCTCCTACAGGCGCAACATGTATAGTGTTGTCAATAGCTGAATAGGAAGCGGAACCAACAGAAGAGTCAAAGGATGTTTTGGTGGTAAATCTATTGTTGTTTACCAACGATTCAATGGCATCCTTATTCTCCGATGATAACCGGGATTCAAGAACTTGGTTGAGCTTCATGTTACTGTACTCCTGAGGATGCTTTATCGGATAATCTGTCTGATCAATGTTATAGACATTCTCAATTCCATTCTTTGTTATAACCGGAATAGCTACAGCATTTTCATTTACACGAATACCGGTGGTATTCATCGTAGCCAAGTTAAGGAAGACTGGAACTTCATATCCATGGTTGCGGCTTGCTATATTCAACATCATTGCTGCTGTTCCTGAATATTTATGTCCGCTCATATCCATAGGTACAGACTCATTACCGTTATCTGAAACAGTCAATCCCTTGGAGGCTGCCAGTATGGAGCCGTATTCTTTATATACTTTCTTTTCCATGTGCTCCTGGGTATGCCATCTGCCATCTGTCTTTGCATTGAGAAGCAGAGGATCAATAAATCGAGTTTCAGAAGTTTGCTGTCCTCTCTGTTCTCTGAGTGGCAGGACATCTACGGATTTTCCATTTCCTATTCGTTTGTCGCCCTTGATGTAAACACGTGGGTCAATACCATCGAGGAGGTCTTTTAAAGGTCGGTCGGCTACATTCTCAGCTGAGGTGAAATGAATATGCAAGAAATCGGAAACGGCTTTCCAAAATCTATTTAAAATATGCTCCATACGTCCCAAAGACCTTGCAGCAGCAGCCTTTTCTGTCATGTTGCCGTGATTGGTCATACGAGACATTTCCTTACGGAGTTTTTCGGCACCTCTTTTGCCAGAGTAGGTAGCTAATACCTCATCAGCAACTTCATCTTCGGTCTTCAATTCCGGATAGTCTTTCTTAATTTGCCCCCATAAGGTAGTCGTTTTCATCAAATTCACGATATTGCTCCATTCATTAGGATTGTTCTCACGAATGGCATCAGCCCAAATATGAGTGTACTCATGGATTGGAGTCTCGGCGTTTGCCACACTTGGGTCAAGATAGATCTTGCCATCCGTAGTGAATCCCCAAATTTCGCCTTTAGAAGTCTTAAACTCACTTAATTTATGGTCATCTTTCTTGGTCGTTTCGTTATTTTGTTGTACCTTTGCATCCGAAAAGGTTTGACCGTTGTTGTTGTGTGCGATTAAGTTCGTGTTTGCCTCATTACTGAGACTGGACGTGACAGACGGACGAACCTTTTTATTTGTATAGAAATCATTAAAAATTTCATGACCTTTCTTTACTTCTGTTACAACTTTATATGTTGTGTTGTCAGAAGGATTGATATACTTATATTCAAGTCTTCCTTTTGTAGAAGGTGTTACATTTCCTTTCTCTATGATTTCTGGTATAAGTAGAATATCGTCAGAAGTAATGAATCCCTTTTTCGTGTTGAAATGCACAAAAACGCTATGTTTTGTTCCAGCTTGCAACTCGTTACCTTGGCGCATCATTATAGTTTTTTCACCATCCATTCTCTTAGCAACAAAGGAAATGTTATTGGCTTTACCACTAAATACATCTACTACGGTTTTTTGAGAATCTGTAAGTGATCGACCTTGAAGTTCTTTACCTATCGCATCCATTCTTTTAAAGACACGACTTCCCATTTCTTTCACTTCATGTGAAGCTTCTTGATGTACCTTCCTGGCTTCATCGACATCAGTGATGACATCCATACCATTCTTCTTCATCTTATCCACAAGGACATCTCTTAACGCCGCTTCGTTGGCTGTAAGGTTTTGGGGTTGGCTTACTTTGTGGTGACGTACCGCTTGATGATTGTTATTGAAGCCAAGTATGGCATCTAATTGCTCCAACGTTCTCACGTCATTTTCATCAAATGAATATGAATGGCTGTTGTAAGCATCGATCATCTTTTTCATTTCCGTATGAAATGCTAAAGACGATGCTTCCAAGTCCGCAATCATTTCATTACGGTCTTCAGGTGACATAGAGTAAGAGCTATGTGTATAGGCATGAAACTCCTCCTCGCATCTTTCCATTTCACAAAACTTCTTATCAACAGTAGTATGTGAAGGTATCAAATCCCAGTCACCAGATAGCAACTCCTCCTTATCCCTCATAGACTCTATATAGTCCTTCATCTTAGGGATGCTTATAGTATCACGCAGTTTCTGACGTACCATATTGCCCTCACTTTGCATAGCGACAAGCAAAAATCCTGATTCGTTGGCATCCAAAGGAACTTCTTGATGGGTATTGAGGTCGAACGGTATGACTCTGCCATCCTTTGTAGCAACAATCGCATTAACATTCCCTTCGTTAGCAGGGAAAATTACTGTGTTATTCTCCTTTGCGTAGATTTTGTTCTCGCCAACATAATTTCCAAGGACAGATACCAACGAATAGATAATGCCGTTCTCTTGCTCCTGCTTGATGACCTTACCTAATGTGTCTAAAATAGTCTTATACTTATGGGCGTTGTCTTCATTGACAATCACATTGTCTTTCTTATTGGAGTTGTCTGTATAAACGCCAACCTTTAATGTAATTCCGTCAGACAAAGACCAAGATGCAGGTATGACCTTACCATCGAAAGCTTTGACTTCATGCACTTTCTGCATATCCAAAGGCAGAGTTCCACCAAAGACGGGTGGATAAGATTCACGGATGTAATTCAGAACCTTGGCAAATTGCTTCTTGCCTTGTTCTACATCATTCAAATGCTTTTCAAATTTCTTTATGTCGGTATCGTTCAAGACAACAAAACTTTTGCCAATCTCATTCTTGAAATCGGCATATTCCATCTTTTCACTTTTCTCCATGAAGTTGTCTTTATCCCATCGGCGCAACACTAATTTTGGAGTATCGCCAATCAGATGACCTTTATCGTAGTCTTCCACCTTGACAACATCATTTCCTTTGTGGAAATAATTGCCTACAAGACGGCTTGCCTCATAATTGGTGATAACCTTCTCATACTTATCTGGTATTTCGAAACCATCTTCTTTCAGGAGAGCCAACTTCTCAGCCTGTCTGCTTGGTGTGTCTGGGATGATTCTTCCATCAACCCATGTTGCCATAAGACCGTCCTGCCATTTTACAGAAGCATACTTGCAATCAGAGAATTTATCCTTGCTTTGCTCAAAAGCCCATTTGCCAGTAGCTACCGCCCATTTCTCGATTGTGGTCAAGTTACTGTTCTTTGACAGATAATCCAACTCCTCGGGACGAAAATAATGGTTCTGAGGAAATGGCTTTAGCTTGTTCTGTGCCTCTTCCTGTCTGTCACCGCCAAAGATTTGTTGCCATCCCTGCAAAAAGCGGTTCATAATATTCTTTGTCTTTTGTTTTGCCATAATTATTTCTACAAGAAAGAAATAGCACCAACTATTCATTGATGCCATTTCCATAATTTATTAACTATTTATTCCTGGATAACAACAGATATGCTGCTGTTATGGTTCCAAGTGACAACACCCCTACTACATAACCAAAGGATATGATAAGGTGCTTACTGCTGTGCTTGCGCTGCTGTGCCATCTTCCTTCTTGCTAACATCCCATGCTGCAACAGATTTTACTGAGCATTCTATATGCAAGTTGCTCTTGTAAACATTCAAGCGTAGGTCACCATGTACTTCGACATATTTCTCAGCTGCAAAATAGTCTGCATGGATAGGATTGAGAACAACGAAGTTTACCCATGTAAATTCACGGTTCTCTCCATTCTTGTCAGAAGAGAAAGCAGAAAAAGTCTGAAAGTCTTTACCTTTTTTGCTCTTACGGTCTTCGATACCCTTCTTGCCAATCTTACCCAAGAACTCCATACTGCCTTCCAAGCGGTCAGGTACAGTTGATTCATTAAACTCTGCCTCCTTATCGATGCGCATGTTCCAATACTCAACATTCTGGTTCTTTCTTATGTGTGCAACACCATTAACAGTGACTCTTCGACCAGTAGAATAGTGGTTCATCGTCTCGGCATTAAAAGGTGCTGAGACATTAATATGCAATTCCTTAACTGTTTGGTCACTGCCTTGAATTGCTGTTACTATGGCAAAAGAAATAAACTTACTGCCATCATTTGCCGTCTTTTCTTCTGCGGAACTAACGATGCTTCCGCAAACTGTTGCGTTCAATTTAATCATTGTCTTAATATTTATATGTTTATATTATTATCACTTGTATAGTTAAGCCAAACGCTGTCCGTTGGACTGCTGTTGCTCAGGGCATTCTGTGTCAAAGTTTACGCTTGCCCTCTGCTGCAATGCTTTCACATCTACAGTTTCCCTGTCACGTTTCACAACATTATTATCCTCTTGGGTTTGACCATTGGCTTCTATTTGGGAATTGTTATTAGCCATCTTGTCGGCTACTTCATCGGCTTTAATCTTCATGACAAGACCTAAGGCAGCTTTGAACATTGAGGAAATCAATTCAGAGAACATATCTTGCCCTGAGGCTTGTTCTCCATTCTGCTGCATTAGGTAGGCAAGCCATTTATTTGGGTCGTTAGAATTGGTTATATTTGCCAACAATCTCATGTTTTGGTCTTGCTGCAATTGATTTCCTGTCTGACCGCTTCCCAAAGACATGGATGAGCGTGCTTCTGCCAGGTAATCCTTACCATTCTTGTCAAGAGAAACTGGCATATTGCCTCTTACCTCCAGTTCTGCAAGATATAATGCCGGATTGAATCTCTGCCATTCACCATTTTGTTTCAGAACTTTGGTTTCAAAGTGCAAATGTGGTCCAGAACTTCGCCCAGTATTGCCTGAAACACCAATCTGCTGTCCAGCATTTACAATATCGTCCTTTTTTACACCGATTTGAGAAAGGTGCATATAGGTTGTTTGAAACTTTGTTCCATCTTGTCGGTTATATTCCACAGTGATCATATTTCCTGCTGCCCCATTATTGGGTTTCACTGCGGTAACCTTTCCATTGTCTTCCGTAGCAAAAATAGGTAGGTTCTGACCTTTTGTAGATAAATCAAGACCTCCATGTTTATGTCCTGGTCGATCCACTCCAAATTCAGAACTTAGTCTAACTTTGGACAAATCTATAGGCAAAGCCCAGTTTCCTTGCAATTGGACAAGTTGATTGTTTGGGGTCTGCTGCTGAATGGTTTGTGAAGGATTGTTCTTGGCATAACCAATTTGTAATCCTTGTTGTTGAGCTTGCTGAACTGCCATCTGGTCGTACTTGTACAAACCATATGTGTTGATGTCTGTTATCAACATATTGGCATAAGTCTTTTCGGATGCGTAAACGGTTCCTATTCCATAAGCCCAATTAACATAATCAGTTGAACTGAGATTTTTCACATTCTTCTGATATACCGGGTACATCAAGACTTTAGAATGGTCTTCAATACTTTCTGCAACGCTGCCATATACTCTGAATGGTTCTTTGTAGGAATGGTCATCCAAGTGATATGTAACTGGACCATCCCAAGAACTGCCTTTTTTTATACTGAAATAGTTGTTGTACTTCGTGCTGAGTGTATTGGTTCCCATGCCGCTTTCAATAGCCATCTGAGAGAGTGTGACAGAAGCTGGAATACCATACCTAATTTGTTGGTCAATGGCTGCTTGTGCATATTTCTCGTAAAATGCTTCTTTTACTGCTGACATATATACTTTTGATTAAGAGAGTGAGCCGCAAGGCGCACTCTCTGTTGTTCTACCTATTAGAAATGCAATCCACGTGATGTGGATTGCTCCTCCTGTTCTTCTTGTTTTTTCTCTGGCTTAGGTGCTTCCTTCACCTCGACCTTCTCCGTTTCCTTTACACCCTCGCTTTGAGTCTGCTGACTCTCCATGCCCTTTCTTAGGACAGGCTCAAAAACAACGGCGGCAACAGCCTTCTTATATTCTGCCTTGTCATCCGCACACCACATTCTATGCCATTGTGTTTCAGTAACAGGTGCATAGTGTCTTTCTCCGTCGATAGTAGCAAAAACAAGTTTCACTTTAGGATCTTGTGCCGATTTCGTAATGGTTGGCTTGACAATTCTGCTCATGTCTATATCCTTAGCAGGATGTGGACTGATGATGTCAACCTTTATGTCAGGATGTTGCTGGGCTACCTCATACCACTTGTTAGCCAAAGCCGTATGTGTTGTTTTCTCCTCAGGAGTTTTGCGCACACTGAAATATTTATTCATGTGCTCCTTTGATGGATAAACAGAGAACTGTGGTTCATTTTTTGCCTTGATATAGAATGCCCAACGTCCATAGTCATCCTTGATCGCTTCAAAATGTTCTATTTCAACCTTGTTCTCCTGCTTTGGCTGTTGGGCAACCTCAATGGTCTTGTGGTTTACAAGCTGATATTGCTTCAACTGGTTAAGACTTACATCTTTGCCTTCAAAGTAAGTGTTTGGCTTGTTCAAGCCTAACGAGCCTCCTGCATTATAGAATTTCACCTCATTAAAGCCTTCTTTCTTCAAGGCGATAGAAATTCTGTCCTTTCGCATTCCTGGCACCTCATTATTAGCTTCTACAGAAGCACCAGCCGGAAGAATGACATCAACCTTGTTTGCCTTTTTATCTCTTATGACTACAACTTCCTTTGTATCTATACTTGGAAGTTTCGCCAAATCTGCGGCTAACGAATAGTTCTCAGCCTTATCCGTAATCATCTTAGGTGGAAGCTGGCCACGGATAGCCTTATAATCTACTTTTCGTTTTGCTATCAAGTTGTCAATAGTCTCAACAGCATTGTTCACATCCCTCTCGATGACACCAACCATCTTTGGGTTTTCCTTCAACTCACGCTCCCAATAAGGGATAAGTTTCTGGCTTTCTTTCGACAGTGTTGCAGGGAGTCCTTGACGTGCCATAAGCACACCTGCGGCAAGTTCTTGCACAAGTTTCTCATGCTTGGCATCATCCTCAGGAAGGAGGCTGTTTCTACCCGAACGATCAAGACGATTCTCTGTACCAGTGGCAGCAACGACAGCTCTATATATGTCATTGGCTTTCTGTAAAGCAGCAAGGCGTTCGCTTCCAACACTCTTATCGATCATGCCGCTTACTTCAATCTTGTCATCTGTCTTGTCATACTTGGCATCTTGAATCACCATAACACGCTCATATTTTATACCCTCCTGCTTCGCTACAGCTTTTGCTGTGGAGTAAGCTCTGTCAAGAACAGCTTTGCCCTCTGGAACACTTTTTACAAGTTTAGGGTCTTCCAGTTGGTCACAAACTGCAACACGATGACCTGCACGAATGATATTTGGCAGATGTACATCCAACATTGTATGTGAGAAAGATACCGTGTCTATCTTCTTACCTTCAATTTCCTGTTTGGTGACAGGCAAATGTGTAGCCTCTGCCGCTTTCTTAGCGTCACTTTTATATATCTCATAGGAGTCATCTTTCCTCATAATGACAATTACATCTGGGTGTTTTGACTTTATTTCATCAAACTGCTTCAAGAAGCTTGCGGAAGTAGAAGGCTTCAAACTCTCCTGTTGTGCTCCCTTCTCTTTTAAAAGGGTCACAAATTGGTCACCACCAACAGCAGGATAAGTTGTCTGGTCGATATTATAGATGTACTGAGTAAGGCGAGAAGCGTGTTTGCCATACATCTTCTTTTCTTCATCCGACAACTTTTCATACTCTTTGTTGCTGATAATGTCATTCTTATCAGTTAGGTTCTGATAATCCCACTGAGTCCAGTTGAATGGAGTAGCCTTCTCTCCTTGCTTTACGGCAACACCATTTTTTTGAGCATTATTGAACGATGTGAAGACGTTTGTACGGTAGCCCTTTTGGTCAGACTGCAAGTTCATCATTATATTGTTGTATGCAGTGACAGGGGTGTGAGCAAAGATAAACTCTGCATTACTCTTGGATTCTTTGTTCATCCAAACGCCGTTATTTGCCTTTGCAGCGGCTAAAGCTCCAAGCAATATTGCTGCGTGAGCAACACCTTTTGAAGGCTTATCCTCGTCCTTCTTAGATTCTTGCTGTTGCTTTTCTTTCTCGGCTTGTTCCTTCTCTGCTTTTGCTTGGTCATGCTCTTGCTTCTTGTCTTCTGCCTCATGGAAGTTTTCATGTTGCTTATCATCAACAATGGTCTTTGCCTCTTTCTCGGCTTGTGCCATTGGCACACCAGTCTCTGCAATGTCTTCTGCAAGACCTTCCACATTGGTTTGAACATTACTGTCCTCATGTGCTACTACATTTTCCTTTTCTTCTACCTTTTGATATTCTGGCTTTTGGGAAATAACGGCATAAATGTCGCTCATATTCTCGGCGGTAGTTAGCTCATGATTATAAGGATGCTGATAAACGTCCTTCTTTTCACCATTATCCATTGTCTTCTCAACCACAATATTATTTGTGTCTTGATTGTAGTGGAAATCAAGTTTCTCTCCATTTGGCATGGTAAAATAAGGAATAGGCATATCTGTAAACTTTTGAGCTATCTGTGCCTTATCTTGCTCTGACTTCTCTTTTGAATCTTCATTCAGAGAAATATTCTCATCAAGAGATTCTGGCTCCAACTCTTCATCCAATTCTTCTTCCTGCTCATCTGCCTGTTGATATTCAGGCAATTCAGAAAGCTGCTCATACACATTTTCCAAGTTGGCATCAAGAGTACGGTCAACATCGTAGTCAAAGGTTTGGTCAACTTTAAGACCTGCGTTAGTGGTTGTGCCAACCTCTATTTTATTGCTCTCCTGGTTGTACTGGAAATATAAAACATCTTCGTTAGGCATGGTGAAAGCAGGAATCTTACTCTTGATGTCGCTGAACTGCTTGGCAATATTTTCGTATGCCACCTTCTTCACGTCATCAGACGCATCGCTTTCAAGTCCATATCTCTCGATGTTGTCGATAATGTCCTGCTTAGTGACCTTGCGCATGAGGTCATAAGTTCCATCAAGGCTACTGTTGTAAACAACGGCGTAGTTGTCATCCTCAGCGAGGATGTCATCGCCCGGAAACTTTGTGGCATTCTTATAGGTCTGGCTCTGTAACAATGCGTCTCCTTGATCATACTCCCTGGTAAGATAAAGAAGACTGTCATAGTCTTTCTTCTCTACAAGGTTGTCAAGTTCCTCACGACTATCTGTCGATTGCAGATATGTATGTGAAAAGTAATATATTTCGTCCATTTTTTCTTGTGTTGGTTCTACAGTTTTTTCTTGTGTAACACTTTTGGCATATTCTTCTCTTGGAATAATCTTATGTGCAGACTCTTCTTCAAAGAGATAATTTTCGCCATGAGCATTCTCGATGTTGGTGTGATAAGCCGTGATGATACTCTTGGCTTGGTCAATACGATGGGCAATCTGCCTTGTTCTGTCATCAGAAACATCCTCATACTTAGCGTTGATGTTCGAGTAGGCTGCTTCCATGTTATAAAGGGTTCTGCCTCCTTTATGATTATAGCGTAGGTTAGGCAACATATCTGCTCCTGCCTCGATGATTTCCTTATCGGTTGCATTTGCCACCCATTCGCTGACTTTATGATTATCCTTGAAATAATCTCTTAGTTCAGAGATATTTTTAATGTCCAAAGCCGTATGACCGTCATGCTGACCATCATTTAGTCTTTCCATAAGAGTGGAAAAGTATTCTTTCGGAGTTAAGCCGCCTTTTCCTTCTTCGATAGGAACAGAATTATCCTCCTTATCATTAATTTCCGGCTCTTTATTTAAACCATCACCTAAGTCTTTGGCAGTTTCCGATGATATTTCCTGCTTGACCTCTTTAGCTTGATATTGCTTCATGTTCGAAAGCTCTTCCCATACATGACCGACATTCTCTTCAATGCTCAGGCAATTGCCTTGCTCATCAAACTCAGCAACTCCATATCGCTCCGGATCACTTACACGATAGCCAAAAACGGTAGCCTTGTTATTCTGTTCTGCATCTACTACTGCCTGATGCAGCATCTGATTTAATCCTGCACCATAGAAGATATTATCGCCTAATACGAGGCAAGCGGAATCATTACCAATGAATTTTTCTCCGATAATGAAAGCTTGGGCTAAGCCATCTGGTGATGGCTGCTCAGCATACTCAAACTTCACACCTAACTGGCTTCCATCGCCTAAGAGGCGTTTGAAGCTTGGCAAATCAAATGGTGTTGAAATAATGAGTATTTCACGGATACCTGCCAACATCAATACTGATATTGGATAATATATCATCGGTTTATCGAAGATTGGTATCAGCTGCTTGCTGATACCTTTTGTGATGGGGTACAAGCGAGTTCCGCTTCCACCTGCTAATACTATTCCTTTCATAATTGTTATTAATTATTTTCCAAACTCTTTGATTCTCTGTTCCTCTTTCAAAGAGCAGACAAGCAGCTGTCCATTCTTCTCGGCTACTATATAGCCATCCAAGCCTTGAACTACTACCTTGCTTTCATCGGCTACATGAACCACGCAGTTCTTGCATTCATACAAGCGGATGTCCTTGCCTACCTTGGCATTGCCAGCCTCATCTTGTGGAAGCAAGGTGCGGAGGCTGCCCCAGCTGCCTAAGTCGCTCCAGCCGAACTCGGCTGGCAAGGTATAGATTTCCTTCAACTTCTCCATCACAGCATAGTCAATGCTTATCTTCTCGCAGGTTGGGAAGAGTCTGCCGACTACCTCTTTCTCCTGTTCGGTATAGAAAGAAGGTGCCATCTCGTCCATGATGCTGGCAAGCTGAGGCTGAAAGGTACGGATTGCCTTGCTGATGGTATCAATGTTCCATACAAAGATTCCGGCATTCCAATAGTAATTGCCAGCGGCAAGGTATTGCTCTGCTGTCTCCAGGTTTGGCTTTTCCTTGAAAGCCTCAACCTTGTAGATTTCATCTACGGATGTTGGCTCTGCTGCGGCGATATAGCCATAGCCTGTTTCCGGGCGGCTTGGCTTAATACCGATAGTAACGATGGCGTTCTTATCGGAAGTATAGCTCAATGCCTTGCTGAGCACTCGCTGATACTCCGAGGTATTAATGACCAGGGCATCGGATGGTGTCACCACGATGTTGGCATCAGGATGCTTCTTCTGGATCTTCCAGCAGGCATAAGCAATACATGGAGCGGTATTGCGAGCCTCCGGCTCTGATAATATGTTATCTACTGGCATGTCAGGGATTTGCTCCTTGACTATGCTGATGTATTTCTCGTTTGTCACTACCCACATGTTCTCGACAGGACAGATTGGCTTCAATCTATCTACTGTTAATTGTATGAGGGTACGCCCCACACCCATTACATCAATGAACGTAAGCATCCAACCCCTATGACAATACAACTCCATCCCCAGTGTTTACTGGGGA
>ERZ791815.461-NODE-461-length-36723-cov-159.450802_pt1 | contig 36723 bp, 27 predicted proteins | sample MGYA00510302_ERZ791815 | MGnify/ENA primary metagenome ERZ791815 (study PRJEB30046, sample SAMN00791995) | human gut metagenome | study: EMG produced TPA metagenomics assembly of the A metagenome-wide association study of gut microbiota in type 2... | reverse complement strand
TCCTTTTATCAAGAGCCTCAGATTTCGAAAGATTTCTGAGGCTTTTTTGTTTTCACGCGGAATCTTCTTTTTCTCACGCGGATTGTTTTTTAGGTCACGCAGATTTTTTCTTTGTTGCTTTTCCTTTTTTCCAACAGATTTCACAGATGTGCACAGATTTTAGACCTGTTCGGTCTGGGATGACGCAGATTCTTTGATAAATAAAAAGGGTGTACCCGTTAGCAGGCACACCCCATTTGTTTTATGATAATCTTATTCATCTTGCAATCCGCCAATACAGCCATGCATCTCTTTCCTTCTACGGTCTTCAGAATGCAGCCGATGGTCTTTCTTCCGATATTTCTGTTCACAGGAACCTGCGATTGCGGAATCACCTCTACATAGTGAATGCCGGCATTCGGCACATCCATCGGCAGGATGCCCTCTGCCTGCATCTTCTCGTGATTGAATTTATCTACGTCGTCGAAACGCACATAGCGGTTGGTCTTGCTGTCAACGAATCCTACGCATACCGACTCTTCATCGGTTGCGATGGAAGCAAAGATGAGTTTTTCGCCCGCATATCGCTTGAATACCCTGCCTCTCTCTCGCTGCAGAAGCTCTGCCATTGAAACCTTGCAGACTCTTCCGCGTTCATATACCAGAATAAGCCAGCCTTCTTCCTCGTCCTCGTGAACGGCGAGCTTCAGGCGATAGTCTTGCCAGTCATCCTCGTCGAGCAGTTTATATTTATCGGTGGCAAGCAGACAGATTACGGCAGTCACCGGGCGATAGCCTTCCTCGTAGTCGTGTAGCGCATTGTTGCGCAGGCGTGAGGTCTGGATATGCTCGGTGATAGGTGCAGACTCCACATGCTTGATGATGGTTTTTGCCTCCTTTTCTGCTGATAGTGCTTCAGCCGCTGCAGATGCAGTGACGGGTTGCGTGATAGCTAGATGAGGCACATGCTCCTCAGCCCACTGCTTTCTGATGGCAAAGAACTTGTCCTTGTAGTTTTCGTTCACCTTTCGTGCCGATGTACCCATTCGCTCGAAGTATTCCGAACTTACGGCGATAGGGTGCGGACATGGTTCGATGTCGATGATGAGCACGACATTGTTCACTTCATTATCAAAATGGGTGTGCACGTAGTGGGCACCCTCCTGGCCCAGGTAGTAAACAATCTGGTTGTTCACATACACCTCGAATTTATCATTTGAACCCTTGAAGAGTGGATTCTTCAGGTCTTCTTCCAGTCCCATCTCGTAACCGATGTCGGATACACCCAGATAGAGATGTCCACACTCGGCATTGAGGAAGGCGCAGATTTCCTGCATGATCTTCACGGTCTGAGCCTGCACGTCCACCTTCATCGAGTTTTCCGGATAAACGATAGAAGTCTTGAACTCCGTATGGAAATCTTCCTTGCCATAGTTCTTCTTGTTGGAAGATGACTTGTGTAGCTTGAGCAGTGCCCTGATTTTGTCGAGGATGTCGCCAGCCTGGGTAAGGAGTCCCGATTTCTTCACGAAGTTGTGTGACAGAACCAGGGCGGCAAGCTGCTGCAGCTGTGGATCTTCCGTCAGACTGCTCCATTGGTAGAGTTCCTCGTAATGATCATCACTGTCGAGACATCCGATGATGCGCAGCTGCATGAAATCGTGGCGCAGGATGGCATTTCTCTCAAAGAGCTCAAGCTCTGTTTCGGCGATGAGATCTATCTTCTTGGTATCCACCTTGTCTAATGCCGCAAAGTCGTTGAGCAGTTCCAGCAGGGTGAGTCGGCTGTCGTAATAGTTGGTGCGTTCCTTGCTGTCTATCATGATGGCGAGCAGTCGGCAGAAGTTCAGATAGTTATATGCCTTGATATTATCCTCTTCCAGGGTAGCCTTGGCGTCGATGATACCCATCAGTTCTGATACATAGACGCTGTCCATATCCATGGCATCCGCCAGTTCGTCTTTCTCTGCCTTCGGGTTATACACCTCGTGGTTGGCATAGCCGAGCATCAGGTTGTGGAAGGCTTCGGCAAGACTGAATCTGCTTTCCGGCGATTCGCGAGGAAGGTGCCATAGAGATAGTCGCTGCTGCCCTCGGTGATGTTGTCCACCTCCACGACCATGCCGCGTCTCAGGTCTTCTACCGTCATGCCCGGTGCAGGCGCAACGGATACGGAGAAGCCCTCGCTGCTCACGGCAGGTACTCTAGCCAGACCCGGAACCTGACTGAAAACCAGACAGGTGAGTCGGGAGTTGTAGAACAGGTCGTTCACTCTCACGTCGTCCTCATATTCGCTGATCATGTCGCGCATGGCAAACTCATAGGTTCCGTCGCTCTTCACATTCTTTACGTAGGCACGCAGCAGGAGCGGCACGGCCTGGTATTCAAACGACTGCATGCTGACATCGCCAGGGAAGAAAGGCACCACGTCGTTCAGCACATCCAGCGTACCCGTTCCCTCGTATCCGTCTTCCACTACCTTGCATTCAAACATCAGGTCGCCTGCAATCTACTTTGTGATGATGATATCCGTTTCGTCATCTATATAGAGTGTCTTGTTCTGCTTTCTGGAAGTCTTTCGCTTTTTGGAGAAGAGCGAGTCGTTGATGTACTCCCACAGCTGCTTGAAGTGTTCGATGGTGGTTCCCACCTTTCCGCGCAGGTTCACCGGAGGCTTTTCGTCGAGTCGTACGGAGAGTCCATGCCATAGTCCCATGCGTGCCGACAGTGGCAGGTAGAGATTTTCCTTATCCAGATTCTTGGGTTGGATGGTGATGGCCTGTTCGTTTACGGTGAGCAAAGCCAGATCGCTTTCATATTTAACCGGTTCGATATTCTCCACGGTTTCGTTCTCCTGCGAGCAGAGCATGTTGGAAAGCACGAAGGCATCGTCGCTGTTGTATGGCAGGGCGGCATCGAATTCCGATTGCGTGAAGAGCGAGAGGAATGATTTCTGCAGTGTCTTGTTCGGATCGCTCACGTTCATGAGCGAGACCAGTCGGTAGAGTAGTGCCTGGTTCAGCGAACTGTCGTAAATCTTATGGGTAGCATGTCTGCCCAGAATCAGTTCGATGGTGAGCACCTGTATCATCGTCTCCTTGGTATGGATGTCGCTGGTGAGTCGGTCGGTCTGGTTATAGATGTTGTCCACGTATCCCTGTAGCAGTTTGATTCATTGCATCTGGAATGGTTTTCTGTTCCATAGATACATTTCCTGTCCTCTGATGGTGGTTAAGATGGAATCGATGAGTTTCTCCATAATGGTGAAGTCGAGCATGAAGATACACTGCATGATGCAGAATTGCTTGCGCGGATGATAAATATAGGCGCATGTGGATAGGGTTGAGAGGATTTGGCTGATGGTATCTTCCGCCTTGCCTTTTCTTAGGATTTCAATGGCTTGTATATAGTAGGATAGCAGCTCGATGACATCGGTGAAGCGCTGTTTTAGCAGAATGCGCTCGGCTTCCTTGCATCGTGGCAGCAGATTTTCGCTTTCCAGCGTTTCCAGGCAGTGGGTATGTATTTGTCGGAGCAGGATTTGCAGTTCGTCCTGGTTCAGGGAGTCGGATAGGCCCACAATCCATCTGTGGCATTCCAGGTCGAAGATGTCGGATGGAGTATCTCCGAGCATCAGGTTTCTGAATTACTGCGTATTCCAGTTTTCCTCGCCTATGATATCATAGAATTCCTTTTCCGACAGTGAGAATTCCGTTTTGTCGGCACCCAGCACTTCCACGAGCTGCACGTCCATGTATTTCTGGTGGAATTTCAGGATGCGGCATCTAACCATAGGTGTGAGTGCGGCATTGATCACCGTGTCTCTCTTGAGCATGGCTGTGAAGCCAAACTCATCTTCCAGATGGTAGAAGTTGCCCAGTGCCATCTTGATCTTAAAGTTCACCTCGTCGTTTTCCTTGTAGTTTTTCTCATGAGGTGCTCAATGTCCTGAGCGATGAAAACCTTGCCCAGATGAGTGGTAATCATCAGGCAGTTGAGCGTTTCCGGAGCGGGTTGCCTTCTCTGGAAGTCAACCTGTGCCACCTTGTAAATTCTGTCTTCCACTTCGATGACGAACTTGTGTTCTTCTTCATCTACTCGCAGAACCTTTGCTTTGATGTTTTTGATATTATTCATACTGATATAACAAATGTTTTAAACTGATTACAAAGGTACATAAAAAAATGTGTTTCCTTATAAAATGCCCGTAAAATAATTACTTTTTAGTATTTATTTGTCTTAAAATACATTAAATGTTAGATGAAGATGCTAATTAATGACATAAATCTATTAATTTTGCAGAATAAATAACATTTTGTGCTTATGAAGAGAGTATTACTTACTTTTATGGCTGCTGCCGCAACCGTTGCCGCAACAGCACAAGACATTTACAAGACTGATTTCTCTACGGAGGATGAGTTCCAGAAATGGCCGGTTATCGATGCCAATGAAGATAACACTACATGGAAATTCGATGCCGAGGGAAGCCAGTCACACGTTTATTACCCTTATTCGGCTACGAACCAAGCAGACGACTGGCTGGTTTCTCCTGCCATCACCCCAAAGAAAACGGGTAACCTGCTGGTGAAATATACCACCTATGGTACCAGCTATGGTGAGAGAATCGAGGTGCGCACAGGTTCAAAGCCAACCGTCAGTGACCTGAAGAAACTTCAGAATCTCAACGATGCTGTCAAGGGTCAGGCTACCACGGAATCATTTATCTACAGTGCCAAGGAAGGCGAGCCTTTCTATGTAGGATTCCGCTGCTTCAGTCCTGCCGACCAGTGGAAGTTCTATATGTGCAACTTCAGTGTTACTGAAATCGACAAGGCCATCGATTTGCAGGCCACCGACCTGCTTACCCCTCAGACAGGTGATAGTCTTACGGATGCAGAAACCGTGACGATCAGAGTTGCCAATATCGGCTTCGATGCCAGCCAGAACTTCAAGGTAGCTTATCAGATTGACGACCGTGAGCCAGTGGTAGAGGATGTGAATGCCACTCTGGAGGCTGGCGAGAGCATGGAATATACCTTCAATACCAAGGCTGATTTCTCTGAGCCACGCCACAACTACAATGTCAAGGTCTACTCCATCGATGCAGATGATTACAACATGGCCAACGATACCTGCCAGGTAGCCGTGCGCCACAATGGTGCCCTCACTCCTCCATGCACATGGGGATTTGAGCCTAAAGAGGACAATGTGCAGTTTAAATACTACAACCTCAATGAGGATGATGGCAACTGGACCCTGTATTCAGACTTTTGGATGAATATGGCACGCACAGGCGTAACCTGTCTCGCCTATAATTATAATAAGGAGAACAATGCCAACGACTGGGCAGTTCTCGACCCAGTGAAGGTAGAAGCTGGCTACTACGTATTGCGCTACTGGTATTCCGGTTCCGACGGCCATACCGAGAAGTTGGGCGTATATTATGGTAATGGCAATGCCCCTGCCGATATGACCAACAAGATTGATGAGCAGACCATTCAGCAGGGTGCTTACCAGGAAGCGTTCAAGGTAATCAAGTTCGACAAGCCACAGACCATCTATCTGGGCTTCTATGCCTTCAGCGACAAGAATGAGAACTGGCTCACCATCGACGATGTACAGTTCTACAAGGCATCCAGCGATGCATCCGACCTGGGAATCAGCAGTATTTCCAAGCCATTCGATTATGCCCGCACTCCTAACGACAAGGATGTGGAGTTCGAGGTTCAGAATGTAGGCATCAAGGATGCAGAGGGTAAGGCCATCATCTCTGTAGACGGTGAGGTGAAGAAGGAAATCGCCCTCGATATGAAGGCGCAGAAGATCACTACTTTCACAGCTGAGGATGTCATTGCAGGATTACCACAGGGCAAGCACAAGCTGAAGATTGAGATTCAGAGTGCTGATGACAGTTCTACTGATAACAACGTGATTGAGAAGGAGTTTGTATCACTCGTCACACCAGCCATCCTCTATGATTTCGAGGATGCGAAGATTCCTGAGGACTTCAGCTTCTATGTAGGCGACAAGGGCACCGTGAACCCTAATGCCGGTAAGGAATTCAACGAGCAGGGCTGGGGTATCTTCAACATTGGCAAGCACGAGATACTGGGCGAACACCTTCTGGCAGGTACATCCTGGATTGATGGTGCAACACCAGACCGCTGGATTATTCTTCCACAGGTGAAGGTTACCGATGAGAACACCTATTTTGCATGGGATGCGAACTCATTCAACGCTTATGGCAACCTGGATAGCTATAATGTGAAGGTTTCAGATGGTTCTACCAATCCTGCAGATTACGAGTATACTTCTGAGGCAAAGATTTCCAACGAGAACACTACTCCAAAGACTCGCGGTATCAGCCTTGGCAAGTACAATGGCAAGAATATCGCCGTGGCCTTCAATATTGTTTCCAAGAAGGGTGAGGCACTCTGCCTCGACAACCTCGGATTCTATGGTGGAGTAGAGAAGGTAGCCACAGGTATCAAGGATATTACCAGTGATGCCCACGAGGTAATTGCCTTCGACAGCAACAGTTTCGCTGCAGCCGGCGCCGCATCTATCAGCATCGTTGATGTAAGCGGCAGAACCGTGATGAATGTAAATGGCAATGAGGCAAGCATCTCTTCATTGCAGTCGGGCGTCTATGCCGCAGTAGTCAACTATGGCAACGGCAAGACCAGAACCGTGAAGTTTGTGAAGAAATAATAGAAGATAAATGAAACCAATAAACGGCATCAGGAACCCCTGGTGCCGTTTATATTTCTTATTCATTTCCAAAATAACGTTAAAAACCATTAAGAACTTTCCAAAAATACATAATTAATTGTGTATCATGACTTTTTGTCCTTACCTTTGCAAGGTTATAGAAGATTATTCAATAATATTTGGAATAAATATACGATTTTAAATGAATAAAAAGCGATTCTTGCTGGGGGCAATCACTGCCACCCTGATTGGAAGTTCTTGCTATGCCATCTCCATGGAAGCTGCACCGGAGATGGGATTGTTCAAGAAGAAAAAGAAAAAAACAGAGCAACCTACATCGGATTATAAGAAAATAGTAGGCAGCGATTCTGTGAATGTACGAGGAGTCATGAATGTAGTAAAGAAGGAACAGGATTTCTACCTTGAAATGCCTACCAAACTGATGGGAAGAGTGTTCCTCGTTTCCAACAAACTGCAGCGTGTGCCTTCCGAACTCAACGAGGCAGGTGTAAACCGTGGTATCAACTACGAAAACCAGTGCATCCGTTTTGAATGGAATCAGGATAAAAAGACCGTTTTTGTGCGCCAGCAGCGCCTTACTCCCGAAGTAGATTCCAAGGATGCCATGGCGGCATCCGTTGGAAGCAATTACATTGATCCGCTCATCGCAAGCCTCAAGGTAGAGGCGGTGGCCAAGGATTCTTCCACCGTCATCTTCAAGGTGAACGACCTCTTTAACGGAAAGAAGACTTATCTCAATGATGTGTTCAATCTCATCAATCTCGGCACTTCAGCCGATTCTGATTTGTCGCGCATCATCGATATCAAGGCTTTCAGCAACAATATCACCGCAACATCCGAACTTACCACCGTGGTACGCGAGGGTAAGAGCAAGACCAATATCACCGTAGAGGTAAGCAGTTCGCTGGTCCTCCTTCCAGAAACCCCGATGGTGGCACGCAAGGAAAACCAGCGCGTGGGCTATTTCACCACCAGCCGATTGCAGTATGGCGACCACCAGCAGGAGGTGACCCGCAACAACTATATCACCCGTTGGCGCCTGGAACCTAAGGATGAGCAGGCCTATCTGCGTGGTGAACTGGTAGAGCCTAAGAAGCCTATCGTCTTCTACATCGACCCAGCCGTTCCGGAGTTCCTGCGCCCTTATATTAAAAGAGGTATGACCGACTGGAACGCAGCGTTCGAGAAGGCAGGATTCAAGAATGCCGTACAGGTGTTCGACCTCACCGACAGCATTGCTGCCGAAGGCGACGACATGAAGTATTCTGTGCTGACCTACGATGCATCAGAGAAGGCGAACGCCATGGGTCCTTCCGTCATCGACCCTCGAACAGGCGAGATTCTGGAGGCAGACATCATCTGGTGGCACAACGTGAAGTCGCTCCTGCGCGAATGGATCATGGTGCAGACAGGAGCCTACAACAAGGAGGCACGCCATTATGAATTGCCAGAGGCCTTGATAGGCGATGCAGCCCGATTCGTAGCCTGCCATGAGGTGGGCCACTCGCTCGGATTGCGCCACAACATGATAGCATCCAATGCATACCCTACGGATTCCCTCCGTTCCAAGTCGTTCACCGACCATGTATGCGGCACTGCAGCATCCATCATGGACTATGCCCGTTTCAACTATGTGGCACAGCCGGGAGATGGCATCCAGCAGATTTCTCCGCAAATAGGTCCTTACGACCTGATGGCGATAGAGTGGGGCTACCGCTGGTTCCCGGATGAGAAGAAGGCAGCTTCAGCACAGCAGGATTTCCTGAAGAAGCACAGCGGAAAGGAATTCAGATACAGCGAGACGCAGAGCCAGCGCACCGCCATCGACCCACGTTCCCTGAGCGAGGATTTGGGCGATGACGCCATGAAGTCGGCTGCCTATGGCATCGCCAACCTGAAGCGCGTGATGCCTAACATCATCGATTGGACCCGCACTGGCGAACCAGGTCAGACCTACGATGAGGCTTCGAAGCTCTATCAGGGCGTCATCTTCCAGTGGAGTCTCTACCTCTACCATGTGCTCGCCAATGTGGGTGGCATGTACATCGACAATACCACCATCGACGATGGCAAGCCTACCTTCACCTTCGTGGAGAAGGACAAGCAGAAGCGAGCCGTGCAGTTCCTCATCGACGAGGTGTTCACCTGTCCGAAGTGGCTCTTCAGAAGCGAGCTCAACAAGTATACCTTCATCAACAAGAATACGCCGCTGGGCGTGCAGGAGCAGTCGCCAGACTATGCACTGCAGAACCAGCAGAGCTACATGCTCTGGGATATGCTCGACAACAGCCGCATCATGCGCATGTTTGCCAACGAGCAGAACAACGGCAGGAATGCATTCACAGCCGTAGAGATGATGGATATGCTGCATAAGCACTTCTTCGGCAAGACCCTGGCAGGCAAGTCGCTCAGCGTAGACGACCGCCAGTTGCAGAAGAACTTCGTGGATGCGCTCATCACGGCTGCCGCTCAGCAGGAGGGCGTGAAGATTAACAAGAAGATTTTCGATTCCCCAGCCATCATCGACTCGCCTGATTTCAACATGCCATGCCATAGCCTCAGTTCGGCTCCCCGCACCATCGATATGGGTGGCACCCAGACGGCACGTGTGAGCGATGCCATCAGCGTGAAGCGTGGCGAACTCGTGAGAATCCTCAACCTGCTGAAGGGCAAGCGCCGTTCTGGCGATACTGCCACCCAGTTCCACTACGAGGACGTGATCATGAGAATCCAGACGGCTTTGGGTCAGGAGATTAGATAATTTATAATTAACAATTAATAATTGATAATTGATAATTAAGGGATTAAGTAATTAAGGTAAACAAAAAAAATAGAGAGATTGTATATGAGAATGAGAACATTCATGCTTTTAATCATGGTTTTCGCCATGAACATTCTCTCAGCACAGGAGCGCACCATCACGGGTATCGTGGTGGATGGCAGCATGGGCGACGACCCGCTGCCAGGCGCTACCATCTCTGTGGTGAGAGGTCCGAACAAGAAGGTGTCACATGGCACCGTGACCGACTACGAAGGCAAGTTCACCCTCAAGGTGGATGCCCAGGATAAGTCGTTCTCCGTAAGATTCATGGGATTCGAAACCAAGGACGTCAACATCGAACCAGGAAAAAACGACTATAAGGTGGTTTTGGAATCTGACGCCAAGCAGATTGGCGAGGTGGTGGTGACGGGTTATCAGGAACTGGACCGACGCAAGCTGACTTCGGCGGTAACCACCCTGAAAATCAGCGATGAGAAAATCGGTGCCGTCAACAACATCGACCAGGCACTTGCCGGACAGATTGCCGGACTTTCTTCCATCACCTCTTCGGGTGCACCGGGTGCGCCGGTGAAGATCCGCATCCGTGGTACCGCTTCTATCAACGGTACCCAGGAACCGCTGTGGGTGCTCGATGGTATCCCGATGGATGGCACCGATATCCCAAGCATGGAGAATCTGAAGGATATCGACAATATCTACCAGACTTCCATCGCCGGATTGAATCCATCCGATATCGACAACATCACCGTGCTCAAGGATGCTGCAGCCACCGCCATCTACGGTGCGAGAGCAGCCAATGGTGTCATCGTCATCACTACCAAGAAGGGACGTGCGGGAGCACCGGTCATCAACTTCTCGGGCAAGATGACCTTCATGCCTAAGACGGATATCGACCGACTCAACCTGCTCAACAGCAATGAGAAGGTAGACCTGGAACTCGGTCTGCTGGCATCTGATTACACCTATCGCCAGAACAAGGGTGGGGTAGCAGGCATCCTCAACAGCCTGGGCGAAACCAGCGCCTACAAGGCAGGCGGATGGAATGCGCTGAGCCAGACAGCCCAGAACCAGATTAACCAGCTCCGCAACACCAATACCGACTGGAATGATATCCTCTTCCGCAATGCACTCACACAGGAGTACAACATCGGCATCTCGGGTGGCGGCGACAAGAGCGATTACTATACATCCGTGGGCTATACCGACGAGCAGGGTAACGTGAAGGGCGTGGGAAACACCCGATACAACATCACCCTGAAGACCAACTACCAGGTGAACAAACTCCTCAAGGTGGGCGCTTCCGTATATGCCAACGAGCGTAAGCAGAACACCTATCTCACTGATAGCAACGGCTTTACCAACCCGGTATATTATTCCCGATTGGCAAACCCATATTTCACTCCATACGATGAGAACGGTAACTACAACTACGATACCAACGTGCAGGGCAAGGAGGATTCCTCGCTCAACTTCAATATCTTCGAGGAGAGAGCCAATGCCAACACCAAGCGCCGCGACCGTTCGATGATGGCAATTCTCAATGCCGAGCTGCGCCTCACCGACTATCTGAAGATTACCTCGCAGTTTGGCTTGCAGGAGGATTCCTATTCCCTGAGTAAATATGCCAACGAGAATACCTACGCCATGCGCAAGGAGAAACTCTTCACAGAATACCAGGGTGCCGACGGCGTGAAGAAGAGCTTCCTGCCGGATGGAGGTATGCACAAGACCACGGAGTATCACAACCGCCAGTGGACCTGGAAGGCGATGGCTGAATTCGTGAAGACCTTCAACCGCATCCACGATGTCAACTTCATGCTGGGTACCGAGGTTCGCCATGCCAAGTCAAACTCCATCTACAGCGTGGCTTACGGATATGATTCCCGCACCCTCACCACCCAGCCGGTCATCTTCCCTAGCCAGACCTGGGCAGATTCCTATCCGCTGCATCAGGAGACAGAGTCGGAGAATGCCTACGTATCCTGGTATGCCACAGGTTCTTATTCGCTTCTCAACCGCTATACCATCGGTGGAAGCGTTCGTTTCGACGGTTCAGACGTCTTCGGCGTAGCCAAGAAATACCGCTATCTGCCTCTCTACTCCGTGAGTGGACTCTGGAGAGCGAAGGAGGAGAATTGGCTCAAGGACTTGAAGTGGATGGACAACCTCTGCCTCCGTGCCTCTTACGGTTTGCAGGGTAACATCGACAAGAATACATCACCTTATTTGATAGGTACACTGAAGAAGGGCACCATCCTGCCAGGCATCAGCGAGGACATCATCAACAGCGAGACCGCTCCGAACCCTAACCTGAAATGGGAGAAGACGGAGAACGTGAACGCCGGAATCGATTTCGCCGTATTGCACAATGCCATTACCCTCTCTGTAGACTACTACTATCGCCACAGCACCGACCTCATCGGTCTGAAGATGCTGCCGCTGGAGAGTGGATTCTCTTCAACCACCATCAACTGGGCGAGCATGAACAACAAGGGTGTGGAGATAGCCCTGGGCACCAGAAACATCCATACCAAGGATTTCAACTGGACCACCAATCTCAACATCGGTTACAACGAGAACAAGGTGATTCAGGAAACCGTGGCTCAGAATGCCACCTATCCAGGCCGTGAAGGTTATCCTGTGGGCGCACTCTTCGCCTATAAGACAGCCGGACTCGACGCCGACGGTTATCCGCTCTTCGTCAACAAGAATGGCGAGAAGGTATCTGCCACCGAGTTCCTGAAGCTCAATGCCCATGGCGCCAGCACCCTCACCGCCGAGGAGCAGCGCAACCTGTATACCTACATGGGCAGCACCGATCCTAAGTGGACGGGTGGTTTCATCAACACCTTCGATTACAAGAACTGGCAGTTGGGCATCAACCTCACCTTCAACTTCGGCATGAAGGTGCGCGTGCAGCCTAGCTACTCGCCAGCCAATTACGACAGAGGCTTGAACGTGAACCGCGACATTCTGAACCGCTGGACGGCAGATAACACCAGCGGCAGTTTCACCAAGCTGATGGTCAGCACCGAGCGCCCACGCGAGTACGTGCAGTATAACGAGTACAACCTCTACAGCATGCTCGATACCTGGGTGAAGGATTGCAACTACGCCCGCCTTCAGAGCCTGCGCCTGGGATACAAGTTGCCAACCCAGTGGCTGAGCCGCATCGGCGTGAAGAGTGCATCCCTCTCTCTTGAGGCACGCAATCTGCTCGTCATCGCCAGCAACTACGACAACTATCTGGACCCGGAGACGATGGGCAACCCATACGCGCAGCCTATCCCAAAGAGTTTCATATTTGGCGTAAACGTAAATTTCTAAAAGAATGAAGACAATGAAAAGAAGATATTTGATGGGCATCGTCATGATGTTGGCGATGATAGGATTCACCAGTTGCGATGATTTCCTCGACATCACCCCAACCGGAAAGGTGATAGCCAAGACGGGCAAGGAATACAGAGCCTTGCTCACCTACGAATACAAGAATTTCCCGGAAGATCGTGGACTCGCCACCCTGCGAAGCGACGAGATGACCCTGAGCAAGGCATCCACCTCTACCGAGGATTACGATTCTTACTTCGACATCTGGGCATGGAACGACCTCAACCAGCAGAGCACCACGGCTTCTTTCGGCTGGCGCCGTTACTATCATGCCATCTACATCGCCAACTACATTATCGAGAATCAGAACAAGATTACCGAGGCTACACAGGATGAAATCAGTCAGCTGGTGGGCGAGGCCTATATGATGAGAGCCTACTGCCACTTCCTGCTCGTCAATCTCTATGCCGATGCCTATACCCATTGCAATCCGGCTACCACCCGCGGCATCCCGCTCTCGCTGGAGGCAAATGTCAACAACGTGCTCACATGCAGCAGCGTGGAACAGGTTTACCAGCAGGTGATTGCCGACATCAAGGAGGCTAAGACCCGGCTGAAAGTGGCTGCCTGGGACGAGGGCTACACCTACCGATTCAACCAGATTTCTGCCGATGCTCTGCTGGCTAGAGTCTATCTCTACAAGGGCGACTGGCAGGATGCCCTGGCAGAAGCGAAAGTGGTGATGGAGAAACATGGCGACCTGGAAGATCTGACCGATTCAAAGGTATTGCCAAACTACTATAAGTCGGTGGAGAGCATCGTTGCCCTGGAGCAGGTGATGACTTCCGGCTATGTGAAGATGGGCGTACCTAGCAAGGCGCTGGTTGATACCTATCGCACGGGCGACAAGCGCAAGGCGCTCTATTTCAAGGCACAGACCGCCAGCGTCTACAGTCTGATTAAATATGGCGACAAGGGCAACGACGGCTATCGCTGCTCCTTCCGTTCTGCCGAGGCCTACCTCATTGCTGCCGAAGCTGCTGCCCAGAATGCAGCTGACAACGCTACAGCCGATGATGCTAATCTGGTTGAGGCTCGCACCTATCTCAAGGCGCTGATGGCCAAGCGATATGCTCAGGCAAAATATACCCAGTATGCAGCCAAGCTTGATACCATGCAGAAGGCGGACTTGCTCAAAGCCATCTACAACGAACGCACCTGCGAGCTTGCCTTCGAGGGACATCGCTGGTTCGACCTCCGTCGTACCACCCGTCCGCAGTTGAGCAAGACCTACGGTGAGAATAGCTATGTACTTGAAGCCAACGATTCCCGATATACTCTCCGCTTCCCAATCGAGGCAGTAGAGGCGAATCCGAATATCGAGAAATGGGAGGGCAAATAAGATAATTGTTTCACACAAAAATTAATTGATTATGAGAAGATTTACATTTTCAATGATGCTGGCGCTGGCAACGGTTGCAGCCAATGCCAAGGATGTGTTGGATGCTCCTACCTGGACAGACAACCTCACCACCACAGCAGAAGCCAAAGATTTGACCCGTGCTGCAGCCATGGCAGTTGATAACGAGGGTAACTCCATCGTAACCGGTAGCTTTACCAAGGATCTGGAGTTCGCTGCCAGCTATCTGGAACCAGTGGCCAACAGTGCCTTCATTGCCAAGTACGATAAGGCTGGTGCCAAGAAGTGGGCTGCCGGTCTGGCTGGTGCTGCCACCGTCACCACAGTGGCTACCGATGCCGACGGCAACGTTTATGTAGCCGGCGTATTTGCAGATCAGATAGCAATCAAGGATGCCAGCGGCGAAACCAAGGCTACCATCACCGGTATGGCCGACAAGGTAGATAAGGTATCCGGCTTTATCGTGAAGTACGACAAGCAGGGTGAGTATGTAGCTTCCAAGACCATCCTTGCCGAGAGCGATGCAGAGATTGCAGCCTTGGATAGGATTGGCTTGCTGAACCCTTCTTTCACAGCCAAGAAACTGGTAGTTGATGGCAACAAGGTCTATCTTTCTGCCTCTTACAAGGGCAATGTAGCCTTGGATGGTGTTACCCTGAAGGGTAAATATGCTTGTTCAGAGGGTTGGTTGTATAATGATGAAACCACCATGTGCGTGCTCTCTTTCGATGCAGCCGACCTGGCAAATGCCAGCATCGTTTCTGTGCTTGGCGCTACAGAGCAGTTGACAAATGAGGCTACCTACAATACAGAAGACGTTAACTTTGCCATCAACGACGGCAAGATTTACGTAGCTTACGTAGCATCCGGTAAGGATATGACCCTTACTGCTGCCGGCAAGGATACCAAGATTGAGACAGCCTATGAAGCGAGTGCTGCTGAGCATGCCTACGTATTGGCAGCCATCGATGGCGACCAGGTAACTACCCAGGTTTATCATTCTGTAGCCACAGATAATTCCAACACGCTGAACACCATCGACGAGATGGCCTATCAGAAAGGCAAGCTCTATCTGTCAGGTTCCTTCAACCAGGCACTTCCTTTCGACAACACCATCTCTTATCTAGGAGGTTGCGATGCCTACGCAGCCTGTCTGGATGCAGCAAATCTCAACAAGAACTGGGCAGTAGCCAGTGCTTTCGATGAGGGCGATGCCAAGCACAAGGCAGAAATCATCAGCGGTATGCTGGTTGGTGAGGATGAAGTCACTCTGGTAGGTTGGGTAGAGAATACTTCTGACCGCACCATCGAGGCTCCTCTGGGCTATCAGATCAACGCCAAGACTCCAGCCATGCAGAAGGGTGAGGAGGTGCTGATTACATCTGTAGCAGAGAACGGCAACTATGCACTTTATCAGACAGATAATGTGAAGGGTAGTGATGATGACAAGACCACTGAAGGTACTTACTCATACATCTTCTACAACAATGCAGAGTCATCAGGCATCAGCAAGGTTTTGGCCGACGACAACACCATCGATTGGGATGGCAATGAGGTAACACTCGCCAAGTCAGCCGATATCACGGTTTATACAGCCGCAGGTGCAGCAGTGAAGTCAGGCAAGAACGTGAAGTCATTGTCGCTCGCCGATGCAGCTCATGGCATCTACCTGGTAAAGGTAGGCAAGCAGGCATTGAAGATTGTGAAGTAACTTTTTCCGGAAAGTAATATAATTCAAGTTTCGCAAGTTCAGGAGTTAAAGAAGTTAAAGGAGTTATCGCTCCCTACGGTCGCTGAGGAGTTAAGACAATAGTCTTTTTGGCATAGTTTTTAAGTTGAAAGACATACGTCTTAACTCCTTAACTCCTTTAACTTCCTGATATGCGAAAGTTCAGTAATATAACTCAAGTTTCGCAAGTAAGCCCCACACGCCCTGTAAGGGCAAAAGCTTTCAAATACCTAGCAATATACAAAGCTTTTGCCCTTACAGGGCGCCTTGCTGATTGCCATTATACCCAGGGCGATGCCCTGGGAAGGCACTGAAAAAGGTACCCAATTTTAAGTTGCATAGCTTGTTTTTGAACTTTAATTCTTGTTCAAGAAGCATTTCATCTTTTAAAAGTGGAATACTTTTTGGGACAGGAATATAGCTCCAAATAGCTTTCTATAGCGTTTCTGGCGCTTAATTTGGCAATATATAGAGGAATCTGCTTCCCCCCTTATGCATTTTGCATCAATTTGATGATTCTCTTCGCATTTGCAGCGAAAATAGTCAAAGCTCCCTGCATTTCCATGCACGACAAACCATATGACAGGGCTCTGTCATATCCTAAGACATTCTTAAGTTCGGAGTTCTTGGCTTCTATCTTGTATCGTTTCCTCTGAAGATTTATAAACTCTTCTGTTTTTTGATACTCGATTTGCTCCAACTGTTCATCCGATTTGATGGTAACCGCATATGTTTTTGTCTTGGCTCCTTCCTTGTAGCAACCTTTACGTAATGGACAGACCTTGCATTTGTCCACATCAAAATAATAGGTAATGCTGGAGTTTCTGTGACGCTTGTCATTTTTGCGATTATTCATCTCTTTCCATTTCGCCAGATGCCCTGCTGGGCAGACGTGCAGATCTGCATCCTTGTTGTATTCAAAAGGGAGTTTGTTTGTTCGGTTACAGTCAATTACAGCGCTTAAACGAGCAGAGAGGCGCATATTGTTTTCCTTTGCCATTTTGAGATTTTCCTTGCTGGAATATGCCTTATCTGCTACTATGGAATCAACTTCCATTCCTGCTTCCTCTGTCTTTTTTATCAATTCAGGCAATTGCTGTCCATCACCCTTCTCGCCGGAGGTGACAATAGATGCGGTGATAATTCTCTCATCGCTCATAGCCATATGCGTCTTATAGCCAAAGAATGAAGAATGAGCTGTTTTATGTCCTGTACGGGCATCCTCATCCTTTGATATTACGCCTCGGGTCTCTGCATCGGAAATGGTTTCTTTCAGCATGTTAAGACGTTCCTTGACTGCAGGCATATTGGCAGTTGCGGCGTCAGCTTCTACTGTAGCAACTATCGCCTTAGCTGCTTTCATGATAGAAGAATACTTCTTCTCTATAGGAAGTTCAGGCAATTCCATGCTGTCATCTACAGAATTAACGACCTTGATTACGGCCTTGCAATAATACTCCAAACTCTTTGCAGCACTGATAGGGTTGGAACGAGAATGCATATGGGTTGCATCAACAATGATGGTTCTAGACTTGAGGACACCTGCTTCTATAGCAATAGAAACAGTCTTCTTGATAAATAAGAAGATCCAACAAGTCCATATCCTTCAGGCGAAGTCGACGGAATTAGGTCAAGGAACTAGAATTTATCAGATTAGGTTCCTCAGGAGTTAATCCCAAGAAGTACTTAAACGACATATCATAGCGAGTACGTTCAACAACATCAACATCCGATATGTTATAGATTACCTTTAAAAGGAGATACTTAAACATACGAATAGGACTCTCTGCTGTACGACCATTGTCATGACAATACTTGTCCTGCAATTCCTGGTATACGAAACTAAAGTCCACCAGATCATTAATCTGGCGGAGCAGGTTGTCTTTTGGGATAATCAAGTCATACAAACTTGAATAATCACTGAATGATATGGTCTGTTGTTGCTCTAGCATAATCCTTGTATTTTCCTACAAAGATACAAAAAATATTGCACATATGCAACTTTTAGGGAGGCTATTTTAAAAGCAGAATGTTAAACTACACTTTTTCAGTGCCCTCCGCGTGAGGGTCCTTACCCTATACCCAAGCTCTAAATCCCTACCATAGGGATTAGGGATGTAACCGTTCTCCGGTGCTCAGAACCGCTACGCTATAAGGTTGGCGGGGCATCAAAGCCCTCGCCATGGTTGTGCGGGATAGGACCGCCTGGCTAAAGTTCAGGTTTCAACATAAACATATTAACAGTATTGTTGAATTCTGACACGTAATCTACAAAATGCGGATTATCTTTTCTTAGAATCATTGCTGCGTAATTATCTACTCCTTCTAAGTCTTGGATATTAGCAACCATAATGACATATTGTTCTTTGTCATTAGCATAAGCAAACCAAGAATCAAACAGGCGATTTCGCATAGCTTTCTTTCTATCGCCCGTTTCACATATATAAAGGAGAGCAAACTCGTTTGTCTCAAAAAAATGTCTATGATAGCAATTACGGTATCTCGTACCTTCATATCACGAGGTGAACGTTGCTTGTTCACATTCGTGATATTAAACATGTATGCCTCGCCATGCTCCAGCAAGTCATCAAAATCAAAGCTAATAGCAATCTCAGCGCTATGATCAGTTACGAAACGGTAAGTATTTGGATTTACCATCATAACATCATACGGTGAAGAGGCATTGATTGTTTTCAAAGAAAGCTGTTTCATGTCACCAAACATTTACAAACTTTGGCTCTTCTCCTGTACGAGCTAAATAATCCTGACGGAGCATCTGCTCTAACTCTTCCATACGCTTTCTTTTTCTTTCCTTTGATGCCATGAATCTTTTCATTGCAGCATCACGCTTCTCCCAAAATTCTTTATTCAATATTTCCACAAAACCTCCTATTTTTTTTATTCGGTGCAAATATAAGGGTTTTCTGTGTAACCACCAATTTTTTGGGGAGTTTTTGCTTCATATTTTAATCTCACGCAGATTCCGCAAATTACGCAGATAACTTCGAGGGGCATCGAAAGTACTTACGATGGGCTACGAAGGCTGTTTCATCGGGCTTCGTAGATACTTTCATTTTACTCCAAACTGTCACAGAGGAACAGTTACTTGTATAAATCTACATTGATGTCGAATGGTGAATCGAAGTCATTCAGCATCGCATGCTTCGTATCTTTCTTCGAAATGTTGCCATCAAGACTTCTTTTGTCTATATCACCTCACTCACGCTTACATTTTACATCATTTGCGCTTTCTTCTTAGAAGAGAGTAATCTGGTTGCAAAAGTACGAAAATTAGTTGGATTACGTGTCCATTTTATATTTTCTGTAGTCCTTCCCCAAAATTTAACACAAATGTTTAGCAAATCTGCCCAGGTTATTCCTGTAAATGACAGATTTGCACTTTTTCATTGCACTCGCTTAATCGGATTTTGGATTGTTTGGCTTACTGCCCCTTGGGCTTCCATTCTTTTATGCACGTAAAAAGGCTAAAGTGATGACGGTTATGCCGGAATGTTTATAAAAAAAAGCTCGGATTCTTCTGAAAACAAAAGCTTGAAAAGGCAGTGAATCTGGAAATCCAGAATGTTTTTTTGAGATTACCTATTTTTAGGTATTGTGAACAATTTAATTTTGTCGTATCTTTGCACAAAAAAAATAAGTTAAAAGATTAGTATGAAACATATCCTGTTGCTTATGATGCTTTTTGAGGTGAGTCTGATGGGAAAGGCGCAATCTATATCTAGCAAAGTTGTGGACAAAGATTCTCATGAAGCGATTATCGGTGCTGTCGTGTATGTGGGTAGTTCTCAGAAAGTGGTAGCTATCACTGATATTAACGGGCGATTTTCCATAGATGCAGCCAATGCAGGTAAATCTCTTAAGATTACTTATATAGGATACAAGAACTATTTAGGTAAGTTAAACCAGGCTCTCTATGAAATGGAACCGGAAATCAAGTCTGTGGGTGAAGTAGTGGTTACAGCTCAGGAGTCCAAGAGTCTGGCTTCTGCTTCTGTTATCGAGAAGCATGCCATGGAGCACCTGCAGCCTTCAAGTTTTACGGACATTCTCGAACTGTTGCCTGGTGGACGTTCCAAAGATCCTGATTTGAGTAGTCCTAATACGATTCGTATTCGGGAAGCCGGAAGTCCTTCAGGATATACTACCACTTCCCTCGGAACGAGTTTTGTAATAGATGGAGCTCCCACCAGTACCAATGCCAATATGCAATATGTGGCTGGGTCTTGGGATGCAGCAACAATATCCAGAGAAAATATGAATGCCGGAGTGGATATGCGTAGCATCTCTACCGATGATATCGAGAAAGTAGAGGTGGTACGTGGCATTCCATCGGTAGAATATGGCGATTTGACAAGTGGTCTGGTGAAAATAGAACGTAGGAGAGGTGGAAATGACTGGAATGCCCGTCTGAAAGCAGATATGGGAAGCAAGCTCTTTTATCTTGCAAAAGGATTGGAATGGACTCCCCAGCAGATGACCCTCAATCTCAGTGTTGATTACCTCGATGCGAAGGCAGATCCAAGAAACCGGCTTGAAAATTACAGGAGACTGACGTTTTCTGCCCGGTTCGGAAAAACTTGGTTAACAGATTCTTACCGTTGGAAGATTTCGTCCAATCTCGATTATACCGGTTCTTTTGATAATGATAAAGTTGACCCGGATCTCAATAATCAGGCGGAAGATTCTTATAAATCGCAATATAATAAATATGCATTTAATTCACATGTAAGTCTGTCTCCCAAGAAGCGCATTTGGTTTAAGTCGCTGGATCTGACTTTGTCAGCCTCTTATGAGTATGACCTTATCAAGCGAACTAAACTGGTACAGCTGACCCGCCAGACAGTGGCAGCTACAGCAACTACACAAGGGGTTCATGATGGTGTTATCCTTCCCTATAAATATGTGGCTTATCATGATGTAGAAGGAAAGCCGCTCAATCTTTATGCTAAGGTCAATGGTAAATTCCAGGTTCCTTCTCTTGTGGTTTCCAATACCTTGCTGTTAGGCACCGATTGGAATTACGACAAAAATAAAGGACGGGGGCAGATTTATGATGTAACCCGCCCTCTTTATGCAGGTTCCATGTCATGCCGTCCCCGAAATCTTTCTTCAATACCTTCCAACCAACAGTGGGGAATTTATGCTGAGGAACAGTTGACATTGCCTTTTGCTGGTCATTCTCTTGAACTGGTAGCCGGTATAAGAGGTACGCAGATGTTGAATCTGCCCAATAATTATGAGATGCATGGTAAGTTTTTCTGGGATCCCCGTATCAATCTCGGCTTGACTTTTCCGAAATTCAATATTGGCAGGCTACCATCCTTTATCCGAATAGCAGGTGGAATAGGTGAACATACCAAAATGCCTACTTTGGAACAGCTTTACCCTGATCCTGTATATCTGGACTTAACCCAGCTGAATTATTACCATACGAATCCAGCGTATCGCCGTATCAACCTGATGACGTATGTGATAGATGCAACCAATCAGAATCTGAAGCCAGCGCGTAATTTCAAATGGGAGGTGAGTACTGACATCAATATAGGAGGCAACCGATTGTCTGTCACACTTTTTAGGGAGAATATGACTTCAGGCTTCCGTTTGCAGACGGCTTATGCTCCCTATATATATAGATGGTATGATGCATCGGGAATTAATGCCGATGCACTGTCGGCTCCACCTTCTTTGGAAGGATTACCCTTTGAGAAACGTAAGGAACTGAGGGGCTACAGTTATTACACCAATGGCAGTCAGACTCTCAAACGGGGAGTGGAATACACCTTTGCTACCCGAAGAATAGAAAAACTGTTCACCAGACTCACCATCAACGGAGCATGGTTCCGCACGGTTTATCGTAATTCTGTGGTAGAGACTTATCGCCCAAGTGCTGTTATCGGCAGTAAGCAGATACAGTATGTGGGGTATTATGAACATGATGGAGGCAATATGAATGAAATGCTCAATACCAATTTCACGTTAGATTCGGATGTCCCCAAGTTGAAGTTGGGTTTCTCAATATCCGCCCAATGCCTATGGTATACGCTGAAACAGAGTAAAGAGGTGAGTAATTATCCTACCAGATATATGGATAATGACGGTGTGATGCATGAGTGGAAAGCAGGTGATGAAAATGATGCTTATCTCAGGTATCTGATCAGGGATTATAACGACAGCTATTATCTCAAATACAGAGAACCTTTTGCCATGAATGTCAATTTCAAGGTAACAAAGAAACTCTTTGATGAGAAACTGAATGTAGCTCTGTTCTGCAACAAACTGTTGGATTATACTCCCGAATATGAAAACAATGGAGTAACGATCCGCCGCCATGTAACTCCCTATTTTGGATTAGAAATGAATGTAAAGATATGAAGAGATTGTTGATTATATGTATGATGACCTGTGGTTTTATCATTTCCTCCTGTCATCAGGATGAAGATTCCCTGTTTACCGAAGCTTCCATCGTGTTGCAGGGAGAAACGGATATCGTTCTCGACAGGATCCAGGGTACGGTAAGTCTTACCAATCTGAATACCACCCAGGTTTTCACCGTATCATCATTTGAAGGGAATATAGCCAGAGCCAGTATTCTTCGGGGTTCTTATGCCATCCTGGTAGAGGGTACTGCCCAATATCATGACGCTTCAGGTAAAATCTACATCAGGATGTTCAGGGCAAGTACCGATTATGTGGGATTGGAAAAGGAAGGACATAATAAAGCGATGTTGAACATAATTTGGATGTAAATCATGAAGAAGAGATATTTCATATTATTTCTGTGCTGTGTGTCTTGGTTTACTGGAAGGTCTGCAGTAACAGATTCTGCCAGAATAGAGCATCATGCTACGTGGAAAAACTGGCAGAAGGAGACAGCATGGCAAAATCCCGCCATTCATGGGCTTAGCCTCACGCTGCCTTATTCTGAAGTGTATGTCCAGATGGATTACCTGCATCAATCTGCTCCCTTTGTACTCCAGAAGGGAACAGGGCATTTCCTCTCTGAGGCCAAGGCTGAAACCTTCCTTCGCTTGAGCAACCATTCTTCTGCTTGGGGGGCAGCATCTTACATGACGGGAAAGCAATATCAGGTCAGCTGGAATTCTTCTTCTGATTATGATTTGCTGAATCCTTATATTCTGGCAGATACTCTAGGAGGTGACACACATTGTGAACGGTATGGTTTTCAGGGCGGATATGCTGTTAGCAAGGGGAAATTCCAACTCGGTATTGAAGCGATTTTCAGAGCAGAACATGAATATCGGAATGTGGACCCGAGAATGCGAGGTATTGTCACAGATCTGACTCTACGCTTTGGTACTGCCTATGATTCCGGTAAATACCAGTGGGCTGCCGGTCTAGAAGGGAATGTATACAAGCAGACCAATGATGTGGATTTCTATCGGGAACTGGGTGTTATACCTGAGTTTCAAATGACAGGATTGGGAACAGAATACAGTCGTTTCTCCGGAGATAAACGCACCTTATATTATAAAGGTGGAGGATATGGAATAAATCTGGATGCCAATCCGTTGAACGAAACTGGTTTTTATGGTCATGCCAAGCTTTGGAGACGGCAATATAAACGTATGCTTGCCGATTTGAATTCCGTACCCTTAACCCAGTTGTTTTATCATTCTGCAGAAGTCTCCTTGGGATGGAAGCACATGGGCGGGACCCGTCAGGTATCCTTAGATGGAAACCTTGTTTTTGTCAGACGTAGTGGTGATGAAAACATCATTGGCAAGTCCTCTGCCCAATATTATCCTATTATCGGTAAACTTACGATGTATAAGAATTATCTTATAGATACCTATCTCAGAGGACTTTACGGATGGGGGAGTGGCTCTGGTACATGGTGTTTGAATGGAAAGATCGGATATTGGAGCAGTCGTGAGCGATATGTCTATCCTGAACGCAAAATGGAGGCTGCTAAGATTTATGGAAGATTGGGTGGACAGTGGATGCGCAGTCTCTCCCGAACTGTGGCCCTTACTGTGGACATGGCGGCAGCCTATTATGGTAATGTCAGTTCTGGTATCGTCATGCCTTATGCCAATATGAAGGCTTCGTTCCAGGACATGATTAATCATCAGTACCAGTTTGAAAAAGCAGACTATGGAATGCTCTCTGCTAAGATACGTAGTGATTATCGGCTATCAGGCTCACAGATCGGCTTGTTTGCCGAATTAGGTGGAGATTGGATAACTTGTTCTGAAAACGAACACCAGCACCATCTGCATTTGGCTCTTGGTATCACATTCTAACGTATAATATAGTATTAATGTAACTAAAAGTAGAAAAATGAAAAAGTTAATTTTAAAGAGTATGATGTTGCTTTCGGTGTTGGCATTGACTTTCACCTCTTGTAGCGACAATGATGACAAAGTAGTTACCACTCCTGTGTCATTGAGTATTGAAATGCCATTGGGACTGGAGAATGTAGTTCTCTCCAATGCCAAAGCGGTTTTTACCAATGTAACTACCAATGAAACGTTCATCCAGGAGCAGTTCCAGGAAAAAAATGGTAGCTTTATGGCATCTCTTGCCGATGTGCCTGAAGGAACATACAATGTTGCCATCAGCGGTGACCTGAGTTTTACTAAGGATGGTATTGCCGGTAGCAGTAAAATCAATCAGAAGAGCGAGAATGTGAGTGTAAAATCCGGCAATGCCCAAGTCAAGTTGGCTGTGAACACATTCAATGCTAAGGGAGGTTTCGTTATCTCAGAGATTTTCTTCACGGGTACGCTTACTCCAGAAGGAAAGCAGTATTCTGATGACCAGTATTTCATTCTTTCCAATAATTCTGATGTTACGCTCTATGCAGACAGTATAGCGGTTCTGGAATCTAAGTTCCTCACAGTATCAAAATATGATTATAATCCGGATATCATGAACGAAGCAATGACGGTAGATGCTATCTATATGATTCCAGGAAAGGGTACGGAAGTTGCAGTAGAACCAGGCAAATCTCTTGTTTTGGCATTGAATGCCAAGAATCATACAGAAGCAAACTCAGCTTCATTTGATTTAAGTAAGGCTGATTACGAATTCTATGATGAGAGTTCAAATCCACGCTTCACAGACGATGACAATGCCAGTGTTCCTAATCTGGATAAATGGTATTGCAGTTCGCTTACCTATTTCTCTTTGCATAACCGTGGTTTCAAGACTTATGCCATTGCCCGTATGCATGGCGATAAGGAGAAGTATCTCGAAGAGAATACTTACGATGCCAGCTATGTGATGAAAGTAAATGGTAATGCTTATCCGATGACAGCCAAGAACTGTATCAAGGTTCCTAATTCCTGGATACTGGATGCGGTTAATCTTTCTATTGCATCTATGTGGCAATGGAATCTGGTATCTGCAAACCTTGATGCAGGATGGGCTCATTGTGGTCAGGTAGACAAAGATGAAAACCGCTACGGCAAGTCAGTAATCCGTAAGAAGAATGCTGATGGCAAATGGGTTGATACCAATAATTCTACCAATGATTTCGAATCAGATGCAACAGCCTCTTTCCTGAAGAAATAGGAATTCTTGTATAATTTTAAGAAAGAAAAATTTATGAAGAATCAGTTTTTGGGATTATTCCTTCTCTCTTTGTTTCCAGCTTCATTGTTTGCTCAGACTGTGGAGCAGGACACTTCCGTGCGACAGGGAAAGTTGAAGAATGGACTGACTTACTATATACGACATAATAATAAAGAGGCAGGCCTTGCCGATTTCTATATTGCCCAGCGCGTAGGCTCCATCCTTGAGGAACCCCGTCAGCGTGGACTGGCTCATTTTCTGGAGCACATGGCTTTTAATGGTACCAAGCATTTCCCTGGCAAGGGGAAGAAGTTGGGAATCGTGCCTTGGTGTGAAACCATAGGTGTTAAGTTTGGGGCCAACCTGAATGCCTATACCTCTGTAGATCAGACAGTCTATCACATCGGGGCTGCCCCTGTCAAGCGTGAGGGCATTATCGATTCGTGTCTTCTGGTACTCAACGACTGGAGCCAGTATATCAATCTCGAACCTAAGGAGATAGACAAGGAACGTGGTGTTATTCATGAAGAGTGGAGAAACCGGCGTACCGGTATGGCCATGCAGCGCATGATGGAGAATGTGATGCCAAAAATCTACAAGGGAAGCAAATATGAAGATTGTATGCCTATCGGCAGTATGGATGTTGTTGATAACTTTCCTTACAGAGATTTGCGCGACTATTATCAGAAGTGGTACAGGCCTGATCTTCAGGCCATCGTGGTAGTGGGCGACTTCGATGTGGATATGATGGAGAAGAAAATCCAGAAACTTTTCGGTAAGATCAAAGCCCATAAGAATCCTGCAGAACGTGTCTATTATCCCGTAAATAACAACGACAAGATGATAGTTGCCATTGAGAAGGACAAGGAGCAGCCTATCATCATCGGCCATCTCTACATGAAAACCGATGCCACTCCTGACAGCGAAAAGAGCCAGGTAAAGTATCAGCGTGATGACTATGTAAGCGGACTCATCACTTACATGCTCAATGGCCGTCTCTCAGAAAAGAAACAGGTGGCAAATCCTCCATTCATGAGTGCTACCGTAAGGAATGGTGCTTTTTTTGTTTCCCGTACCAAGGATGCCTTCAGTATGAGCATCAGCTGCAAGCAGGATCACGTACTCGGTGGTATCTACGAGGCTGTGGGTGAAATAGAGCGTGCCCGACAGCATGGTTTTACAGAGAGTGAACTGGAACGTGCCAAGAAACTCTATCTCAATGCAGCAGAACGAAAACTGAAGATGGAGAAGGATTATCGCAACGGCCATTACGTAAGCCAGTGCGTGGATCATTTCCTTGAAGGAGAGCCTATCCTTACTCCAGCCTATAATCTGCAACTGGTAAAGCAGTTTGATGGTGAAGTAACCCTGGCTGAGGTTAATCAGTCTGTAGGTAACATCATTACGGATAAAAACCAGGTATTTGTGATGTATGGTCCTGATAAGGAAGGATTTGTTATTCCTTCAGAATCAGAAATAGAAGCTACGGTACTTGCTGCCCAGAAAAAGCAATATGAACCGTATCAGGAGGAAAAGATTCCTTCTACGTTGATATCTGCCTTGCCAAAACCGGGCAAGATTGTGTCTGAAAAACCATACGGCAAGTTTGGCATGACAGAGATTACGCTCAGTAATGGTATGAAGGTTTACGTAAAACCTACCGACTATCAGGCAGACCAGGTAATGATGAGCATGCGCGCTGAAGGTGGAACCTCACTTTACGGAAATGAGGATATACCTAATTTCTCTCTCTTGACAAGTGCCATCACAGAAGCGGGTGTAGGCGACTTTTCAGCTACTGCTTTGCGTAAGGCTTTGGCAGGAAAGTCAATCAGGCTGACTCCATCCATCAGTAGTGAAGGCCAGCGTATAACAGGCTCATCTTCTGTAAAGGATATGGAAACCATGATCCAGCTGGCACACCTTTATTTCATGGCACCCCGTAAAGACAGTGTGGCATTTGAGGGTTTGAAGAATCGAACTCTGTCATTTCTGAAAAACCGTAATGCAAGTTCCAAGGTGGTTTACAATGACTCCCTTTCTGCCGTTCTCTATGACCATAACCTGCGTATGGCTCCTGTCACCGGTGAGGTTCTTGCCAAGGCTGATTACGGGCGCATTATGGAAATCTATCGTGAACGCTTCAGCGATGCTAGCAATTTCAAAACCGTTTTCATCGGAAAGATAGACATGGCAGAACTTCGTCCTTTACTCTGTCAGTATCTGGCTACCTTGCCTTCGACCTATAAGAAGGAGGAGACAGACAAGGCAAATGTTCCGCAGATTGTTATGAAGAACGAAAAGGTAAAGTTTGTTCATCAGCAGGAAACTCCCCTTGCCAACGTGAGCGTATTCTACGCAGGCAACGTACCGTTCTCGCCAAAGAATGATCTGGTGCTGGATGTCCTGACCCGTGTATTGCAGATAGCCTATACAGATTCTGTAAGAGAGGAGAAGGGAGGTACCTATGGAGTAGGAGTCAGTTTCAACCTTGAGAAGGATGCCCTTCCAAATGCCTTACTTCGCATTACCTACAAGAGTGATCCGAAGCGTTATGAAGAACTGAATCCTATTATCTACCAGCAACTTCAGAACATCGCAGATAAGGGACCTTTAGCCAGCAGTATGGATAAGGTGAAGAAATATCTGAAAAAACAATACCAGCAGATGATTATCACCAACGACTACTGGAGTTATGTTATCTGGCATGAGTTGGATGATGATGCCGATTTTGATAAAGATTACTATAAGATGGTGGATTCTCTTACTTCTGAAGAGGTGCAGCAGATGGCACAGACTCTGCTCAAACAGAATCATCGGATAGAGGTAACAATGCTGTCTGAGTAATAATCAGAATATTTCATTAAAAATAAGACCCGGCAAGAGAATAGCTGCAAGCTATCTCATGCCGGGATTTTTCATTTTACGACAGAAGTTTGAGCGAACTTTAGCAAAGTTCCCATTGGACATACAAAACGACAGTAGGGACGTGTGATTATAAAGGATATTGCGATGAAAAGAAGCGCAATCACAATCACTATCCATGAGGCAGAATGGAAGATAAATGCCGAGAATGGTTCAAAATCAGTCCATTCGCTCCAAACTCCTCCCCATATACATATCATCAATAATGCCCATATCATCTTGCGAAGCTTATCAAGCCGTTTTATAGTAACGGGGCTCATTTTTAACTTGTATTTCACGCATCTGCCAGCTATCTGTTGCAGGGAGCCATACGGACATACATGGGTACAGTAATGCGACTTCTTTCCAAAAAGCGGATAGATAAAGGCTGTTACCAGCATGACTATCGCTATGATGCTGCCCGATATTTCCATGCCATGGGCTGCAAAGCCCAGCAGGAAGGTATAAGAAAGGCAGGTACCACACCAGAAGCCGAGCACAATGACATTCAGTATCAGTTGACAGAAATGGTATCTTCTGTTCTTGATAAACAATGGCAGAATGGCTGCCATCAGGACAACAGCTATCCCTATGATGTTTCTGAGAGAGAACAGGGAAGAGCTGTTGTTTTCGGAAGGACTTAAACTGCTGCTACCATTTTCTGATTCTTCAGTCGCTAAATGCGCTTTAGCATACAGAAGTCCCTGATGCATGTTTCCGATGATAGCTTTGGATGAGAAAGTAGCACCTGTGACAGCATCCACCTTCATATCTATAGCTTTGTCTATCGTTTTACCTTTCCATTTTTCAAACAGAGTAGAGGCATTGTCAAAGAATTCCTTGGTCTCATCATTCTTTAATGCAATGATGTTTTCTACAACGCCATTCCTGATTACTATTTTGAGTGGAACCTTTCCTCCATATCCCATGATGTTGGATGCTAGACCAGAAGTATTAATCTCTGCTCTTCCGTTTCCAAACATGCGTATCGTGTCGTTGCTTGCAGTTTCTGCCTTCTGTTCAGATTTGAGAGAGTATCCAAACAGTTCATGATGTTTTGTGATGGCAAGTGATGAAACAACAATCAGACAAATGAAAAGATTTACAACCTGTTTTATCCGGAAAAATGATTTCATATTACACTTAATCCTTTCTTTCCAGTTTTCTCTTATTTATGTTTCAGGTAATAAGCAATACCGCGTTTTACGTTTTCTTTCACAGCTTTGCTTGAGAAAGTGGCTCCAGTAACGCCATCTACTTGGACTGAAGCGGCCTTGCTGACTTTCATGCCGTTCCATTTATTGAGCAACTCCTGTTTTACCTTATTGAAGAATTTGGGCGTTTCCTGGTTGGCAAGCGGTTTGATATCTATAATCTTTCCTTTCTTGATGTGGATGGTGAGAGGGGTGTTGCCACGAAATCCCCTTACATCTTTACCCAAAGTTGTGGTGTTGATAATGTAACTGCCATCTGCTTCTTTCGTCATAATCTCTGAATGAGAACTTTTGGTTGTTGCAGTCATGCTACCAATCAATCCTGTGCTCAGTAAGGCTGCTAAAATGAATATTCTTTTCTTCATAATTGTATTGATATTTCTATAATAGAATGCAAAATTACACAATTATTCTGTAATATACAAGACCCTATAGAAAAATCATCATTTTTAGGTATAGCCCTTCCAATGATGAGAATGAACCTTCCATTGCTATGGTAGGCAGAATCTGTCTTCCCAAATCTCATCCAAAGATCAAAAAAGCTAGAAAATACTTCTCGGTATTATAAATGTTTCATTTCTTCTCTTTTTTGTGCGCAAAGGTACGCAGATGAATATTATTATGCATGAAATAACGGTTAAAAGTATCTAAACTACTATCAATGACATGTAAATATGGTGGTTGGAGTAGGAGCCACCCGCGTTCGTATGGATATAGCATCTATCCTCAGGTTATAGATTGGCAAGATATCCAATGCAAGTTGGGTGTTAAAATGGTAAGAAAGGAGATATGTGGTTCTGACAGGATTCACAGATGGGATATGCATACTTGCCCAAAGTGCGGGGGCAAGATGCAACCCACTGGCGAAGAAGAGTTTTGGACATAAAATCATAGTTTTTGTCACAGAAAGACGAAGAAAGCAAAAAGCCTGCTGGCTATAATTGTCAGCAGGCTTCTTTGTTATAATGTTCGCCCTTGAAATACAGTACTCTTGTGAAGAGGTAGTATGACTCCATTAAGGGTGAGCCTACGAGAGTTGAAGTTAGGCAGAATTTCCACACTGGCTTCATGGCTTCCCTTATACATGGTAATCCAGATTTGGGCAGAGATACCAATACCAGTAACACTCATACTTACTTGTGTAGTCCCTTTCTTGTCCGTTTGAATTTTGTATCCACTTACGCTTCCCTGAACCGTAACTCCACCAATGCCATTAGGTCCGGAGAAGGGTACATTGAAGGCAACCTGCACAACAGCATTGTCCTTATTGACGGAAACGAAATTGGTGTTGGAATTAACATAAGCAATCTGACCATAAGGGAAAACTACCTTGTCGGCTTCCAAGGTAAAGGTTGTATCCTTAATAGCGTCCAATGCTTCATCCCAATATACACTATCTATCCGGTTTTGCAAGTCGCGCTGTTCTTTCCTGAGAGCTTTCTGACGTGACTTCAGACCATTGACCAACTGCTCGCTGGCCTTGTTTTTTCCCCATTGATACATATTATCTGACTGGTTTGACTGCGCACAGGCAAAGGCAGACATCAGACAGAAAACAAGTGAAATAAATATTTTAATCATCCTTGATCCTTTCCAAAATTAAATTCATATATTCAAAAAAGGGCTAGCCCCATAATCAGGACTAACCCTCAGTTTTAATTATTTTCTCGATGCAATGAATGTATCTTGAAAGCTGCATAGCACTTCAAGAAAGATTACTTAACCTCAATGTGCTTAACATCGTCTTTCTTCTCCTCCTTGGCTGTCTTAGGAATCTCAATCTTCAAGACACCGTCACTGACCTCAGCGGAAATCTTCTCCTGATCAGCATCCTCTGGCAAAGCATAACTCTGAGAGTAGCTGCTGTAAGAGAACTCACGACGCAAGTAATGCTCTTCCTTCTTCTCCTCCTTCTTCTCATCCTTGTTCTCGATGGATACATTCAGATAACCATCCTTATCGATGTTCATCTTGACCATATCTTTCTTCAAACCAGGAGCTGCAACCTCCATCGTATAAGCTGTAGCACTTTCCTTGACGTTGACTGCAGGAGCTGTTGCGTTCATGTGTGGCATCAAGCTTGTATCAAAGAAGTTGTCATTAAACCAACTGTTCAACCAATTTGAAACACTGTTATTTCTACGAGCTAACAACATCATGTAAAACCTCCTAATTCTATTTTTCTCGTCCTCTCTTCGCCTTCCGGCTCAGTCGGGATTTCTCATTGTTTTTAATTTATCCTTTTTAATAACGATTGCTTCGGCTTACGAGGCTCAAGGATTTCCAGAAACCCTCAACTGTCATTACTTATGGTTCTTGTCGTTCCCCTTGCCCTTTCGGCTTCGGCTTTCACTCTATGTAGGAGCAAGTTACGTGCCAACCCGGTTTGCAGATTTGGAGTAAACAGTTTTTGTCAATTTTGACTAAAGATTCTGCAAAATTGACAACAATGGATAATTAATTTAAACTTTGCTGCTAAAACTTCATACTTTTTAAAACCTGTTTTTTCATAATAATGCTGGTGGTAGGCCTCACCAATGTAGAATGTCTCCTCTGGCAGGAGCAAGGTATTGACCTCGTCACCCTTACTACGGAGAAGTTCCGTCACATGTTCGGCTGTCTGCTTCTGAGATTCATTACGATAGAAGATACAGCTGCGGTATTGTGGTCCCAAATCAGGACCAACACCATCGGTCTGTGCCGGGTCGTGAATCTCGAAGAAGAGTTTACATAAGCTTTCATATGAAACCTGTTGGGGATTGAACTCCACGATGACGGCCTCTACGTGGTGCGTCTTGTGGTCTCGTACAAGACCAATACGCAGGATTGGGTCTCCACAGCAAAACCACTATGAAAGGTGATAGCTTTTCTCATACCCTACTATATTTAAACGGTTTGACGAATCTAATATTTAACCTCCATGCCAAGGATATCCATGATTTTTTCAACCGTCGATAGGGAAGGGTTGCCTTTACCGCTCTCTATTTTCTTGATGGTAGAAATGGCTATCTCAGACATGTCAGCGAGGTCTTGCTGGGTAATCCCCAAGGCCTTACGCTGCAATTTCATTACTTCTTGAATTTTCATACCAAATAGTGTATTATATTGTTCTTTTTATAAAAAATTATAAGTTCCTGAGATTTTTCTTGGTTATTTGCCATTGAATATTGTTTTTTTTCTTAACTTTGCATGCACAATTCATTATAGAAGTCATGACTATAGAAGCTATCAAACAAAGACATAGTGTACGAAAGTACATACACAAACCTCTTTCAACTGAGATAGTTAGAGCACTTGAAGAAAAAATCCTGGAGTGCAACAAAGAGGGTGGCCTTCACATGCAACTGCTTGCCCAAGCCCTAGGACTCAACATCTGCTGGGCAGGATTAAGCTATCGCAAGGTAAATGAAGCCTACAAGATTGAAAAAGGGGAGAAGTTGACATGCATGATTGCCTTGGGATACGGAGAGTCACAAGGGGTTAGTCACAAAATCAAGACCATGGAACAGATGAGCAATGCAACCAGCAATTCTCCTTCATGGTTCCGAAAGGGCGTGGAAGCAGCTCTTCTTGCTCCCACTGCCATCAATCAGCAGAAGTTCTCATTCTTCCTGCAAGACCAGGAAGGTACAAAAGCTGGTTGTAAACCCAAAGTTCTTGCCAAGAGAGGCTTTTCAATGGTAGGATATACCAAGATGGACCTCGGCATTGCCAAGCTTCACTTTGAAATAGGAGCAGGAAAGGAAAACTTTAAGTGGGTGGTAAAGAAAGGATGAGAGTATTGATGTTCAAAAAATAAAAGATAGATTATTATGCAGATATTATTGGCAAATGCAAAAATCATGTTTGATAAGGCAGACAGGAAGCCTATCTCCATGCCACTCTTCCAATCAGTGGCCAATGTCTTGGCAGAAGAAATGGCAAGGATGAATGTAGAGGAATTGGCTAGGCAACTGGATTGCAGCAGCAAGATTGCAACTGAAAACTGGAAACGCTATCATAATTTTATGGCAACTGAAAAAATGCCTGCTATCCTGGCTTACAATGGTCAGGCATACAAACATTTGCGTGCCAGCTCTTTAAGTGACGTTTCATTAGAGTATGCCCAGAAGCATCTCTGGATTACCTGTTTTCTCTATGGTTTGCTTCGACCAATGGATGGTATCGTGCCTTATCGTATGGAGCATTGCGTATCACTTGAAGCCACAAACGACAAGCCGGTCAATCAGTTCTGGAAAGACAAACTCACGGATGTTCTCATCGATAGTGTGAAGGCTGACGATGGCATACTCATCCATCTATCAACTGAGGAATATGAACATCTGTTTGATTGGAAAAGAGTATGTAAGGAGATAAAGGTCATTCAGCCACTCTTTTATGTCCGCCAGAAAGACGGCAGATTGAAGATGCAGGCTGTATGGGCTAAATCTTGCCGTGGAGCCATGCTGAGATATATCCTGAATAATCAGCTTCTTACTCCAGAGGAACTGGCAGGCTTCAGTTACGAAGGTTTTGAATATGCGGCAGAATTAGGAGAAGCTGCTTTTCCTCATTTCGTTCGTTGAATAGAACTAAATCGTACTTTTTCATTAAAAACATCACTATAGACATCTTATAGTTCGTTGTCTAGGATTTCCATCTTTTCTGCTGCTGTAATCACTTGCGGTTCTTTTGGAAAGTGTTTGAGATTACCTGTTACTAAGAAGGAGTCTTCCTTGCTCAGGCAGCCTTCATAGAAAACCCGGTCGTCCTCATCTGGCATTTCTCCATCATAAGGGAAACAAGAAGAATCAATTCCGTTTTCCTTAAAAAAGTTCAATAACTCATGGATTCTGATTTCACTTAGATGAAATTTTGACCTATTTAGTACATCAAAGTACTCATCCAAGATTTCGTCATTATACAATGGCTTAATTTTACCACTGAGCATACTGTTGATGACCCTTCTTGTTGCTGACGAAGGGTTCTTAGTTATAAACGAGGACGGACACGATAATGTTCGTATCAATGACTGCATATACCATTGCGTTCTTTTCTTAATCGTCTGACTTCTCTGATTTCTTCATTGATCTCATCAAGTGACATATCAATGTTATTCTCTCTTGCTGTGTCACACATGTATTGAAACGCAGCCTTTGCTTTTGCAGTCACTTCATCTTCTTCTTCATTCTTTGCCTGAATATGCTCTTACTGCGAATTACTGCCTTAACAAAGATGTTAATGGCGGTATTCGCACTCATACCGAACTGTTCGCAGAGTTTATCAAACTGTGCTTTCTGCTGGTTGTCCATACGGACTGTCATTGCTGTCTGTGCCATAAGCCTAAAATGTTTAATTAATAATCATTCTGATTGCAAATATACATCATTATGACGTAAAATATTGAGATAGTATTAATAATTTAATAAAGATTAATAGTTGAATGAATGATATATGCGTAAGGGCACTAGGTTTAAGAGTGGCTAAGCTCATATTGACATTATTACTGACAGCAAGGTTGCTTTAATTCATCTAATTATTCGTTTTCAAAAAAGGGCTAGCCCCATAATCAGGACTAGCCCCCAGTTTTAATTATTTTCTCGATGCAATGAATGTATCTTGAAAGCTGCATAGCACTTCAAGAAAGATTACTTAACCTCAATGTGCTTAACATCGTCTTTCTTCTCCTCCTTGGCTGTCTTAGGAATCTCAATCTTCAAGACACCGTCACTGACCTCAGCGGAAATCTTCTCCTGATCAGCATCCTCTGGCAAAGCATAACTCTGAGAGTAGCTGCTGTAAGAGAACTCACGACGCAAGTAATGCTCTTCCTTCTTCTCCTCCTTCTTCTCATCCTTGTTCTCGATGGATACATTCAGATAACCATCCTTATCGATGTTCATCTTGACCATATCTTTCTTCAAACCAGGAGCTGCAACCTCCATCGTATAAGCTGTAGCACTTTCCTTGACGTTGACTGCAGGAGCTGTTGCGTTCATGTGTGGCATCAAGCTTGTATCAAAGAAGTTGTCATTAAACCAACTGTTCAACCAATTTGAAACACTGTTATTTCTACGAGCTAACAACATCATGTAAAACCTCCTAATTCTATTTTTCTCGTCCTCTCTTCGCCTTCCGGCTCAGTCGGGATTTCTCATTGTTTTTAATTTATCCTTTTTAATAACGATTGCTTCGGCTTACGAGGCTCAAGGATTTCCAGAAACCCTCAACTGTCATTACTTATGGTTCTTGTCGTTCCCCTTGCCCTTTCGGCTTCGGCTTTCACTCTATGTAGGAGCAAGTTACGTGCCAACCCGGTTTGCAGATTTGGAGTAAACAGTTTTTGTCAATTTTGACTAAAGATTCTGCAAAATTGACAACAATGGATAATTAATTTAAACTTTGCTGCTAAAACTTCATGCTTTATAAACCTGTTTTTCAATCCATGCCATCAGTACTGCTACAGCATACTGCTGCTGTTCTCCTGTCAGCTGTCTTCCGGCAGGTATATGATGCCATTTGAAGAAACAACCACGGCAACAGCTGCCTGTAGCATGCTGGGCAATGAATACAGGATGCCCTCTCATAGGCGTCTGCTTGCCGTCATTGGGAATCACGGCAGGAGCAAGGCGTTTGGCAACGAAATCCTCCGCATGCTTACGGATGGTAGCCAAACCCTTTTCTGCAATATATTCCTTATCCTTCTTCGAGAGATGGAAACGGCTGCGAAAAGCTGATTTGGAAAGTCTTTCAAACAAATCAGTCAAGTCATACTCTTTGTCTGGAGAAGTATCGCTTTCCATGTCTTCTGAAGAGATAGAGTCTTTCTGATGATCCTCTTTCTCCTCAGGAAACAAATTGAGTTCTACATATTTTGCTTGGTTTACTTTTGATTCTTTTTTCATTTCTATTAGCCTCCTATATCTAGGAATCTCCTATTAATGTTAATGGATATCAGATTCTTACGCTGCAAATTCATTACTTCTTGAATTTTCATATCAAGTAGTGTATTATAATGTATTCAAGTTTCGCATGTAAGCTCCACACGCCCTGTTTTACTCTAATTGAGCAAGCTTTGAGCGTATTTTTTAACGTTAAT
>ERZ791815.456-NODE-456-length-36830-cov-3.461700_pt1 | contig 36830 bp, 52 predicted proteins | sample MGYA00510302_ERZ791815 | MGnify/ENA primary metagenome ERZ791815 (study PRJEB30046, sample SAMN00791995) | human gut metagenome | study: EMG produced TPA metagenomics assembly of the A metagenome-wide association study of gut microbiota in type 2... | reverse complement strand
TGGATTGATGCATCTTTTGGAACCTCTGTATCCATTTTTCTCACCTCCCCTTATCTCATATAAAAATCTTTTATGTATTCACAAATATCCATTACACAACTATCAACTCTTGTAATGCTATCTTTAAGCCATGAATGTGTTGTTTTATAATCACCATTTTCATCATAAGCAATTATAGGTATTCCATTACCTTCTGCACAATCAATTTCCATAATCGAACCTACGCTTGTATTTAATCCTTTTGTATTAACAATAACAACATCGCTACTTTTAACAAGTGCCAAATCAAATCTTTTTACTTCTCTGTCACTTTGATATCTCTGCTCTTCAAAATTAAAATAATCGCATGGAGAAATAACGCTTACTCTACAATTAGTCATATCAGAATATTTATTTAGCTCTGCTTTCAATAAATTTCTCCAATTTATCATTTCTGGATATGTAAGCCCCGTCATAGCTCCTGCTAAATAAATTATTAAACTGTCTTTTTTCATTTGCTTGCCTTTCTATAATGAAACAATACACTATCTACAACGTTGTCTATATTGTCATCAAAATTGTTATAAATAATCCTATCCGCAAGATTTTCAGCATCTTTAAAATCTTTCAAATCAGCTTTAATTCGTCTTTCAATCTCTTCTTTTTTATCACCACGAACAGCCAATCTTTTATTTGTCGAAGCAATATTTACATATAAATAAATAACTGTTACATCATATCCTAATTTTTGAATATCTCTGATTCCATCTGGTGTTAAAATAATTACAGAATTTTCATCAGCATTTTCATAATTTTCTTTTGCCGATCCGTAATACCACACACCATTGGCAGTGTTATATTTCTTCCATTCAGCGAAGAATCCTTCTTCTACCTTCTTCAAAAAATCTTCATTAGATATATAATGATATGTAATATCGGCAATTTCATCCTTTCTCATTGGTCTTGTAGTGTATGTAACAATCGGATGAAAGCCATATTTCTTTACCAAAATTTCTTTGATTGTGTCCTTTCCACTGGCTGATTTACCGATTAAAACAAGCATCTCTTGATTCCTCCATGTCATTCCCAATGAAATTTACAAGTCTACCATCATTGATAATTACACTTAATCCACGATATTTATAAGCCTCCAAACAATCATTTAATGTTACGTTGTCCATTTCAATAATCTTGTTATAGTCCATTATTCTCTCCTATTCTTTGATTTCATATTTCCTACAAATTTCTCCAAATACTCTAATTTGCTCTTCGTCTTCGGTGTTGATTCTAATAAGCACGGGATGAATAGAAATCGTCACTAATCCCAAATAAGATTTAGCATCAACAATCTGTCTCTGGTAAATCGCATCGACATCGCATGAAATTTGCATTGAAATTTCTTTAACAAAATTATTTAAATCTGTAAGGCTGTCTAAATTAAGTAAATATTCTTTCTTCATGCTTATACATTCTCCTCATTATCTATAAAAGCTATGACCTACACCGTCAGTAAAAATATGTTCTTTATTTCTGTCAGCCCACGAGTTCCCATTTGTTGAATCAAAATATAATGCTCCATTTGTTGTATCTCCAATCTGAAATGCATACTCACAAGCTAAAATTGTCGTATCTGTTACCTCCACATTTTTATATGCACCACTTATGTAACTTGAAAATTGTGGCGAAGGACTTCGCTGAGTAAGAATATCTGTTAGCGTCATTGGAAAATCCTCATGTTCAATACGGTTGAAAATTACTGAAGCTACATTTGCTTTCTCATCAAAATTTTCATCGCCACGAACTTCTGTCTCTACAATTCTAAAGAGCAGTTCTAATTCATCTTGGTTGAAATAATCATAAATTGTTTCATCCTTATCAATCCAATCGCTATATTCTTCTTGAATTGCTTTATAATTTTTGAACCAATCTTCTTTGTTTGATTTATCAAGAGCGTTTAGTTTTAGCAGCGCTTCATCAATTTTGTCGAGCTGATATTCGGAAATTATATCAGCTTGGTCTTCTGTCATAAATTCTTTCATTACTGTATACATATTTTTTGTAACACCAGATGTCAAATTGTATTTTTCACTACTATTATCTTGTCCCCAAATGGGGACGACAGGTAAAAATATGGCAAGTAAACATGCCAAAATTGATATATGATTCTTCATTTATCCTCCTTGCTTTGTTTAAATGTTAAATTGTTGATTGTTACATAGATATATTCTCCGTTTAGATATTGTTATTTAATGAATCATTGCTAAAAAATCTTCTTCGGATATAATAGGGATATTAAGCGATTTTGCTTTGACATTTTTAGATGATGTAGAATTAACATCATTATTGATAAGGTAAGAAGTTTTTGAAGATATAGAACCTGAGACTTTTCCACCATGAGTTTCAATATCAGCTTTTAATGCATCACGGTTGGGATAATGATTGACGTTGCCTGTAATAACAAATATCTTACCTTCAAGCGAATTATTTGTTTTGGCAGTAACAATAGGGTTTCCAAATGTAAACTCTTGAGCTAAATCAATTATTGCTCCGTTATTTTTATCCCAATATCCTACAATGGATTTACCAAGTGCTTTACCAATACCATCTATATAAGTAAAAGCATATCTTCCACTTGATTGTAACACCCAAACAAATTCATCATAATTATAATTGCATACTTCTGCAATTGCCTTACTTGCTGATTTACCTAATAATGGTATTGATAGTGAGTATAGGAAACGATTGAGAGTTGTGTTGCGAGATTTTTCAATAGAATCAAGAAGTTTCTGAACTGACTTAGAACCAAAACCCTCTATGATTTTCATAGCATCTTTGTGATCTGATAGATGATAAATATCTTTTATAGAATTGAGCCATCCTAACCCAATAAATCTATCAATTGTTGCCTCTGACAAGCCCGAAATATCCAACGCATCTCTACTAACAGCATGAGTAAGTTTCCCAAGAAGTTTTCCCTTGCAATCAGGGTTACCACACATAAGAACTTCTGAATCATTATCCTTCACTATCTTAGTTGCGCCACCACAAATAGGACAAATATTAGGAATCTCACAAGTATTACTTCTAGTAATATTATCCTTAATTTGAGGAATTATCTGATTAGCTTTTATAACTGCAACCTCGTCTCCAATCCCCAATTCTAAGTCTTTTAAAATTGATACATTATGAAGCGAAGCTCTCTCCACTTGAGTCCCGTCAATTTCTATAGAATTGAAAATTGCAACAGGCGTTAAATTCCCCGTCTTCCCCATACTCCACTCTATATCTTTTAATGTAGATACGGATTCTTCATCATAAAACTTAAAAGCAAGTGAATGTTTAGGGTGATGTCCAGTCATTCCAAGTGATTTACCATATTCTACATTATTATAAGAAATAACTAATCCATCTATAGGATATGATTTTTCATTTGCAATAGCTTTTAACTGTTCAATTTTTTCATTTATGTCATCTGTATTACTATTGTATGTAACATACGGAACTACTTCAAAACCATAATCTTTTGCAATTCTGAACCCATCTATGTATGTTGTACAACCAAATGGAACTTTCCATGCTACAAAATGCACATGCCTATCTTTTGCAATTTTACTGTCAAGCTGTCTAACAGAACCAGATGCTAAATTCCTACAAGTTTTATATTCTCCATTAGTGTTTATACGTTCAAAATCATTTTTAGTGATAATTGCTTCGCCCTCAATTTCAAACTTTCTATCAAATGGAATATTAATAGGGAAGTCATCAAATACTCTTGCGTTATGAGTAATAATTTCTCCGACTTCTCCATTGCCTCTTGTCTCACTTTTCTGTAATTTACCGTTCTCATATGTGTTTAAAACAGTAAGACCATCCATTTTAAGAGATATAATGCAATCCTCTCCACTAGAAAATTTTATTAAATCATCAACTGATTTAGTTTTATCTAGCGATAACATTGGATGAGAGTGTGTTGTTTTTTCAAGATTTGATACAACATCATATCCTACGTTCTGTGTAGGGCTATTGGATAAAACAATTCCAGTTTCTTCTTCCCACTTCTTTAATTCGTCAAATTTACAATCAAATTCATAATCTGACATAATCGGCTTATCTGAATTATAATAAGCATCTGATGCAGTATTGAGTTCTTTAACTCTTTTTGCTATGTCAATTTTCTCCACAGTTATTCTCCTTTCCACAATATTCTCTTAAATATGTAATCATTTGGTCTTCTTCTGGAAAGAACAGATCTACCTTCTTTTCATAAGTCAACCATCCAAAGAAGTTACTGCATAATTGTCCAAATCGCCAATCTGGGAATGACTTCTTATGTATCTCACATAACTGTGAATAAAAAATATCTAGTCTATTTGGATTTCTAATATTAATCACCACCTTTTGAAATGAACATTTACTGTTTCTTTGGTTTTCTACCACACGACTTACTTTCAGTACAATATCCAAATTCATCACATTTTGCATGAAAAAGATTATCTACAATCCACTTCCATTCATCTGAATATTCTCTTAATGCATTGCAAATGTCTTTGAATAACTCTCTGTACTCCCAATAAGCACGACTGCACATTCTAACTCTACTCATTTCAATAAGACTTCTGAGATTACGTTTATCTACAATTTTTGTGCAATAAGCTAATGGAAGTAACATTGTTGCGTCCTCAACTGGAACATCGTATTCTGCTATAAGAGTTTTAATTGCATCATTTAAAGTATGCATCCATGCATCCCATGCAGTTTTTGCTTCGTTTTTTTCTATAGATTTTGGAGTCACATAAGCAAATCCACTTCCTTTAGAATAATTGATATACCTTGTGCTCGCCTGTAAACGAGAAGGTGAACCACCTATATGAGTGTAATATTCCCTCAAAACCTTCGCTGAATATCCATCAATAATCATTTCCACATTGACAAATTCCATTACTCTGCCATGACCTGATTTAATACAATCAAGACCACGCTTATAATTTTTTTCATCATCTAATATATTAGCGTTCCAACAACATCCTGCTCTCGCCCCCATTAATGTAATAGGGTTCTTTGTTGTTTCTGGTAAAATTGTAACCGTTCCCATTTATTCCTCCTATTTTTTAATCCAATGAAAGTCCAATTTACTCATAAATATTCTCCATTTACAATCCTTTGTAAAGTATCCAATTTACACTTATACCATTCATTTTGATTTGTTCCTTTAATATAAGAAATTTCTTTTTTAGCATATTCCTTTGCATCTTCTACAATGTGTTTCCATGTCTTGTTGTATGTAATAACATTTATTCCATATTCACATATAGGGAGGCTACTAGCCCATTTGTGTGCAATTTCAAATGCTTTGTTTTCATTTCTTGTATATTTACAATTTCCCCACATTTCAACAACTCTAGTCGGAACAAGTTTCCCTCTCTTATTTATATCAGTACACCAGTCACCGTCAATTGCTGACCATGTTACATTATCAATAGCACAAAGATGTGCCACTCTGTACTGATCTTTTGTCTTTAAAATATAAATTCCGTTATCTGCGCTCATTTTATTCTCCTTTTTAAATCGCAAAAAAGTTTAGTTTTCTGTTAATTCATTAAAATTTTTATTGCTCTATCTACATGTTCTTGCTGTAAGCCACCTTCAGAAATATCACTACAGAAGAATTTTGTGTGAATCAACTTATCTTCAATTCCATATTTAGCGTAATCCTCTACTGAAAAATCATCGTCCAAACTTACAAAATTAATATCTTCTTTATCAATTTGATTATTTACCCATGTTATTATTTCTAAAGGACGGTTCATATGAATCGTTGGAGTTTTAGAAATAATTTTCATATCATATTGGGCTAATGATTTAAGCAAATATTCATACATCTGATAGCAAACTTTATCTGATGGATCATCTAAATCTCTCCATGTAGATGATAAAACAATCTCCGCATTGCACGTATGATATATTTCTGCTAATTTTTTCAGATGAAAATCACTTATCTCATTATAAGTTTCATCTGTATCTTTCTTATAGATTTCATCCGTATCTTTCATTGATTTAAAGTATGGTAATGAATTCAATACTCCATCAATATCCAAAAATATAATATTCACATCTCACCTCGATTCTCCACATGAAAGAACGGTTTCAAAGGATTTTTCGACCTCGGAAACGCCCTATTTATGCGGTTTCCGAGACTTCAAAATCTCAATTTTGCCACTTTTTCATATTTTTAACATTTACTCTTTATAATTGAGCTAATAAACTTCTTACAGGCTCTTTAGTCATATTCTTTTTCGCCCAACTGATATAACCAGGATCAGACTGTGCAACATCAACTAAACGCTCACCGCTATGTTTTCCAAAATTCAATACATATTCCTCTAACTTTGGTACTTCCTGCTTTGGAGTTTCAAAACCATCAAAGAGGACTTCAATATCTTTCCTGCTTGCAAGATAATCTGATAAATGAAGTACCGTTTGATATTTATTCTTAGGCAATGGTAATGTAATAGAACTTCTTTTATCTGTATTCCACTGTCCCATATGACTCTCAATAGTTGTTGCAATCATCTCGATTTCATCATCAGGTAATTCATTACCTTTCAATTCACGAATAACATTGGCTGCAAGTAATGGATGATCAAATTTGGTATACTTATTCTTAGAAAAATCATCATCGTTTCCACTCTTTCTTGAATCATGCATTAAGCCAGCAACTCTCATTAAATCTTTCTCTCTTTGTGTGAAATTTTTACCGAAACAGTCAACCTCAAAAATGTGATTCATAAATCTAACCAATGCACATGTATGTCTTGCCAATCCCAAATCACCAAGAGCGTACTGTGGATGATATTTTCCTGTACTCGATGCACCCACATCCCAAAAATAATTTGGGATTGTTTCAATACATCTTTCTGCAAATTTTCTAATATCTTCTGATACAATCGTATCTAAAATTGGATTAAAAATACTTGACTTATTATTCATATATTCTCCTATTCTGCTTTCATAAATGTTTGTAACATCGTTTTTCTATCGAAATTTTCTTTCTTTTTAAGTGCATTATTAACTGTTCTAATTTCTCCAAGGTGATAGCATTTTTCTTTCGCTCTACTTTCTCCTACATATAACAAATTGGAATTCAGCATGAAGGTGTGGGCTTTAGGTGTAATCAAGACTACAACCTTAAACTGACCACCCTGAGACTTGTGTGTGCTGATTGCATATGCCAAACGAATATTTTTCATAGAACTTTTTGGTATGTAAATCAATGTTCCATCATAATCTACTACCATTGCATCTTTCATAATCTTTACAACTCTTCCAGACTCACCATTTGCAATGAATGTTGTATTCTTATCGTCAATATATTCTTCGTTATAAATAATTGCTTTGTAATCATTTGCATAATTCATTACAATATCATTTAGTCTAAATTCTGTGTCTCCAAATGTTATCTTTGCTTTTGGATTAGAATTAACTGCATTCTGTATCTTTTTATTTAATGCTACTGTTCCATAATCACCCACGTTATAGCAGGAAAGAACTGCGATATCATCTACTGTATATCCTTTAGATAATAACGTTTGATACAATTTCACTGTATATCCAACAAGCTTGTCCTGAAGAATCGGCATAAATATATATGACTGATCCTCTCCAAATATTTGCATACCAGTTTTTGTTTTATCTAAATACTCTGTTCCCGTTCTTGTATCTGTAGCAACTGTTGAAAGACCACCTTTACCATATCTGAATACTTTATCAAGCGTAATTGTAGGTATGTTTTCACATTTCAATAAGTCATATAACACATTACCAGCTCCAACTGAAGGAATCTGTGCATCATCACCAATTAAAAGTAATTTAGTCTTTTCAAAATCAATAGCTTCTAGCAATCTTCTAAATAAGAAAATATCAACCATAGAAAATTCATCTACGATTACTACATCATATGGTAATTTGTTTTCTTCATTAAATCCCCAATCGGCAGGTGGCATATACATAAGACCTCTATGGATTGTCATGGCATTTTCATTTGTAAATCCTGATAATACCTTTGCAGCTCTACCAGTAGGTGCTAAAAGTAAGTGTCTTTTGTTATATGCATTAAGCATATTTACAAATGCTTGTGTACTCGATGATTTACCACTACCACCATAACCAACTAAAAGAACTATGTTGTTTTCACACATATATTGAGAAGTTTTACACTGATTGTCTGTTAATTTGAATCCGTCAAGTTCTTGAAATTTAGAGCAATCACAATCCCATTTAGTATGTATTTGTAATCCTTCTTTAATCCTATCTGATATATATTTCTCTGTTTCATATGTTTCTTTTTTACATACACTTAATAATTCTCTATCAAATATAACATCATTCTCACCTTTTAATATGAGTGGCAAATTATTTTTTGCTTCTGGAACTAAAACATCAAACTGTTTCTTCAAATCACCAACATGCATATATGTATTGCCATTGTTCTCATTTTCATCAAGTAAATAGTCTACACATGCTTTTGCTCTTTGGTATGATGTAATCAAATCAAATCCAAAAAACAATACTGGTTTCTTTCCATTTTTTTGACATTCCTTGCCATCTTTATCAAGGGTAAGTAATAATGAATCGGCGGTCTTAAAACCAATTCCACCAAGTCTACATAAACATTGATAAGGTTCTTCTCTGATAACTTCCTTGATTTTATCTACTGATGTATATTTGTCATACAACTTTTTTACTGTTGAAAGATTGAATAAACCTCTGAACTCTTCAACAATCTCAGCTAACTTGAAATTTTCTATAACTTTATTTTTAACGACATTGAATGTATAATCCTTGATTCCTTTAGTCTTATTCAAATCAATATCATCTAATCTGTTATTCATAATCCTATCTACAATATCAGGGTACGCTTCAAGTAATACATCCGTTTGATTTGGTGTTAATATTTCATATAAGAAATTTCTTGTTGCTGCTAATGTAGTAGGTTTCTCTCTTTTAATATTGATTACATCGTATCCGACTCCATGAGAATCGGATACCTCCTTTGCTTTTACAATGTAGTCAACTCCAAGATTAAGTTCTGAAATATTACCTTTAATAGTTGCTGTGCCATATTTGCCAATCTGTACATCAGGATATTCAAATGAATTGACAGAAACGCCATATATTTTGAAGTCAGTAGAATTATATACAGGTCTTTCTGGTACACATTTAAACTCAATTATTTTATCCAACTTTATATCTCCTTCTAATATACGTCCCACTTCTTTACTATTCTCTCTTTTTCATCTGTTTTAATCCAATCGCCACCAACCTTCTTCATTTTATTTCTTTCACCAAATTCTTTTACATTGATGACATTACCTGCTATAAATGGGGATTCAATAAATGATTTTCCAGAAGTGATTTTTGTTTTAAGATACTCACCATCTCTCATGTTATAAAGCATAAGGTATGGTTTTGTTTTATCCTTATAGAACTTACACTCAAGAACATAATACATATCTTTTGGTGCTTTCGGATTTTTGTACATTATATTTCCAAGATACTCTTGCTCATATACAATCTGTTCTTTTATTGATAAAGCTTTATTCTCCAAACCACCTATTATTAGTTTTACAAGTTTGACCTTATCAACATTACTATACTGTTTAGGTGTCTCTTTCTCTGCACATTTTCTTACATCTTCTTCTCTAATGTTCAGTGATGCAATTTTATCTTTTTTCAATGTCTTGCATTTTCCTAACAAATTGTACATATCAATAATTGATAGTAAATATTTATTCTTGCCAAACTCAGAAAAGAAATTTAGTGTTGTAAGAATATGTAATTGTCTATCATCCACAGATGTTTTTGATATAATATCAGAAAGTAAATCAACAAAATTATCATAATGATTTTTAGACAATTCATATAATTCGTCTGCGATCTGATCATTACAATATTTTATAGAAGAGATTCCTTGATAAATGGCATTTTCGTCTTTATCCATAAAATACTGTGCTTTGGATTTGCCAAATTTTATTCCTTTGATTTCTATTCCCTGTGATTTGATATATTCTTTGATATTTGACATTTTTTCATTATTGTCTACATAAACATTCAATGCTGATGTTAATAGCTCAATCTTATGGTAATACCTTAACCATCCAATAAATAGACCTATCATACTATATGGAACGGAATGATTTCGTGAAAATAAATAATTAGATGCATCTTCGATTACTATCAAGAATGATTTTATAGTTTCTTTTGCCTCAGCTTCTGTCATTCCATACTTCTCTTGTGCAATTGCAATAAATCCTGGAATATATCTATCATCTTTATTACCGTGAATATCTACCATATATCCACCATTTTCAATTATAGGTATATCTGCTTCAGTACCTGTTTTTTTAGCAAAATGTCTACGGACAATATCTGCTTGTCCCATAGTAAATCCACAGAAGTCATGTAAGAAATCAATAATCTGTTCCTGATATACTAAATAACCAAGCGTAGGTTTCAAGAAATTATTAAGTGCTTCGTTGCCATTATCTTTGTAAATACCATTGAATAACTGTTCTCTATAGGATTCACCTGCTGGTCTAATAGCACCACTGACCATAGCCATGACATCAAGATATGAGATGTTATCATTCTGTGCTTTAATATTCTCCAAGGTTTCTTTACTAAGTGTTCTTTTTAATGAATCACTTGCAAAACCACTTTCAAACTGAAATATCAATGTAGTATCTTTTGCTATTGAGTTAATAACATTTTCATCTGAGAAATTAACCTTATCAGGTGTTAAATAGTCTATACCTGCAAGTTTACAAGCACCATCAATTAATCCAACAGCATTTAATCCTAACAAATCTAACTTTACATAATTTAAAGAATCAATTTCGTGCATGTCTATTTGGCTTACAGGACGTGGATCTGACGTAATAGATAATGTTCCAAAATCATATCTTATATCTGTAGGACTACAAACAATTCCTGCTGCATGTCTGCCAAGTGATGTAATTGTTCCGATTACCATATCAATATATTTAAACATTTCTGGATATTGTTCTCTGATTTCTTCTGGCATATAATCCCTGCCTTTATCATCAGTTTCTACCATATTTGATAATTCTTGGGTTTGATCAGGAGTCATCCCATATGCTCTACCGACATCTTTTATCGCTGCTTTTAACTGAATTGTATTAAAAGTAATAATATTGCAACAATACAAACCTTCCTTATTAAATAGATACTCACGCACTTTATATCTATCTTCTGCGTAAATATCAGTATCTACATCAGCTAATGACATTCTTTCAGGATTCATAAATCGTGAGAAGTTAAGTTTATATTTAACTGAATCAACATCAGTACATTTAATCAAATATGCAATCTCACTACCAGACACAGAACCTCTTGAACATCCATAGTGCATATTATTTTTTAGCAACCAATTCTTATAATCTGAATCAAGCAACATAAAATCAATTGCATCATTATGCTTATAAGTCTCTAATTCCTCTTGTATTCTTGGAATGTATTCTGTTTTATAATTAGGTAGTTTATTAATACCTCGTTCTTTTACACCATTTACAATTCGTGACTTAAATTCTTTCTCAGCATCAGGATATAATCTTGGATATTTATTACTATAATCCAACTCATATGATTCAATAGCATCTGCAAATCTATTTGTTTCCTCTATTGCATCAAGATATATTGATTTTGGCAATGCGTTTTGTAGTTCAAATGCAGCAACCATATCACCATAAGACTTCCATGATAAATCACATGCATCTTCATCATGGAAATTTACATTTTTGGATTTCTGCATTACAGCTCTGCCCATCATATGATCTTTGTCAATTGCATGTACATCACTTGTAGCAATTAGTTTCATTCCATATTTCTGTGAAATTCTATATAAATATTGATTATAATATATTTGAACATCAAAATTATGAGGTTGTATTTCTAACCAACATCTGTGTTTATTTTTAATAAGAAATTTTAAAAATCTCTCTTGCACCTCTTTAGTGCCTTTACATAACATACCTGCTACGCAAGCTGTTAAAACCAGAATATTATCAGATGTATTTTCGAGTTCTTCTAAAGTAATTCTCGGATTATAATAGAAATGCCCATCATTACGGTTAAACGAATCTGATGAAAGTTTATTTAATTCCAATACTCCATCATAATTTTTCGCATATAAACAACAATGGTAATTATCTCTTTGTAAATTATCCATATCAATTTTTTCTGTTACATAAAATTCTTCTGCATTGATATATTTTAATCCAGCCTTTTCACAAGCTTGTCTTTTTGCAATATTATGAAGGACTGCGCCATGCTCTGTAAAAGCCATGGCTTTCATTCCTTCCTCTTTTGCTTTATCAATATAAGCTTGAAAAGGTGTAATTGAGTCAACTTCAAGACCGCTATATGGGTTAGAATCCATACTATGTAAATGTAATACTGTTAAATTACTCAATTTTTCACCTACCTATATTCTTATAAACTATTTACAAATGCCAATAAATCTTCCTCGTCATTATCAGTTTCGTTTTCTTCTCCACTCTTAAATAATTCCTGAGCCTTCAAATATTCATCATATGGTTTATGTAATGATCTTGAATATCCTGATAGGGTTGCCAATCTAAAAGCATCTGCATCTGTAACTTCTTGCCAAAAGATATTTTCATCTTCACTATCTTTATATTCTCTTTCTTTCTCGTTGATTTCTGAAATAGTGCTAATGATATCTGTTTTTAGATCATTGATCTTCTTTTCTGTTAATGGAATCTGCACATAACAATCATGTATCTCAAACTTGTCTCTAACTTCGTCTGGTAAACAATCAATGTTATTATTTAATACCATTTCATCAATATATTTTTCAGTATCATCTTCATATCCGAAATTTTTCAGCCACATCTTTGCCGTATTGATAAGACTTTCGCCTATAGAATTTCTTTCTATATATCTATCTTTTTTCTTACCATTTTTCTGTTCAATGGTAACTGTGACATATTTTAAGAAATTCCATTCGCATACAATATTTTCCAATGGAATATTTAATGCTTGTCTAATACCTTCAGCATAAATAACCAACTGACCACATTCAGCGTCAATTTTTGTGCCTTGATAACGTGTAGATGTTTTCCAATCTACAATATGTACACGTTTTTTCTCATTACCATTTTCGTCTTTGTATGACTCGATATAAAGCATGTCAATATATCCTTGCATATAAATATCATCAGAAATTTTAATTGTAATAAAATGCTCAACTTTATGTGGAAAAGTAATCAGATTATGATTTTTAAAGAAATGTCTAATGCAATTTTCATATTTATTTGCTATTGCATCATTTTTATCAGAATCACTGCGATTGTATTTGAGTTCTGCACAATTCATTGTAAATAAGCTATCTTCATATAAATTTGGCATATCCTCATATTTAATTTTGCCAGTATATAGCTGCTCAATAATATCATGTACATTACCACCAGATACACAATAAATACTATTTGTTCTATCTTCTTTCTTGTGTAGGATGTATTTCAAAAAATATTCCCATCTATCTTGTTTGTAACAATGATACCTTGACCATGACCATAATATATTAGTGTGAAGTGTCTTACATATTTCATTTAATTCTTTAGATGTTTTTCTTGCCAATCTCTTAACTTTCTCCTTTCTGACTCATCATATAAAACACGATGCTTGAGAAGGAAACTGTATACTTTATTTGGCATATCAGCAGGACTGTCTTTGCTACCTTTCTTAATCAAATCCCAACGATCATATATGTAACTTACTTTTCTAATAGGATAAAATTTATCACATTCCTGTCTAATATGGTTTATATCAATTCCTTCATCTAAAGCAACTACAATTTCTACATTTAAACTAATCAGTATCCTAACTTGTTCTTCTGTAAGCTCACAATTTCCTATTGCAACAGCCGTACCATCTTTTCGTGAATACCTTTTAAGCACCGATTTCTGTGCTTCCAAAACGACTGCATAACCAGCCTCTTGAATTGTTTGATAATTCTCATTTAACCCATATACATTTATTCCTTTTGGATATGTTTTGGATAACTTAAAAAACTTCGGAATATCAAACATCTCATAATTTGGTACAGTAGTTCTCCCACTGATACCTATATATTCATTGTCATCCCCATCCCATTTTCGTTCAGGAATAACAATTCGTTTTCTATCATATGAATATCCAATATTAAATCTTTTACAAGCAAACGGCATAACACCTTCACGAACCCAATCAATATAAGGTAAATCCGTATATTCTTTCATACACGAATCATCATATACTGGTATATCTTTATCTATTGTGTATCTCTGCCGCTTAACTTTTTTAAAAATTGCTAATGGATCTTTCTTATCGTCTTTGTCATTGTTTTTACTATATGAGTATTTCAATCCTAAAATATTATGTAGATATTTATTGGCTTTCCCAAAAGAAAATCCTTTAATTGTCATAATCAATGTAAAAATATCTCCACGCTTATTTTTCTCTGAGCTTCTAATTGCTACTGATAATGTATCTTTTTTAACACATATAGCAGTTTTATTATTGCCTTGTGGTAAGGCGGCTCTCCACTCTGTAGGATATTCGTGTAGTCCATGGCACTCCAACGATAATAAAATCTGTTCTATACAATTATTCTCTATAATGTATTCCTTTAGTTCATCTGCATTAATACACGCTCACCGCCTCCATCACAAATTAAAAATCAACTGGAACAGATGTAAAACCGACTTCTTTTAAGATATTTCTACTCATATCATGTTCACAAACAATCTGTATGCTACTTGCTGCACCTTCACGGTTTTTACAAATGAAAATAAGCTGATAATGCTTACCTTCGTCCAGTTTTACAGGTATCTTAGACTTGTTATTTTTCCCATCAAATCTATATACCTTTAATGCATTTTTCTCGCCTGTATATTCATCTTCAAATACATCTCTAAGCATTAAACATGTACTTGCAGGATCGACAATACTTTTTGCCATACCAATGTTATCTTGACTATAAAATCTCTGACGTGCTGAAGATTTCGCCAGCTGGAATGTAATAGTTACATGAACTTCCAAACCACCCTCTTCTTTACACTTTACAGTATCGTAAATATCAACCATATTCTGTTGCATATCTAACCACATCTTGTCGGAACGACTACCTGAATCGGCTTTATATGTATCAAGAATGAAATACTTAACACCAAGGTTTGCATATTTCTTTAGAACTTTTATGAATTTCTGAGTTTTGTATCTTTTGAATGGAACTATTATAAGCATGTTATTCTCAGCTTTTTCAGTAATCCAATCTGCACACTTTCTTAACAAATCTTTAACTTCACTAGAATATTTACCATCTCTAACAACGAATTTTTGCAAATCTTGTTTGTAAATATTATTCGCAGTCCACACCAACAACTCTCTCTGCCATTTCTTTTTTCCCTCTTCGTTGACACAAATAACAAGTCTTTCTTCATATTTTATTGTGCTTGGAATCAACATTGATCTTGTTAGTGTAGTTTTGCCCATATTAGATAATCCACCAATCAATGTAATATTACCAGGTAACTGACCACCAGTTTCTTTATTAAGAATGTCCATATTATTGTATGGAAGTCCAACTGCTGCACCAGCATCTAACTCATCAATTAAATCATAAATGCCATCAGCCAATGAATATGACTGCACATCATCGTCTGCATTGATAAAAATATGATTTAACATTGCTTCATATTCTTCATATATTTCATCTAAAGACATATCACAGAATTCATTGATACGATTATTTACAGGGAATCCATTTTTTAACATCTCCAAAACTGTTTTCCACTTGTATAGCTCTTTGACATATCCATCCATATTGTTGATGTTTACATACTCTTTGGCTTTATCAATCGTTTCATATCCACCATAATCCTCATATTCCTTTTTGAGTTTTTGATGCTTTTCAAGATATAAACCAACAGTCATATCATCCAATACTGATTTCTTTTCTACTACAATAATGTCATTTGCAATCTGCCAATAGACTCGCCATGTATTTTCACTAAAATCTTCAAGCTGCAATGTATAATCAAAAATTAATTCTGGTTGTTTATATAAAATAGCAACTATATTAGCTTCTGCTATTATCTTGTATTCTCGAATCTGTTTTGCACATTTTAATACTTCTTCCTGATAAGGAGTTAATTTTTTATTCTCTTTTTTCTCAGCCAATTAGTACCTCCTCAAAACAGTTTCTTCATTCTGTCACTTGTCTCTTTAGTCTTTTTTACATATCCAGCATTCTCATTACTCTGATTATTGAAGTCTTTAGATTCAACTCTCTCTTCAGTCTTTTTAACATTCTGTAATCTCAAATACACATCGTTGATTTCAGGTTCAATCATTTTCATAATAAGATTGATTTTATGTTTTTCATCTTTGATTTTCTTTTCATTCTCATGTAAATATGTAACAATTTTTCTCTTACACAACTTAAAAGTACATAAAATTGTGTAATCATCATAATTAGCTTTTGCTTCATGATTATTATTCGCTATATGTTCGCCACGTTTAATACCTTGTAACTTTAATGCGAGATACTGTGGAAATTTCATATTATCATCGTATTCAAGAATCTCTTTCTTTACATACTCACATAATTCAATCCACCGCTCGTTATCTTTCTTTTTTATATTTCTCATTTACCAAATCATCCTTTCTTAAAAACTCCAACAGGCAAATAACCTGTCGGAGCATAATTTTAATTAGGCTAACTGTAACTTGGCAAAATCAATTAATTCTGTAAGAGTATCTGGTGACTGCATTTCAAGATTCTTTAATGAAACATCCTTATCCTTCATCTGCTTGTTTACTTTGAGCAAAGCATCCTTATTATCCTTGAGTGACTTTAATACATCTTTAAACTCAGTCGCTAACTCTTCTGCTTTTTCAGCTTTGTCAACCATAGAATCTGTAGAAGTCTTTAAGTCATTCTTGTATGATGTCTCATTTGTCTCAAGATCATGCATTGACTCAAAATAATCCTTCCAAATATCATAAGATGGGTTCTCAATAATCTGTCCAACCTTAGTTACATTTGTTCTATCCTTCTTAACCTTTGCAAAATAACGAACATCCTCACCATTCTCTTCCTTATAGAACTCAAGGATTGTATCATAATCAAATTTAACTGACTTATGCATATCAGGCTTAATGCCAACTAACTTACGGTTATCTCCTGTTCCTTCATACACTTCTGTTGCCTGTGCAACTGACACAACATGCTTACCCTTTGCAGAGAGATCAATCTTAGCCTGCTGAAGCTTCATGTTAATAATCTTAATACGTCCCCACTGTCTCTGAGAAACTACTGTATCATCAACATCTCCACCTTTTCTACGTGCTTTCTTCTCTTCAACCTCTGTTGCTCCAACCTGCATAGTTGCATAAAACTTTGTCTCTGAGTCAATATCAAGTGTCTGAATTTCATCAGAATCAACTGCTTCATCAATATCATCCTCTAAATCATCAAGATCTGATGTATCATCTACTAAGATAAGATTATTGTATGTCTTACCATTCGCCAATGTAATATCCTTACCCTCGTAGTGTGCAATACCAGTCTCTGAGTCAATACATGCAACTTTAGGGAATGTAAGTGCGAACCATGACTTTCCAGAACCTTCATAACCATATGCTAAAAACTTTCCACCAATCTTTGCTTCTCTTGCTTTTCTAAATGCCAATTTTTTGTCCTCCTAAAATGTATATATTCTTTTGATAAAGTGCTCACCCTGTTTATAACAGGGCAAGTATATTTTTTAGTTCATACCTTCAAGCATTGCAAGAAGATCATCATCTTCTGATGAGCTGTCACTTTCTGTTTCAGAATCGCCATCATCACTTGGTTCTACACCAGCATCATTTAATGCCTGTTCGTAGAAATAAAGGTCGTCCTCATCATACTTACCATCTTCAAATGCTACAGTTGGTTTTCTATCATCACCATCACCAACATATGTAATATCAGGCTTAACAATAATCATTCTTCTCTCACGATTACCATTTCCTACGGCACACTTCTTTTCAGCCTCTTCCTCTGAATAAAGTCCCATTTCGATAAGTTCCTTAATGTCGTCAGGAATGTCATCTTCTGTGATATTTACTACTGAACCACCTTCAACTAAATTTCCTGCAACCGTAATTTCAGTAATCTTACTCTTCTTAGGCTTGAAAAATCTCTGAAGCATCTTTGCTGTAATTTCTGGATTCTCGTTGATAGCAACCTCAAATGTCTTAGGGAATGTAACATTCTTCTTAACCTCAACCTTTTCTCCATCAATCTTAGGCTTGCCAACATAATCAACAACATATGCAGAAAGCTCCATAGTCCCCTTGTCCTCATTTTTCTTTCCAATACTCTTAGAATCTACAAGGATTGTCTGTGAGAATGTAGCCTTGAAATCTGCTTCATCATCAACCTTTGAAAGAACAATAGATGTAATTTCCTTCTTTGTAGATACATTCCCTTCGTACTCGCTATAACCCATTGTTCCCTTTACGTTCACAATCATTCCGTCTTCAAGATGCTCATTGAGATATTCAACTGCGTCATAAGCTGTAAGGAACTTCTTATATACAGTCTTATCCTTAACATCCTTCTCAACACCAACTGTTAAGAAAGAAGAATCTGAAATACTGTCATATAAAGACTCATCAAGACGATCTTCCCATGCAATCTCTACTGACTTACTCTTTCCTGAATCATCCTTTTCATCCTTGCTATACGCACGAATGACATTATCCTTATCAGGGAAGAAACCACTTCGCATCTCTGCATAAACCACATTACCATTGCCACAATCAACACCAACATACATACTATTATCTGTCCAACCAGAATCATAACTGTTGTCAAGATTGAATGTCTTGTCTGTTACTTTTACACGTCCAATAAGATTAAATGCTGCCTTACCTTTCTTTAACGCTTTTCTTTCCTTTGTCTTTGCCAAATTACTTGTCCTCCTTAAAATTAAATAATTTATGTAAATATTGTTAATAAAACAATCTATATAAACGCCCACTCAGGACGGAACATGGAAGTAAATCTATATGAAAATTTATCCATAAACAGTGATTTTTGAGTGTAAAAACCCAAGGGTATGCTGTTTCACCACCCATATTTTTATTCGCTGTTCAGTTATTTATTTTGGAAATTTTGACTTGATTAAGTCGGATCAACTATTCGATATGCCAATCTTTTATCTGTAAAGATTTCTTCTCCATTATTTTTTAATTTCGTTATGTTACAAGACAAATGCATTTCATCATATTCCAGATTTGAAATTTTACAATTAGATTGGATACTGTTTCCTTTCATAACTTTTGACTTGAAGAAAACTGCCTTACCATTATAATTCTTATATGCATCACAATAAGTATCCCAACTGTCTGCCTCAACTACTCTTGACTGATGATCTCTGATGATATTATTTTCATCAATGATTAGATTTGTTTCAATTACTTCTATGCATATCACCTCTATTCATATATTCTCTATTTTACATTTGGAAATTTTGAACTGAATTGTTCAAGACTAAGAACTTACTTTGTTCTTCATAATGTTCAGTATTGTATTTAACATATTCTCTGTGGTTGTGAAATCTCCACCTAAACAAGAAGCGGTTGTCTTTATTTCATAAGTCCAATCAGCTTTATTACTTGTTGATTCTACTGGATAATCCATATATAATACTGTTCCTTTGGGAACAACAATATCATTGTATTTATTCTTGTAATCTTCTTTCAAAACCTTTAACCACTTTTGACAACCTTTATTATATGATTTATACTTTGCATCACTTGTATATACATGAAAATAAGGTTCAGATGAATATTCAATTCTCTTAAATTTGTTAATTACAAGTAACACTCCATCAGATATTCTATAAAGGTCTTGATAATCTGTTTCTGCTAATATCTCTATGTATATCACCTCACTTATATATTCTCCAAACTATCTAAGAACTGTTGCATCCACAAATTCTTTTCAACAGTTCGTTTCAAATCTTCCTGCCATCGTCTGTATGCCCTTTCAACATCTTTTTCACAAGACTCGTTGATGTTATTCATATAAGCATAAACTGCTTTGTCGCTAATATCTAATTCCTTGTTCAAATCATCTTCCAAGTATTTATAGTAAGATGTGTTCATAGATATATCTATTTGCTCTAATGCAAACTTTTTCAATCCTTCATGTTCATCTGTTGGTGGATTCCACTTTACAACTTCGTCTCTAACCTTCTTATATTTTTCGTCCTCTGTTTTATAATTCTCCAAACATTTCTTAGCAGAAGCGATTCTATCATTGTAACTTTTAATCATTTCCTGTTTTGCTTCATCAAAAGTCATCAGTCTGTACTTATTACGAACTTCGACAGCTTTATCATATTCTTTCTTATAATAAGAATTTGGTTCAAAATGTGTCGGAGTTGGTACTGATAATGATTCATCTCTCATTTCCATAGCAATACCAAAATTCCTAGTACAGAGTTTTAAGAAATCTTTTCCTGTTGTAATATCTCCATCTTGTATATATGCTGTATAACCTGTTGGCATTTTTCTCACCTCTCGTCTTTTAAAATTAACCAATATAGGAAACTTAGAAATGTAAAACTAAGTCCCAATATTTTATTCTCTATTTGATATGCGTACATTGTTATTCCGCTGCAAAACCAAACCAACAGAAAAGCTAACGCTTGTTTTATGTATTGCTTCATATTATTACACCTCTTAAATCCAATGAAACAGTGATTCCATTTGAACTTCTTCACTTACTTATTCTCTTATTTTCTTCTCTCTTTTCTATCAACTACATGTTTATGACCTTTTGGACATACACTATATAAAACATCAGCGTATCCATCTACATAATCATTGCCACCTGAATTAATCAGATCTTCATACACACAAATCTTTGTAGGAATAGTTTCTATTTCAGAAAAGAAAGCTTTTGTAAGATAATAGTCCTTACACTCCTCACAATATGTAAGCTTACCATTGATAATATCTTTCGCTGTTTTGATATCATCTTCATATTGTTTTAGAGCCTCTAATTTTTCACTATCTCTTGCTCTTGAAATAATGATGTCTTCAATATTCTTTAGCATTTTTCTCACCTTCCCTAACTATATATTCTCTGTTTCAGATTCTTCCAAGACTGTGATACTTAAAGTTCCTGTATCACAATTTCTACCCATTCTTGTCTTAAATCCAAGTTTATTCAACTCTTTGTCTAATTCGTATAGATCATTTTCATCTGTACTGTAAATCTTACCACCTTTACAAATCTCGATAGCTCTTACATAATTTTTATCTCGCCAAGCCGAACTAATATATAACAATTGATCTGTATCTACTTTAGATATTTTATTTCGTGGAACTACTGTGAATGGTTTAAGAACTTCTTCGATTTCATCTTTATGTTCTATGTAATTATCTACTGGATCTCGTATCAAATTAAGAAACGCCCTACGACCTCTTTTATATTCCATAATAATATTCTCCAATCTGCACCAAGAAATGTCAGTTTCCTTCTAATGTAATTTCGCTCTATCAAATGGTGGACACATAATTTCGGCTGGACAATACTGCATTTTACCATTCATAAAATACTTATCCCAAATATCTTCATTATCTTCACCTTCACCATGTAATTTAAAAAGCACATCAGGAAACTCTTTTGACAATAAACGCATGTCATCCTCATTATCATACCATTTATATTCATCATCACCGTCAAGAGATAATTCACATCTTGTTCTTGACTCTGTATCTTCATTCCCTACAAAATCTTTTAATTCACATTCAAAAGCATAAAATCTATCTGACTCTTCCTGTTTATCTAACATATACTTTGCAATTTTGTAAGAATCATATCCCTTATTGTCAATGTCTTGGATCTCCATACTGTATCTAGTGTAATATCCCATATGTATATTCTCCTTTATAATTACTATTTGTCTGTATATCTACTATCTACAAACAACTCTTCTTTTGGTCTTGGGTTCATTAAGTCACTGCTACTTAATTTAAGATGATTACCATAATATCCACTCCACGAACCACAACCTCTTACATTTACCTCTCCATCAAAACAGATACGAGTAATTCTATAAGCAGGGTGCTGACAACATTGCCAGTAACTGATTTTGAAACAGTTGTCCGTATTTACATTCTCTAAATGTTTTGGTATAGAATCCCAAATCTCACACTCGTCATTGATTTGTTTTAATGTATATCCATGCCTAAGCATCACATTAGCTCTCTCAATTCTTTTGTGTCTTGTTTCACAAGCTAAAGCCTCTTCAGGTGTATCAAATAATTCTCCACATTCAGAACATCTATATTTAATTACTTTCTCCAAGATTTCACCTCTACTTTAATATTCTCTTAATCAATTACTACTTCTGTTTCATCGCTTTATATAAACTTTTTTCTAAAATGCCAATTTCTTTCTTTAAGTTCCTTAGTTCTTCCTTTTTATTACTTAATAAATTTACTAATTCAGTAACATTGTTTTTAACTTTTTCAATATCAATAATGCAATGAGGGAATTTATAATTTGAATAAATAAGAAGCTGCATAGGATAAAATTCTTCATCTGTAAGTTCTTTTACAAATTTAAAGTCGTTAATTTGAGAATCATCAAGACTATAATTTCTATAAGAATTCCTGTTTATTATTATATTATCAATTTTGAATCTTAAATCTGTATGACCTTGATCCATATAAGCATCTAAATAACTTGGTTTTTCTATGTCTCCATATCTTCCGTAAACCATATCAGACACAGATAAAACTAAATAAAAAGCATCTTTTGCAGGATTATAATATATACATTTTTCTTTTAAAATAATTCATTTCTCCTTTATATTTTCTCTCCTCTTGTTCACAAGAAATCGAAAATTCTTGTGCTATTCTTCGTTATAATACTGAGCTAGTGATTCTCCATACCACTCCCAGTTATCAACTCCACCTGCTTCTAATGCACTTAATTTTCTATCTCTATCAAGTAAATCCTCATACTCTTCTTTGCTAATAGTCTTATTAGAGTCTTTAACCTTGACAGAATTGTTACCAATTAAATTACATAATTGTGTTGTTGCATCCTTAACCTGTCCAATTACTTCATTTCTTATAGAACTATACAAATTTTCATATAGATTCTCGCTCACTTCGCATTTAATAATATTCTGTAATGAACTGAGACGTTCTGGATTTTTAGATAACTGATTTTCTACATAATCATTAAATTTATCAGCGTATTTATCACCGACTTCTTTGATAATCGAATCATAAACTCTTTCCTTGATTTCATTTTTTATCTCGTCTTTTAATTCTCTTTCGTCACTGTATGTAAGTTCTATCTTTGATTTAATTTCACTCTTTATCTGATTGATAGCATTATCTTTTGCAGCATCAAAATTCATTTCTTCCAATTCTCTAATAACACCTTGTTTAATTCCTTCAAACACCTCTTCAAAATCGAATTCAAATTTTAGTGGTGTACTCATCAATATCCTCCTTATTCGTAAGTATTACTTTACTTGCATATTTCACAACATTTTCACTTGTTTCGTTATCATCTAAATATTCTCTGTAAGCATCTTCACAATGCGCACCTTCGCACCAATAATATCCATTTGGTGTAATGCACGATTTATGTTCCCCATAATCGGTTGCTGAACAATATTTACACAAACTTTCCTCGTCAGATAACTCATCAAAAGTCTTTAACATATACACCTCCTAGATTCACAATTTACATTTTGTTTACAGTTATATATTCTCTACTTTTCAGAAGATTTCTTTAGCTCTACTAATGCATCATCCAAATCCTTAACTGTATGAATAGCTTCCTTCATACTATTCATACCAGCAACAGCACTTGAAAAAGCCTTAATACTTTCAAATTCTATCTCTGAAATAGTTTTTAAAACATCAACTAATTTCATATCACAAATTCCAGATACCTTTGCTGCATTTTCGATTGTTTCTTCTTCATTTACAAGTAAATCAATAAATTGTCTTACCTTATTATTCTCCATTTCTTCAATCTCCTTTATGTATTGTTTTATTTTTTGTTTCTCTACATGACTTGGGTAGCCAGAGTACAAAAGTGTTTGATTTATCCACCATAATGTCTGTTCATCTACATCATCATATTTCTTCATTTCTTCTACCAAAGAATTTGACATCTTCTTGTCATTTGTAAAACTTTTGATAAGTCATACACCTCCCTAATAGGTTATTCTCCATACTTTTCAAATAATTCTGCCATTGTCATATCATTGTATTTTGCAAGATCCACACAACAAGCACATACATTTTTAGATTGCGATGCTCCAATTCCATAGCATAGATAATCAGTCAATTTAGCATACTGAAAATTTTCATATTCTCCTCTTGTATTCCAACCTACCATTTCTTCACCACTAATAATGAATTTTGTATCAGGAACACCAAGTACACTACCATCACTCTGTCTCCACCATGCTTCTTCACCTGCTAATTTGACAAATTCATCTTCTGACATATCACACATCTTATTAAATAGGTTTTCAGATATTTCCCATACCTCATATCTATTCCCAGCGTATGTAATTTCAGCATCATTTGGTGGATTATCTACAATGTCAAAAAATCTTTTTAATTTATTTCCTAAAATCTCCATTATTTTACCTCCCAAGGAAACCGATATTTCTTGTCCATTTTGTTACTATATATAGTAGTTTTAATTTATGTAACCACTATATATAGTGTACTATTTTTTAACTTTTCTATATATTGTTATTCACTCTTTAAATCAATCCTTTTTCGATCAATTCTCTTAAGTAGTAATATCTATCTAAGTCATCTGAATCAATGGAGTCGTCTTCACCAAGAATATATCTATCACAATCTTCTACTTCTTCCATTTCATCAATCCATTTATCCCAATTGTCTGCAATTAACTGACAGAACTTTTCGCCACTTCCACGTAGGAAACATCTACCAACCCATTCAGCTTTCATCTTTCTGCCAGGATAAACTAATGTAAAATAAATTCCATTCTCAACCAAAGCGTCTCTAACTTCTTTATGGCTGCTTACAAAGATGTAATCAACTTTCCCAATATTGTCTTTAATGTGCTGGATATAATTCTTTGGAAATTCAGGATTGCGATACCTTTCAATTTTATCTGATTTAACTGGATTATAATCATAGCACCAACTAAACTGACTACTATCGCTGTCGAGAATCTTGTAACCTTTCTCATTTAGTTTTTTAAAAGCATATGTCTTACCACAAGCAGGGAACGCACTAATAATTTTTGTGTTCATATATTTATTCTCCTCTTACATTGCCTTTGCAATCGACTTAACCTGATTATCAAGGTATTTTACAATCAATCTTTTCTTGGCTAGGTTCAATCCTTTACTAAGGTCAAAAGTATCATCTTTATAACATGTAGTTTCTACTTTAAATACACCACTTCTAACCTGAATTTTCTTTCCATTATATCTGTACTGCCAGCTCAAATTTCTAGGAATACCAAGTAAATCTGTTAGATGTAAAATGTGGTAATCGCTCCACTCACTCCAAGTTCTCTTTACAGGTGTCTCAACCTTTTCAAAATACTTTTCATACTCGTCATATGACATACAACCAAGATGGCAACCACCGAACTTAAAGCAGATTACTCCACCTTCCTGAATATCAGTCACTTCACAAATCTCACCAATGTTATCAAACATTCCCATTTTCTTAACTAATTTAATTTTATCGCCTTTAATCATGCTGCTTTATCCTCCTTATTCTCAAATTTTTTGTTAAATGCATCAATAGCTTTCTGATCCTCTGCTGTGACATCATCATTGAATCTTCGTCTAGCCTGTACAATATGATTATTTCTTACTTCAATCGTTACCAAACTCTCATCTGGCTTATTCTTCTTTCTCAAGAAAAGAATGTGACACTTACCGTCAATAACCTTATCTATGTATGAAGCTACGCAGTTGTTTTGTGAAGCAGCCTCATCTTTTATATCCTGTGTAGAATCTGGATAAATGAATATGTAATCACCGAAAGAGCATTCATACTGTTTATTTATTCTCTTTTTAAATAACTCTTCTGAAAACTCTTTCTTCATTCGATTGTAATTTCTACAAGCAATCTTATGTGTAGTAAGGAAATGTCTTGGGTACTTATCATACTTTGGGCTAAGTTGACTCATCATATCAGCATAATCGTACAATTCACGAATCAGAAAACCCATATCTTCGACTGCCTCAAATGTCTTGATTCTATCCAAATACAGCCATAAATCCTTAGCATTGTAATCGTATTCATTTACTAATTTATTGAAAAATGAATAATAAATACAAGCACCATCAACTCTATCCCATGTTTCTGTATTCCAAACGATATAAATATCATCAGAATCTAAACTTAGATAATCCAGGTTATAAGCTATGTAATGTGCATCTTGATTTTCTTTATAATATTTAACAGTATTATTGGATAATTTAATGGGATATTTACGACATAATTTGATTAGAGATTTTGGAATCTCATTTATAGAATACTTGAACCGATAACCATCTTTGATAATGTCATCAAATCCTGCTGAGAAAATTTGTTCAAATCTATCATATCTTGGAACTCTATCAAGAATTGTTCCTATGTTGCTTATTGAATATGAGTATGTTTCTGAATTTCTAATAAATCGTAAAAACTTTGCATATTTTTCATCATCACAACAATCAAACAATTCATTTAATGTAAAACCACTCAACTGACTGCATAGATTCTTTACTGGTTTACCCTTAATCCCAATGGCAGTCTTTGTTGCAAAATCATATTTTACAGTACGACCATCTTCATAATCGAAAATGAGATACTGCTTATCTTTATATACTCTCGTTTATATCACTCCTATCTTCCATTAATCCTTAATCATGGATATCAAGCACTGTAATAAATCCATCCATATTATCAGTTAAAGCCTGTCGGTATTTTTCATCGAATTTTTCATCTTTGATAATATCTTTACCATTCCATGAATCTCTTGCAATAGCTGAACCATCAGGAAGAATACATATGTAGCATCCAAGCTTGTTAATATTTAAAACATCACTTTGTTTTGCTCCATCAACAAGAATATATCCATCGCCAAAACCCATATTCATAAACCAATCTTCCTCGTGGTACATCCATTCAGGTGTAATATTCTCTTTTAATGTTGATAAAAGACTTGACCAAAACAATCTGCCGTTTCTATCTTGTCTGTCATAATAACCCCAATTATAATATTCACTATTTGTAGATCCTTCTTCATCTACTTTTAGTTTTAATTCAGCCTTGTACCTACCACCGATTCGATAGTAATCCCATGTAAAAACTGGATAATCAATCTGTTTGTCTTCTTCATCATCTGAGCCATATACAAGTTCTGAATTGTATGGCTTCATAATCGCTGCAATTTTATTCTCACTTGGTAATTCTTTTGTGAGTAAATGAACGCAATAATGCATTTAATTTTACCTCCTACTCTTATATTTTCTTTTCAAATTTCCGCAAGAAACGAATCTTTTCTGTCAATTTATTCTCTTATTGGCTCAACTCTATATCGTTTATTCCAATCTTCTCTCTTCTTTAGCAATGGAATCCAAGGGCAGTGTAAGTTTTCAGATTCAGTTCCTATTAAGTCATCTTGATCAAAACCAAGATATTCTCTATGACCACAGTTAGGACAAGCTACTTCATATTCAGGAACTTTATATTTAAAACTACAATAGTTAGGAAATACCATTCGAATATTCCAATCATCCTTTGATTCAACTTCGTATACACAGTTGCAGCATCTACATACAAACTGAATATTTTTGCCGAAATAATTACCTGCTATAATCTTCATAATGCCCTCTTATTTATTCTCTCAATTGCGACATTTTCATCAATTCTTCTTTGTCTGATTCTGACAATGTTATTCCTGCTTTAATCCAAGCCTCTGTCTGTTCATCAATTTTCTTCTTATATTCACCTTGAATTATCCCATTTTCACTCAGTAACCTCTTACAATTCTCATATTGAATATCATTTGTCTCATGAGCATTTCTAAGATTACTTTCTAAGCAGCGAATAATATCAATCAGTTCGTCTTTTGTCATAGATTTTAATGTGCTGTCTGAATATGTTTTTCTTCCATCACCTATTGACATGTTCCACCTGCTTAAACAATCTAGCTGGAAATTCGTCTATATCGCCATCTTTATAAGCCTGTTCTTCACCAACCCAAACAATTTCAATTTTATTAGGATTAAAATTTGATCTACCAATAAAATAAGCCTTCTTACCTTTTTTATAAAATGTTGTATCCTCAATTAATTCAATAATATCTCCTCTTTTCATTCTTTTTCCTCCGATTTTCATAATACTGTTTTATTAATTAGCTGTCCTTATATAATTATTCTCCTATAATTATTTAAAACATCATTTATCTTATCAATTAATACTGTTGGATCACTTGACATACGACATACAAATTCATCATTACAATAAACTTTATATACATCATCATATTCTGGTCTTCCCCAACAATCACATCCATTTACAACTTCAGTTTTCTCTATACGAAATATAGTAATCACCTCCCAAGAAAGAAAAATTTCTTGCTAATCTAACCACCTATTATCCAAATAGTAGAACCCAAATACCATTCCACAAATTAAAATAACCCAAAAGATCCAGAAAATAATAATTGGAAAATCAGATTCTAACCTTTCTATCGTCTCGGCAATAGTCGAATTATTATAAAAGGATGTATTATCTGGAATAGTTTTATCTCTTAAATCTGTAAAAATTGTTCCTTTATATTCAGTGTCAACACCATAATACTTATATCTCACATGACTTGACTCTTTAATTGTGTCAATATAATCAGTACCAGGTAAATCAATCTTATTACTTGTGAAATTTACTCCACAAAATGATATTTCTTTACACTTAATATCTTCACTTCCGACTCTATCCCAAGTCCAATATGTTTCTGTTGTATAATAAGTTTGTGATTTGCCATTAACAGTTCTCGTATGAGCTACTTGTCTTGTATGCATTGTGTATCGCTCTTTGACTCTTTCTACATACATATATTCTCCACCAATTTCAGGATATGTAACTGTATCTACTGCTTTCAAGTCACCATATACAAACGCATTACCAACATTTGTATCCATTCCATATTGGAACATTTCTTGACTTTCTATCTTAACAGCTTTGTTATAAATTTCATTTTTATCCATTTGGTGTTCTGAAATCTTGGAAGAAATCAGAATACCAAACAGAATCATAACTGCAATGATAGAGATACTAGCCAAGATTTCACGTTTTGTTATTTCAAAATCGCCAAAATCAAAACCATATCTCATATACTAATCCTCTTTAAACAAATCCTGTGGAGCATCAACGGGTGCATTGTAATCCAAATACTCATATTCCTGTACTTCATATCCAAGCAATCCAAGAAACTGTCTTGTAGGGAACTTTCTCACATATCGCTTATATTCCTTAATCTGTTTATTGTAATTGCTGCGATATTCTGCAATCATATTCTCTGTCATAGATAACTCATTCATAAGAGTCTTATAGTTCTCATTTGACTTCAGCTCAGGATATGCTTCTGCAACTGCTGTAATAGCTGTTGTTACATTCTCAATATCTCCTGTTGATCCACGACCATCTGCAACTGCTGTTAATGTATCAGCTTCATGTTTGTCATACTGTTTTACGCAATCAGCAAGATTATACACAAGGTCAACTCTTCGCTTTTCCTGCACCTTAATATCTGATGACGCTGTATTTACCTGCTCCTCAAGTGCAATAGCTTTATTCTGCGAACTCTGTACACCAAATACAATCATTAAAATAACTGCTAATACTCCTACGCCAATAATTACTGGCACTTTCCAATTTGTGTTCTTCATTTAAAATCTCCTTTATATGTAATATTTTTATTAGTTACACTGTACTATTCTCTTATTTGTCGGGATTCCCATAGCCGAATGGCTTAGATATGATTAAAAATTTTCACAAGAAAGATTGGTTTACTGCGAAACTGATTTTTGAGTTGAAAGTAGCTGTTTATATAATTTTTCTGCTCTTTCATCCTTAATCATGTTTACAATGTCCAATGTGTCTCCATCTTTTCTACCAATAGACATCCAAGTTTGTTCGCCCTTATGTTTATCAAATCCAATAATCAAACAATCGCTAATGCTTTCATTACCTATTGGATGATTGACAAACGCTTCATCATATAGTTTTGCAGTCGCCCTCAAACCTCTTAATTTATTCGCATATTCAAAGACTATCAATTCATCTTTCCCAAGCATAATTTCACCTCTTATTTCCTTAATTCTTTCAACATGGCGATTTTATTTCTTATCTCGTCTCTATGCATAATTACTTCTTCTCTGTCATCGCTAGTAATGAATTCTGACCAACCAATCAAATCTTTCTCAATGTCTTCTATAAGTTCTTTCTCTAAATTATCTATGTTTATTTCAGAAAAATTGTGTAACACAGGCTCATCTTTTTCTTCTATAACAAATAATGAATATGGGGTAATAACTAAAGTAAACTCAGTACCCTCTTCATCAAACCATGCTATCCCTGTACCTGTTGTGCGATATTGAATAAAGGCATTTAATAAATCTACTGGCACATCTGTTAAATAGCTCGGTGTACCATGAAATACTTTTAAATCAAAATTACTCCATCCATGTTTCGGATTACTTATCATAGTTTCACCTCCAATATATTATTCTCCAAACTCACAAGTATCACATGTCGAGAAATATTTATCATGATCCTTACAACATTGTGGTCTATCATCATTTTTATCAGTCTCAGTAATATCTTTCTCATCCATAATTGCGCCACAATTAGGACAATACTTTGATTTCAACTTCTGATTCGCATAGTTTAATTTATATACTTTCTTACAACAAACTGAGCAATATACACCTTCATTTGCACATTCATCTAATGCAAACCAATGACCATGCTTTATATCCTCTTTCTTAAAATTTATATAAAGTGGTTTACATCTACATGTCAACATAGATGCAATAGCCATTCCGTGAATGATAGCTAATTTGCACTGATTATCGTCTCTAAATACAGTAGAATCAACCATTTTATTAAATTCTTCTGAAGCAATATAATCCAATACTTTTTGCTGTAATTCTGTTGAATCAATAAGCCTCTTATAATTATCCACTTAATCACCTCTTTTCTCAAATCCAAAGACATGTTGCTTTCTTGTGAAGTTACACTAAGTTGTAGTGAATACGATTACCATAATCTAAAGTAATTTCGGCATAAGTATAATGAAGATTTTTGTACATATCTCTCAACTTTTCATCAATGTAATCTTCATCATAATCGACCTTGAATTTATCATTTGGTAAAACAAAAGAATTTGATTTATTATTAAATGCTGCACTATTACCACGGAATTTAATATAAACACCATTGTCTGCCGAGTCCTCAATCCAAATATTATTGCTTTCTCCACTGAATAAATCAATTCTTACATTATTTGAACTGAATACAACACCTTCCTCTGTGAACAATGTAAGTTTGTATGCATTCTGTCTTTCGGATGTATTAACAATATTCAAATCCTTAATAGCATCTTCAAATGTTTCACCCTCATTTAACTCAAGTGCAATCGCTGATAGGCAATCATAGTTCAACTTAATCTTTCTTGAAAATGAAGCTACCTTGTTGATTTCAAAATGGTACTTCTCATCAAGCTTGTCTCTCAAATAATCCTTTACTTCATCTGCCGTTGGATATTCGAATCTGAAATGGAAATGGAATCTTCCTGGTCTATTAATAAGATACTCATTCAAATCTCTGTAATTATTACATGTAACAACAAATAACTTCTTACCTGAACTTGTACCATCGAACAATGAAAGCATCTTTGACTGTGGATCTTTATCTTTACTTCTAGCAAAAGTTTTATCAAATTCATCAAATAACACAAGCACTTCATTCTTAATATCATTTAAGAAATCATCAATTCCAGGAATAAAATCGTCAACTAGGATAACAGGAATTCCATTCTGAATTGCCTTCTGTGCCAATAATCTTGCAAACAATGACTTTCCAATCCCTTTATCTCCACTGAGAATTACACCTAAATTCTTGCGTGACTTCTTAAATCTGTTTAATACTTTATTCGCTTTTTCTTCATGAACTCCGTAGATTTTATCCTCTTTAATCTCTAAATCATGCTGCTTTTCTAAGAAGAAACCTGTAAACTGACCACATCCAACTTTATATGTCTGAGCTGGCAGATTGTCTAATACGACTAAATCTTCACCATACACCTTATATGTAGTTCCTGTTTCAATAATTTTCATAATTTTATTCCTTTCTGCATTTGTTTATCTATTAATATATTCTCTCTTTATAATCAAGGAAACCTGAATTTACTTACCATTGCAAAGTTCAACCTTGTAATCGTCTTTCACATCAATAGTTACTTCTCTTTGGAATTTTCCTTCTTTATCATACAAAGATAAATAATATCTGTTACCACGTTGCTCTAAGACGACATCCTCATTCTCGAATAATTCAATTCGTTTCTGTTTCTGCACTGGTTTATTCTCTGCCTTCAAGTTATTTAATGCGTCTTTTGAACCTACAAGGATTGGTGATTTTAATTCTTCAAGAATACAGCTAATATCATCATCTAACTGACTATCATCATTCGTATGTTTATCAACTGCTCTAATAACATCTTTCTCAAATAATAATCTATTTGCCATTTTAATATTCTCCTTTCCTCGCTCTATCACATTCGTTAAAATCTAAAAGCATCTTGTATTTATATTCTCCAAATCTTTCTTTCCAACGCCGCTTCGCTTTGTCAGTAATCCAGTTAAAAGGCATCATATGGTAATTAACAAGGAAACAGATGTCTAAAAGACCATATTTATATTCGCCAACTAAGTTTTCTAACACCAAATACGAACCGATTGAATTATGATCGTAAAAATGCGCTATGCCATTTTCATCCGTTGTTTTACAAAATAGTTTTCCATAATCATGCAATATTGCAGCTATGTTAAATTCTAATGGATAATTCTTCTTACAAAATAACTCATATGTATTTCTACAATGTTTATTCAGCGTCATTGTATGATGAGGATTCTGTTGATCAAAATTGTCCATCTGTTGTATCATTTCTGGCACGGATAATTTATGTTTTTTATGTATATCATAAATTTTAATGGCATCGAAATTTTCCTCATAGAATGGAATCTGAAATTTTCTAATCTGCTTATCCAACACGAAATCAGGTACAGGATGTTCTCTATGTAAATTATCTTCTTTGCACTGTTCAAACGGTTTTGGGATAATCATGCATACTTTTCTGATGTCCAATCCATTCACTTTCATCATAATTGCTCTGCGAGATTTCATAGTTAGATTAGTTGCATCTGCAATTACATTCTTTTTATTCTCCAAATTCTTGCGAATTCTATCATGAAAAATTTTGAATACTTCTTCATTATGTTCTTGATTTTCGTAATTACCAGTCAATTCATCACGAATTGCATCGGATGATACGATTGTTGTATTTGGATTCTCATTGGCAATCTGAGTAGCAATGGTTGATTTACCACTACCACTCAAACCACACATGATCCATAGTGCAGGTTTATTCATAAATAACTCCTATCCGTTATGCTTTAATAAATATTCACGACTTACATTTTTAAAACTCTGCTGACCATTTTGTGATCTGTATACAAATCCCTCTCTCTTAACCTTTGGATTTAATTCACTATATCCATCAGCTTCAAGTTTCATCTCTTCCATAGTCTTAGGTAACTCATAAGCCGTATCAATAATTGGCACACTTGTTAATCCATGATTCTTACAGAAATCAGCCATTTCTACAGTCCCAAGTCTTGTACCATCAATAATCAGATTGAATACAAATAACTTATTCTCCGTAAGTTTATATGGATTACCTTGAACTGAGCCAACTCCTTCACCTTGTAACACAACTCTGTTATAACTATTCTCTGTTGCAAACTGTGTAAGAATCTTTTCAATGTCATATTTATCAGCCAATTCCCAATAAATATTTGACTCGTGATAACAAGCTTGTTCTCTATCAGCCTGTCTTACATTTCTACTGCACACAATAAAATCAAATTTGTTCTTGCCCTTCTTCAATCTATCAACTGCAAATGTGCAGCTTGTACCGTCACATTTCTCAGTCTTAATCCACTTTTCGGTACTTTGAAGATAGAATGGTGCATTCTCAATTCTAGTCTCGTCAGTCTTAATAATCCAATCTGGAAACTTCTTTGGATTATCTTTCTTGCGACCAAACAATAAAAACATAATCTTACGACCAATATTGCATCTCATAATCCTTCTTACAATTGGATTGGCGAATAACTTTGGTCTACGCTTTACCATTGACTTATATTTGGCATTTGGATCAACCTTATTGGTCTTTCTTGCAGCATCCTCTTCAGAAGCATATGTAATCTTCAAAGCTTCTGTAACATCATCACCAATATTTTTATCCTGTAATTCTGGGAAAAGTGATAATGGTAAGGCTAATCCTTGGCTAATTACCTTAAATTTACCAAGTTTCATAGTCTTAACTTTGAATTTCTTATTTGCTAAAAATGCAAATCTCTCATCTGTTTCGGGACACTTGCTGTCAATTTCAATATAAACAGCCATATCTCCTACATTAAACTCGCCCTTCTTAGCGATGCAAACCCATCCTAAAACTCCAATGAGTTCAATATTATCAGCACCCTCAATAGGTCTTATCCATTCGATTTTTTATACATGTGCTAATGCTCTTTCTGACATTTCCAGTACCTCTCTTTCTATTTTCTATGTATATATTCTCTCTTTATCGTTCAAAAATTCGAAGGAAATGCTTCTTTATTGAGATTGTTTCTTAGTAGCTTTTTTCAAAAATTTTTCCATACTATCAGCGTCTTTATCTGTGAGTTTTCTTAATTTTTCATAACATTTTCCTGTCATCATAAGTGTATTATTCACTAAAAGTATTTTTGTGTTATCTGGTATAATTTTTATACCGTATCTTTTCAACCACTTCTTGTTAATACGCTTTTTCTTGTGAGTTCTTCTTTGAACATCTTTAGTGATATACTCAGTTATGAGGATTTCATAACCTAAACCTTCAATTGTTTGTATATTCATTTATTCTCCTGTTTCTATATATTCCAATTTTCTATATATTCCAATATCCAACTGTCGTATTTATTTTCTTTGATCAACTGCTGATATAAATTTATCCATCCTTGTGCTGAAAGACCTTCGTACTTCCAAACGCATTCTTTCCAATGTCTGTGTACAAAATGACCTCTTGTTTTTAACTCAATGCATTTCACACATTTATCGTATAATTTCTTGGAATACCAATTCGATCTACTTCTATTCCAGCCTTCTATAAATGCTTCAGTCGGATCATACATACTTCTCATATTAGTAAGAGTTCTGTCGTATAACTCAGTTTTTGCATTGTATAAACAATGAAACAGAAAGTAGATGTCTTCATAATCGTTTTCAAACTCCCATTCTCCAATATTTAAATCAAAATACATTATTCTCCATTCCTTACTACATCAAACTTAATTGGCAACATAGCTGTAAATCTACTCTGCATCCAAGGCTTTTCCTTAGTTGCAAATTCGTCTCCAAATTCTTCTGCTAATACGAAATCACCAACAGTATAGATGATAGAATATCCAGTTAAATCTTTTGGAATCTCCTTATTTACATTGCAGGTTTTAAGATGAATCATTTTATCTATGCACTCACCCATTAAATCTTGAAAGAATACAAACGTTCCATCACAATTGCAACGTTGCATTGTGAAATATTCAAAATCTGCATCTGGATCGTGCTTAATAATCACATTAAAATAAGGTTTATCACCTTTAAGATAAGGTACATCTGCTAAAATTGTTCCATTTTTGGTGTAATTAACAACTGTAAATAACTCTCGTATATCCTGTTCAATCATGGATTTATATTTATTATTCTCCATGCCATTGCACTGACCTGATGCAATTCGTTCTTTTACAAATTCTAATGATTTACCCATAATTTACCTCCTCAAATGAAACGTGGTTTCCTTGGCTTTAGCATTGTAATTACATTGTTGTATTCTCTGTTACTTAGTAAATAATGAATGTTGTTTTTTCTTTAATTCATCAATTTCACTTTGAATCCTTTTATATTCCTCAACTTTATTTATTTTATGTCCTATTGGTTTTTTACTCCATTCACGAATAATACCACCTGTTAAAAAACCACCGTTATATAAATAAAGAACTTTATTTTTCTTAGTTGTCCATTGAGAACAACTAACTATCTCCAAATACGAACTTTTAATTTGCAAATCTCCACGACTATTTTTAAATATTTCATGAACGCCAAAAGGATTTTCTATTGTATAAGGGTTATTTTTTATATTTGATATAGAATAAATATCATAATATTTATTTAATAATGGTTCTATTCTTACATAACAATATATTTCATTTGTATCTGATTCATTTCCATATCTCAATTTAATACCTCCGCAAGAAACCAAAAATTCATGTGGTTTTAATAAATCTCTGTCCATTCACCAATTTCTACTTTGTTATCGGGATAATCAGACAAACTCCATTCATTATCGTTATATACTACTTTCCACA
>ERZ791815.450-NODE-450-length-37239-cov-9.280282_pt1 | contig 37239 bp, 37 predicted proteins | sample MGYA00510302_ERZ791815 | MGnify/ENA primary metagenome ERZ791815 (study PRJEB30046, sample SAMN00791995) | human gut metagenome | study: EMG produced TPA metagenomics assembly of the A metagenome-wide association study of gut microbiota in type 2... | reverse complement strand
AGTAAGCCACCGGGAACGATTGAGTTTGAATAGTAAACAGAGCTTCATAAATGGCGTAAACAAGCCATTTATGAAGCTTTTTCTTTTATTGTGATACCTATATGATACCTGTTTTGATAGTACCACAGATATTAATGAGTACTAAACAGAAGTGTCATATGTATTATCTATTATCACATTTCTTTTTATTTTCAAAAATTATCCCAATTATATGAAGCACCAAAAACTGGTGCAAATTAGTGAAAATACACCAGTGGTGTCACTTCCGTAATTTGTGGGTTGGTTATAGAATTTATCTCACAGAAAGTTTTTAACACACAATGTGCCAGTGTTGCCACAATGTTACCTGATGACTCCGACAGTGTTTGTAGAGACATCTTTATAGGTTTAAGTATGGATTAATTGTACTTAAAGATAAAAAAGTCCGTCAGAGAATATGTTTTGACGAAAAAAGTCCACGAGAGAATATTTAGCAAATTCATGCTTTGAATTAGAATGAGTGATGTAATCAAGAGACAGGGATGCTGCTATATTTGTAAAAAAACCGCTATTGTACCCTTATCTGAGAAAAAGGGTCGGGTTTGTCCCTTTTAAAATTTAAGACAAGAAAATACAATAGTTGCAACGAGTTATATAGAAGTTGTAGCTGTCAATATAAGTGTTTGATACATACCGGTAATTGCCGGGGAGAGGAGGTGAATGCACCATGGAGAAGTTATATTACACAGCAAAAGAGGTTGCTGAGATGCTTGATGTATCGGTATCTCATGCATACAAAGTAATAAGAGAAGCTAACAGGGAGTTATCTTCTAAAGGCTTCTATGTCAGAGCTGGCAGAGTAAGCCGCAAGTATCTTGACAGTAAAGTATATGACTTATGTGATAAGACAGCATAAGGGAAAGGAGCAGTTGTATGGCAGCATACAAGGATGAGGCGAGGGGGACATGGTATGTCTCCTTTCACTACAACGATTGGACAGGTAAAAACAAAAGAAAGCTAAAGCGTGGCTTTCGGACTAGAAGGGAGGCATTGGAATACGAGCAGAAGTTTCTGCTGCAGCAGGCAACAAATCTGGATATGATGTTTGCGGACTTTTACAAGCTGTATGAGGAAGATTTAAAGCCTAAGCTGAAGCTTAACACATGGCGTACAAAGGATGTCATTTTTCAGAAGAAGCTGATTCCATATTTCAAGGACAAGAAGATGAATGAAATCAGTCCTGCGGATATTATAAAATGGCAGAATGAGATGATTAAGAAGAGACAGGCAGACGGCAAGTCCTATAAGCCGACTTATCTGAAAACAATGCAGTCAGAGCTGTCAGCCATATTTAATCATGCGGTACGCTTTTACAATCTGAGAGAAAATCCTGTAAAGAAGGCTGGGACGATTGGTAAAGGCAAAGCCGATGAGATGGATTTCTGGACAAAAGAAGAATATCTCAAGTTCATAGAATGTGTAAAAGACAAGCCAATATCTTATTATGCGTTCCAGATTCTTTACTGGTGCGGAATAAGAGAAGGTGAACTGCTTGCCCTGACACCAGCAGATATTGATTTTGAGAATAAGAAACTTCATATCACAAAGTCTTATCAGTATATCAATGGTGAAGATATCATCACAGATCCTAAGACGGAAAAGAGCAGAAGGGATGTTGTAATTCCTGATTTTCTGGTAGAAGAGTTAAGACAGTTTATCGGAATGCTGTATGGATATGGAAGAGATGACAGAATATTTCAGATTACAAAATCTTATCTGCATCACGAGATGAGCAGGGGAGCTAAAGCGGCTGGAGTAAAGAGAATAAGAATTCATGATCTCAGGCATTCGCACATTTCTTTACTTATTCGCCTGGGTTTTTCAGCGGTAGCCATTGGAAACAGGGTTGGACATGAGAGCCAGACAATAACATTTCATTATGCACATATGTTTCCGACAGAGCAGATTGAGATGGCTGATAAGCTTAATGAAGAATTTGTGCCGGGTACAGGGAATGGAGGTGATGTTCAGTGAGTGGAGTTCATAAAAATCCGACAATCAGTTTTCGCATATCAGACTATGAAAGGCGTGAAATTGAAGCAAGAATCAAGGCAAGTGGAATGATGAAGAAAACATTTTTTACAAGATGCTGTATCTATGGTCGAATCTGTGTTGTAGGTAAGAAAGAAACTGTATATATGCTTGTGCAGACGCTTGAGAAGATGCAGGCAGATATTCACAAAATGTATGATGAAATCATAGAAACAGGACAGATAAAAGAAAAAGAATCACCGGTTGATGGTGAAGCTTATACAGATATTGAAGAATTGCAGCATGACTATCTTGCTATGATAAAAACAGTTGTGGATATGCTGGATGGAGCAAAATACCTCTGGCAGAAATAGTGGCTTTCCTGACGGCAATCGGGAAAGCCACGGCAGATAACAAAAGCGGGCTTCTGTTACCCAAACACCAATTAAAGTATAACAGCAGCCCACTTTTGAGACAATGATTATTTACGAAAGTGAGGCAAACAGTGGAAACAAATACAGAATTAAAAATGATACACCTCTCTGAGATTGAATCACAGCAGATTAAATGGCTGTGGTATCCATTTATCCCTTATGGAAAGCTGTCAATAGTGCAGGGAGACCCCGGTGATGGGAAATCTACGCTGATACTTAATATTGCAGCAAAGCTGTCAATGGGAGAATGTATAGATGAAAATATGAATATTACTGAGCCTGTAAATGTAATATATCAAACGGCAGAAGACGGACTTGCAGATACAGTCAAGCCGAGGCTTGAAGCAGCAAATGCAGACTGCAGCAGAATATCAATCATAGATGAGTCTGATAAGAGTGTGAGCATGACGGATGACAGGATAGAGGAAGCTATAAAAAGAGAAAATGCGAAGTTGTGCATCTTTGATCCGATACAGGCTTATCTTGGCGGGGATACTGATATGAACCGGGCAAATGAAGCCAGAGAAATGACGAAGAAGCTTGGAAGTATTGCTGAAAGAACAGGCTGTGCCATTGTTCTTATCGGTCATATGAATAAAGGCTCAGGAGCAAAGGCTGCTTACCGGGGAATGGGTTCCATTGATTTCTTTGCTGTGGCAAGGAGTGTAATGCTTGTCGGCAGAATAGAAGGGCAGAGTAATCTCAGGGCAATGATACAGATAAAGAATAATCTTGCAGCATTTGGTCATCCAAAAGCATTTGAATTGGCAGAGGACGGATTTCATTGGTTAGGTGATTATGAAATTACTGCTGATGAAGTACTGGGCGGTATGGTGCCAAAGGCAAGTAAACTTGAGATGGCAAAGCAATTTTTAAGAGAACAGGCAGAAAGAACACAGAAAATTTTAAGTACAGAGATTATAGAGCTTGCAGCACAGGAAGGAATATCGAAGAGAACACTTGAGACAGCCAAGAAGGAACTCAAGATAAAGGCTGAGCGTTGCAATAATAACTGGTACTGGAATTTGAGAGCATAAAAATCAACATCGCAACATTGCAAAGTGTCAGGTTTTGTAATCTTGAAGCTTGCAAGGTTGCAAAATATATAGAACTTGCGATGTTGCGGTCTTGAAAAGAAAGGACAATTACGATGACATTATTTGAAGAATTAGGTGTTGAATATAAAGAAGTGGATGGGATTTTATATCCTCTTTTATCTGTAGATGAAGCAGAATACAATCTTACGGATATAGGAAAATATGGTCGGATGTGGCTTCGGTATATGATAGAAAATAAACCTTCTGAGTATCGTCATATGGCACGAATGGGACAGCTTAGAAAGCAGGCAGAAGCAGTAAATGAAGAAGCATATGAGCGATTGGACAATATTGAAGCAGCATGGTTGAAAAAGCATATGACGGGTAAAAGGAAAACATTTATGGAGCAGCTGTATTTGCGGAATCAGGCAAGAGCGATGGCAGAAGAAATCGTGATAAATGAGATTGTGTTTAAGTGCAGATGAGGTTTAAAAGGCTGATGCCAAAACCCTCGGAGAGCCCCCGCAGTTTTGTCAGTATGACGAAACTGCTAGGGGGTTATCATCTATGGCAGAGCAAAGATGATAACCGCACCTCTCCGACAGAAAAAAACGAATAAGAAAGGACAAATGCCTATGGGAAATGTATCATACTCTGCTCATATAAGCAATGGCAAGAGTGCGATAACAAGTAAAAAAGCACTTGCAGGAGTTGCAAAGCATAACCTGCGTAAATATAAGTCTGCAGATTACAGCTCAGAAAATATAAGGCTGATTTATGGAACAACGGATTTGTTTCAGGATGTTAAGCGGGTATATCATAGAGAATTTGATGATGCGGTAAAGGAATATAACAGCAGGCAGAAAAGAGAAGACAGAAAGATAAAGGACTACTTTGAACATGTTGCAGGTCTTAATCAGGATATGGCGGTAGAGATTATTTTTCAATGTGGGGACAAGAAATATTGGGACGAGCATTGGAAAAACAAAAATTATATGTCTGAGGTATTTGATTATATTCTTGAATGCCTGCAAAAGCTACTGCCGGAGTTCAAGATTGCAAATGCGGTCATACACTTTGATGAAGCTAGCCCGCATATGCATGTGGTAGGCGTTCCGGTATGGGAAGGAACAAAGCGTGGCTTATCTAAGAAAGTATCAAAAAGAAATGTATTTACACCACAAACATTATCTGTGATTCTTCAAGATAAATTGAGAGCGGAGGCAAGTTATGGATTTGAATGTTATTTCAAGGAACAGCTGGCAGAAAAGAAAAAAGGTCGCAACCATGACTTGTCTGTGACGGAATATAAGGTAGCACAGGAGAGTAGGAAGCTTGCTGATATAAAGCAGCAGAACAATGAAGAACAGGAGAAAAACACTAAACTGAGAAGCAATAATGCAAGCATATCATATCAGATTGCTACACAGGAACAACGCCATAGCAGAAATCTGGATGTTATAGCTGCTGATGAGGACAGGCTGGAGACAGTCAGGAGTAGTATTAATGCAGCAGAAACGGAATATGCAAAATATGAAGATATGATTACGGATAAAAAGAATAATCTGGAACTTCTTTCTTCTAAGGAAAGTGAACTGATTGAAAGAACAAAAATTGCAGAGAACGTATATGATATGTTCCGACAGGGTGGAACTGATGATGTCAGGGAGAAGCTTATTGATGTAATGTATGAGAACCAGAAGCTTAGAGAGGAAAATACTACATTAAGGGAACTGTTGGAGAAGGCGTATGAGTTTATGAAGCAGTTTGTAATTGATGGGATTAATCTGTTGGAGAGGTTTCTGGAGAGTGTGGGGAAGATATTCACTCATATTAATGATCAAATAAGGTAAATAGTTCTTGAAAAAGTTCGCACAAACGAATAGAATATAAGAGAAAGGATGAGCGAAATGGAAAAATATATTTCAGTAGTAGAAACAGCAGAAAGATGGAATGTTTCACCAAGAAGGATTCAAATATTATGTAATGAAAATAGAATAAAAGGGGCAAAAAAGCAAAGTGGAATATGGTTTATTCCGTATGGAGCAAAAAAACCTGAAAGGATAAAGTCTGGTGTTAAAAATGAAGAAAATAAAGTGCTAAATGTTTTGTCACTTTTTTCGGGTTGTGGTGGAATGGATTTGGGATTTGAGGGGGGATTTGATGTATTAGCAAAATCTGTAAATATGCATATGCATAAAGACTGGAAAATTAAGAAAAGCAAAGATGGTTGGGTAAGGCTTCCAAAAAATAAATTTCATACAGTATTTGCTAATGATATTAAACCAGAGGCAAAAGCGGCGTGGAGTAATTATTTTGGAAAAAGAGGATTAGAAACTTCATCATATTACTTGGATAGTATTGTAGATTTAGTAAAACTTCAAAAAGAAAATAAAATTAATATTTTTCCGGAAGGAATTGATATTGTAACAGGGGGATTCCCTTGTCAGGATTTCTCGGTTTCGGGGAAAAGAATGGGGTTTGATACGGACAAAGGGCATAATGGTAAAAAAATAGATATCAATGCACCAACAGTTGAAAATCGAGGACATTTATATATGTGGATGAGAGAAGTCATTGCCATTACAAAACCCAAAATGTTTATTGCCGAAAATGTAAAGGGGTTAACTAATTTGAATGATGCAAAAGAAATAATAGAAAATGATTTTTCTTCAGTTTGTAATGGTGGATATTTAGTTGTTCCAGCCAGAGTTTTGAATGCTGCTTGTTATGGAGTACCACAAGGGAGGGAAAGGGTTATCTTTTATGGATTTAAAAAATCGGAATTAACGGATGAAGCAAAAAAACAGTTAAGTGCTAAGGTTATAAGTTCTGAATATGATCCGTATCCTATTCCAACGCATTATTTGAGTAAAAAATTTTGCAATGAAAACGAAATCCATTATGTGAATGTTAAACAAGCTTTTTATGGACTAGAGGAGCCAAAACAATCACTAGATATCAGTCAACAGAAATTCTCTAAGGCAAAATTTATGGGTAAACACTGTCAGGGACAGCAAGAAGTTAAACTGGAAGGAATTGGGCCTACAATACGATCAGAACATCATGGAAATATTGAGTTTAGAAGATTGTCTAAGGAGCATGGAGGAATTTATATAAAAGAATTAGAGGAAGGAAATGAGGAAAGAAGACTTACAGTTAGAGAATGTGCAAGAATTCAAACATTTCCAGATGATTATGAATTTATAATTCCTAAAAAGGATGGAAATTCATCGGTATCTGCGTCTGAAGCATATAAGATAATTGGAAATGCTGTTCCGCCTTTGTTAGCATTTAATATTGCTAGAAGATTACAAGATAATTGGACTATGTATTTTGGAGGATAATATGTCACAGAAAAGATTATTAGCATATATTGAAAAATTATATGGTGTGCAGGGAAATATAGAAAGAAAACTTCAAGAGAAAAAAGCTCAAGAAGCCGATAAATTTAAAATGTCGGGTACAGATTTTGAGGCGGTAGTATATGACAGCTTAATTGAGGCTGGCTTTGATAAAGAATCTATTACGCATAGTACACAGAAATTTCCAGATTTTATACTTGAAGATAAAACAGATGGTGACAAATTAGGCGTTGAAGTGAAAAAGACTGATTCTTCAAAATGGGAAGTGATTGGGGGAAGCATATATGAAAGCTTAAAAAATGACATTGATGATACCTACATAATGATGGCAAAACTTGGCGGGGATAAACCGGAAGTACGATTGCGGAGATATGAAGAATGTATAGCAGATTTAAAGGTAACACATAGTCCTAGATTTTATTTGAATATGGATTTAGAAGAAGGAGAAGATTATCTTACTAGAAATGATGCTAAGGATTTATTGGAATTATCTGGCGATGATTTAAATCGTAAAATAAGAAAATTGCTAAGAACACAAAAATCGACTTGGTGGAGTGGCGGTGAAACAACAGCATTTTCGGATTTGTCAAAAGAAGAGAAGAATATTTATTTAAACGAAGGAATAGCATTGTTTCCGGAAGTATTCAAGGGTGATTATCACAATTTCACTCCTTGGCTTGTATATAGTTGTTTTGTATGGTGTGGAAATGTAAGAGATATTTTCTCTGCTGGAGGAAATAAATTTATTGATGATAGTGAAATATATGTATCAGCTGTGATGTATCGTGCATTAGAAAATGCACAGGAAATCAAGTTAAGAATATTTGATATGACAGATGAAGAGATGACAAAATTTTGGGGAAGTGTTATAGAGGATAAAGTCGAGAGAGTGAAATATTGGCTAGGCTTAGTACAACAAAATTTACGTTTCTCTAATGATCTAATGCAGAACAATTTGTCATTATCTATTTTCAATGGGATGAGTGTTGATAAAGTTAAGAACGAATTGGAAAAGATATATATTGCAGGATTGCACGACAAAATTCTTTAAAGAAAGATTATATTGGAGGAGCAGAGAAATTGTCAGAAATTAAAATAGCAATAGAAAATTGCAATAATATTTCTAAAGGAGTAATTTCTTTAGAAGAAGAAAAACTTAATATAAGATATGGAATGAATGGAACTGGTAAGTCAACATTATCAACTGCAATTTCATTATTTAGTCAAGGCAAGCCTATGGACGATTTAAAGCCATTTGGAAGTGACGATGAGATTATACCTACAATTAGTATTGATGGGGATATTCAAGGCGTTAGAGTATTTAATGAAGAATTTGTTAATAATATGGTTTTTAAGGAAAGTACAGTAATTGATAATGCCTTTGATGTATTTATTAGAACTTCAGACTATGAACAAAAAAGACAAAATTTGGATAACAGACTTCTTAGGCTAAAAGTAGATATAGATGAGAAACAACCAATAATTCAGTTGAAAAATGATATTGCAGCTTTTGCTGGAAAATTAGAGCTTAATGCGGCTGGAAAAAGTATAAAGAATAATACCAATTATAAGGCTATTATCAAGAAAAATAATGTATATAATATTCCAGACGGACTAAAAAAATACTCTCCAATTATATCAGATGATCAAATGTGCATTAATTGGATAGATTGGAAATCAAAAGGAGAGGCATTTGATACTAAAGGCATATGTCCATACTGTTCAGATGAATTAAATACTGGATTTGCAGAGGAAAAACAAACATTTAAAGAAACATATAAGAAATCAGATGCTCAGAATTTGAAAAATATGTTGGATTTATTTGAAAATTTTCATAAATATATTCCAGATGACAAGTTTGATTCTATCATAGCCTGTATTAAGGAAGAGAAAGAAGAAAGTGCAATAAGTGCGATTTTGAAAACATTTATGAACGAATACGTTCATATTTCAACTCAGCTTAATAAAATTTCCTATTTTGATAAAAATGTGTTTAAGAAAACCAATATTAATGATATGGACAAAATTTTAGAAGATATGAAGTTTGAAAAAAGTATTTTCAATTTTTTCTCAAGTGAAGGATTCTATGAAATAGTTGATGAGATAAATAATTCTATTGAGGAGTTGAGAAAAGAGGCAATTGATATAAAGGCTGCAATGGGAAAATTACAAAGTGTATTAAAGCAGACTGTTGCAACATCACAAAATGATATAAATAATTTCCTTGAGTCTGCAGGTATAACATATCAAGTTGGAATTAATCTAGATGAAAATGGACAAGCTATTGCGACATTGCAATATATACATAATAAGAAATTGGTTGAAGTTGATAAAATCAGGAAACATTTAAGCTGGGGAGAGCGTAATGCTTTTTCTTTAGTATTATTTATGTTTTATGCTATTAGTGAAAATGCAAAACTTATTGTCTTAGATGATCCTATTTCATCATTTGATACAAATAAGAAATATGCAATAATACACAGAATGTTTTCTAAACAGAGTGGTATTTTGCCAAGAAGTTTTTACAAAAAAACAGTACTAATGTTGACACATGATTTTGAACCAATTATTGATTTTGGAGTAGTAGGTAAGTTACCAGAAGATGCTCTCAATTCTAAATTTATTAAAAATAATCAAGGAATTTTAACTGAGAAAGCTATAGATTATAAACAGGATATAAAACCTGTAGTACAGGCATTGGCAGCTTACATAAAAGATGATACATTAGGAATTGTGCATAGAATTGCTTTTTTGAGAAAATATTATGAACATAATGGGATAGAAAACTATAAGGAGGCATATGATGTTTTATCTTCATTAATACATGGTCGAGATAAGTGCAAGTATGTTAATAATTCAGAAATGCCACAGGCAGAGATTCAAAAGGGGTGTACTGAAATTAAGAAATGGATACAGAACTTTGATTATGATGAATTATATAAGGATGTTTATAATGAAGAGAAATTAGCAGAACTATATTTTGCAGAAACGAACGATTATTTGAAAATTCAACTATTTAGAGCTCTCTTTGAAGTGAATCCAAGTAGAGAAATAAAAGAAGAAGATGTATTGGTAAAGTTTATAAATGAAAGCTATCATATAGAAAATGACTATGCTTATTATTTGGATATGGTGAAATTTGAAACAGTTCCGGAATATATCGTCAAAGCTATTGATGATTATATGGAGAGGACTTATTCAAAAGCGTGATACCCATATGATACCTAAATTTTTGAAAATATAAAATAATTGTGATAAAAGGTGTAATAATCGCCATTAAAAGTTCTAGAAATCAAGCTTTCACAGGGATAATAAGTTTCTCTGCGGGGAGTTTGAATAATTTTTAAAAGCTCGCAAAGCCTAGTAAAATGGGCATTTGCGAGCTTGTTTTTTGCCTTGTGGTACTAAAATGGTACTAAGAAGAGCTACTTGCTTTTAGGCGTGCTGTTGAAAAAAGTGTAAGTGCATTTGTTGTGTAGAACAAAGCGTCTATCAGTGTTTTTTCTACACCAGTAAAATTTAAAGCTTTTAAAACAAGAGTAATAGCGACTAGAAAATAGTAGTTTAGTAGATGGTATTGTTTAAATATTCTTTTATATTCAGTAGAATTTTTATTTACAAATGGACGGATTACTATTTTCAATAATCCAGTTGGTATATGTTTACTAATTACAATTGAAAAGAATACTAGTATATATAAGTATGTACTCTCAGTAACCCAATCATTAGTAAGAAAACTGTAGTTACAAAGAAGTTCATCGAGATATTTACATAATACTTGTAACATAGTTAAGGCAATAATTAAAAAATATAAATATCCGCAAATGAGCATAGGAAGATATTCTTTAAGGCTTTGTATTCTAAAAAAAGCTAATACTTTCAAAACTAAGCACGTTAGTAAAATCCATGGGAGATGGATCAGCTTGTAGAGCAGGGAAAGTATATTATATGCTCCTTTTATATTCTTTTTTAACAACTCGTGTTTGTGTTTAAGTTCATAGTTATATGAAATTATATGGTAAGTTGTGTAACTGAAAAGTGCGACAAAAGCATATATGAGCATAACCAAATAAATGTTATGTGTGGGTTGAGAGCCGGATGTAAAATAGTGCACAAATGCAGAGTCTTTAAAAATACAAAGTAAAATACACAGCACTAATAGAAAGCCATCCATTATTGATGCTCGTATTAAGAACTTTTTTGCATTTTTATTTTGTGGAGTTACACCATAATGGCTAAATAATTCTTTGTAATAGTATTGAATAGGGGATAGTTTTTGGGCTTTTTTCATATGTATCTCGCTTTCTTATGCATGAGGCCATGTTATTTTCCACTCAAAATATTCATTAGGAGAAATCTCTCCATTATTTAATTTCGTTTTCATTTCACACCATTCCGAAAGGAAATCATTTACCAATCCATATTCAAAAGTTAATGCGACAGGTGAGCCTGTACTGTCATAATCATCTTCGTTGTAAGTTGGTCTGGCAGTCTCGGAAGATTTTGCAGGTGTCATTGCAGTCAGATGAATCAGGTTGCCGGGAGCCGTATACTCTGGAAATCTTGTGCCTTTTCCACGTGCAGGAAGTGATGTGGCACTTTCTTCAAGCCAGAAAAGTGTTTCGATGATATCTTCAGCAGCACCAAGGCTATAATCAGAAATAGCTTTGTAATTGCAGTGCAGTGCATCGGCGAGCTTCAAAATCATATCTTCGCCGGGAATGCGGGCACCGGTTTCGTATTGTGATATACGGACTGACATATTTTTGCCCTCAAATCCAAGTGCACCGCCCAGCTCATCCATTGTCATTTTACGGAATACCCGTATTTTCTTTATTCTTTCACCAATTGTCATAGTGTAGTTACCTCCGTTTATCTGTCACTAAGGGACTGTTAAAGACAGTATAACACGTAAAAAATAAAAATGGAAGTTTTTCTATACGAGAACATTAGAAAAACTTCTTGACAATTCAATACCATACGATATAGAATAATATCAATTCAATTATCTATACGATATGGTATTGAAAAACAACTAAATGAGCGGTACCAGAAATCTAACAGGCATTTGCCATGACATTCATAGGAATCGAGCGAATGTAGACACTCCCCCAAGCGGACCGAGTACCTCGAGCAGGAGCGGGCGGTATTACAGGAGATTATCTCAGGTAAGGAGGCTGGTTGTGACATCAGCAGAACTGGTATGGAGAAACGCCAAAACAAATATTTAAAGGAAAGGTGGTGAAAGGCATGAACGAAAAGTTTTTAGAAGTAGGAGATGTGATGCAGATTCTTGGAATTTCAAGATCCGCAGCATACAAGCTTATGAGACAGATCAACAGTGAACTTGAAAAGAAGGGTTACATTGTGATTCGTGGAAAAGTAAGCAGAAAGTATTTTGAAGAACGCATTTATGGTATGAGTGATGCAGTATAAGCAACAGGTAAGAAGATTAAGGCAGAGGCAGGTGCGGAAGCGATACGGCTTAGGCATCTGCTTCTGCATATGGAAAGAAGGAGATGATGAATATGCCAGCTTATAAAGACAGTAAGACAGGCACCTGGTTCGTCAAATTCTATTGTAAGGACTGGACCGGGGAAAACAAACAGATAAAGAAAAGAGGCTTTGCAACAAAAAGGGAAGCACTTGATTATGAGAGGAATTATAAAATACGGCAGGAGAACAATCTGGATATGACATTTGGAGAGTTTTGGAAGCTGTATACAGAGGACGTGAAAAATTATGTCAAACTCAACACATGGCTTACAAAAGAGCACATTGTGGAGACAAAGATACTTCCATATTTTAAGAATCTTAAGATGAATGAGATTACACCGGGAGATGTACGCAAGTGGCAGAATGAGATGGTTGCATTCCGTTATGAGAATGGGAAGAGTTATTCCCAGACTTACAAGAAGACAATGCACAACATTTTAAGTGCGATATTCAATCATGCGTGCAGGTTTTATAATTTGAAATCAAATCCAGCAAGACAGGCCGGAAATATGGGCAGGGAAGAAAAGAAGGAAATGCTTTTCTGGACAACTGAGGAATATAAGAAGTTTTCAGAAGCGGTGATTGACAAGCCGGTTTCATTTTATGCATTTGAAATGCTGTACTGGACAGGAATGAGATTAGGTGAGCTGCTTGCACTTACGATGGAAGATTTTGATTTTGAAAAGAACACAGTCAGAATAAATAAATCGTATCAGCGGCTACAGGGGCAGGATGTTATTACAACTCCGAAAACACCTAAGAGCAACAGGACAATCAAGCTGCCGAAGTTCCTTGCAGAGGAAATGCAGGAATATTTTGCAATGTTATATGCCCAGACACCAACAGACAGGATTTTTCTGGTAACAAAGAGCTTTCTTCATCATGAGATGGAGCGTGGTTGCAAATTATCCGGTGTGAAGAAAATCAGAATCCATGATCTAAGGCATTCGCACATTTCACATCTGATCGACCTCGGGTTTTCCGCAGTTGCAATAGCTGACAGGGTTGGTCATGAGAGCATTGATATCACATATCGTTATTCGCATCTGTTTCCGTCAAAGCAGGTGGCAATGGCGGACAGACTTGATGCTGTCAATGCAAGCTTTGAGGATTGTGAAGAGCAGGATGATGATGTAGAAATCATGCAGACAGAGAAAACAGCACCTATGATTGATATGGATGCGGCTGCTGAAAAGATTATAAGCATTGATAAGTACAAGGCAGTCTGATAATGCGGGTACAAGTTTTGCTGAATAAATATATGAAGCAGAAATTAAAAGAATGGATTTTATATCGGAAGGAGCAGATTATTATGAGCGAGAAAAGGCTGGATGCCAAGAACAGATGGAGAAATGTTGTAGTAGCGTTTCGTATGTCACCGGAGGAAGCACAGGAGCTGAATGTGAAGGTTTCACTCAGCGGACTTTCAAAACAGGATTATATCATCCAATGTCTTCTGAAGCATGAAATTAGGGTTGTTGGTGGAATGAAGGTGGCAAAGAAAGTACAGGTGCATCTTGATACGATACTGGAAGAATTACAGACATTAGATGAAGCAGACAGAGGTATAGATGTTGAAGAACTGCTGGTTCCATTAAAGCATGTGCTTGATATTCTGCAAAGTGATGAGAAAGGCGGTAATCATTATGAGTAAGACAACATTTGAAAAGCTAGGTATCCCATATGAAGAAAGGGATGGAATCTTCTATCCGGTTCTTGTCGCAGGGACAGAGAAGGCAGATATAGAAGCAGGAAAGTATGGGCGAATGTGGATTAAATATATCAAGGAAGAATATCCAATGAGATATAAGAGTCTGGTGCGGTTCGGGGAGCTTGAAAAGCGAGCAGATGAAGTCAATGATACAGCATATGAGCTGCTCGATGATATTGAAGCTAAGTGGCTGAAAAAGCATAAGCCAAAGAATCCAAATTCCTTTACAGAACAGTTACAGCTAAGAACACAGACCAGGATGATGGCAGAGGAAATCGTTATTAGGGATGTAGTGATGCAGTTTCATTAGTGTGGGGGCAAAAAGCGCCCCCAAAACCACAAAGTGGGGGCAGAAAGCGCCCCCGCACAAATCAGAGCCGAAAAAGTGTGGGGGCAAAAAGTGCCATCAAAATGGAAAAGTGGTGGTAAAAAGCGCCACCAAAACAGTAAAGTGACGGCAAAAAGCGCCACCACTCAGATAAGCGAGAAAAAAGTCATGGTGGCGGAAAGTGCCATCAAAATGGAAAAGTGGTGGCGGAAAACGCCACTAAAACAGCAAAGTGATGGCAAAAAGCGCCACCATATCAGTAATTGTGGTGGAATATTAACCACCACATATCATATACAGGGTGCAGGTGCTTCTGCCAAGACGAAAAATTATGTAAACGCTGATGGCGTTTATATTTTTTCGGGAAAAGGTCCGACCTTTCCCGCATCTTGCAAAACCTATGAACACATTTTTAAGAAAGGTTGGAAAAGCAATGGTACAGATAAAAAGAGATTGGTTTGATACAGCATTAGAAAACTACGAAAGCGGAGAAATGTATGGCAGATGGAAAGAGAAGATACAAGTCTGACAGGAAAGATTATAAGATATCTGTGAAGCTGTCAGAGAAAGATATGGATATTCTAAAAGCAGCACTTAAACGAACAGGAATGACAGCAAGTGCATATATAAGAGAATTGATCTGGACAGGCGGCAACATTGATACAAGTTATCCAGAGGACAGGGCAAGAGTAATCCGTGTTATTGCCGGTATTGCAAATAATATTAATCAGGCGGTAAAGCTTGGCAATTCACAGCGAAGATTGTATTACAGCGATATTGATAAATTGCAGAGCAGTCTGGATGATGTAAAGAAAACATTCGGGGAGGTGCTGGAAGTATGGCGATTACAAAGATCTTAAATATACAGGAATCAGAGGGCAGAAATCCGGCATCCCATCTGAAGAATGCTTTGGAATATATCCAGAATCCGGATAAGACAGAAGAATGTGTACTGGTGGGCGGTATTAACTGCCTGCCAGATACAGCATTTGAACAGATGGAAGAGACAAAGAATATATTTCATAAGACGGGTAAAAGGCAAGGCTATCATGTGATCATATCGTTTTCACCGGAGGAAAAAGTAACAGCAGAACAGGCAATGTATGTGCTGGAGCACTTTGCAAAGGCTGTGTTAGGGGATGATTACGAGGCTGTGTATGCGGTTCATACTGACAGGGAGCATATGCATGGGCATCTGATATGGAATAGCGTCAGTATGACAACCGGTAAGAAGTATAATTCACCTAAAGGCAATTGGAAGAATCACCTGCAGCCGATTACGAATAAATATTGTGATGAGCTGGGACTTTCAATAATGCCTGCAGAGTATAGCAAAAATCCTAAGAACATCAGCAGAGATAAATGGGAAAAGGAAATGTCGATGAAGGATATTATACTTCGTGATGCTAAGATGTGTGCGTATGCGGCAGGAAATGTAGAACATTTCAGGTATCTGATGAGAAGTCTGGGGTATGTATTTAAGAAAGGTTCGTGGATGGAAGTGCAGGCACCGGGATTCAGATATTATCATAGTCTGGCAAAGATGGATGAAATGTTTGCAGAGGATAGGCTTAGACATTATGCAGATATGCCTTGGATGACAAAGCCTTATTTTTATTCGTCGGATATTAGAGGATTGCACAGGACGAAGCTATCACCATACCAGAAACGATTTTATGCAAAGCTATATAGGCTGAGAATTGTGGAGCAGAAACGTTTTATAGTCGGTGGAGCAAAGTATACAGAGGATTTGAAGAGGTTTCATCAGTTACAGGACGAATATTTGTTGCTTGTGAATAATGACATCAAAAGCGTTGTGGAGCTTGTGGATTTCATAAGTGAGCAGGAAGAAAAGATACAGCAGATTGAGGATAGACAGAAGGAGATATACAGAGAAAGCTCTAGCCGGAAACGCAGTATAAAGAATGAAGAGCAGTACCGGGAATATCAGATATGGCATATGGAAGTGCAGGAAGAACTGGATGAGCTGAAGCAGGAGAAGAGAAATGTTAAGAGGCAGATACAGCTTGCTGATGACATTGTGAAAGAAGATTTGTATACGGCTTATTATGCGGTGACAGGGAAAGAAGAAATCGTTGCAGACAGGGATGTTGAGATACCGGGGATGGAAGAGAATACTGAGGTTGAGAAAGTGGCGGCAGCAGTTGTTAAGCTTGATGCAAATGTTGAGGTAATGAATCCTAATAATAATCAGAATGAAATAGGCAGACAGAAAGAGCAGACAGATAGTGCGAGAAAACAACAGACTGGTTTAGAGGGTATAGGAATACCAGAGGTTCATAATTCGTCTGATGTGAATGTGGCAAGAATGGACGAAAGTACAACTGATGTAACAGGTAAAAGTGAATTTGTGGAAACTAGAGAAACTGAACCTGTGGACAAAGCTGGCTGGATTATTAGGAGAATATCAGAGCTTGGCGGTTATGAGAATGTCGACGATTCTGCTAAGGTTGATGTATTTGGATTTGATATTGCTGATGTTAGTGGGAGCATAAGGTTGTTCTCAGATGTAATGAAAAGGCTGGAGATAAAGCTGGCTGGAGATGAGCTTTATGAGGAGTTCCAGAGAATTTATGATGAGAGTGTTGGTAGAGATGCTGGTAAAGATAAAGCAGAAGATAAGATGTGGAATAGGGGCAGAGGAAGGTGATTCCTCTGCTGGCTTATTTTACAACTTGAAAAAAGTGTTCGAGAAATCAAATAAAGTATTTTACAACAAAATTGAGATAATATATAATAAAATAGTGAGATTGTATTCCTAAAAGCACGGAGGATAATATGGCTGTATCATACAATAAACTATGGAAATTAATGATCGATAAAAAAATAAATAAGAGCCAACTGTGTAAAAAGATAAAAATTAGCAGTAGTACTATGGCAAAAATGACAAATGAAGAGATGGTTGCTATGACCGTATTAGAAAAAATATGTGCCGAATTGGAATGTGATATATCTGATATTATGGAGTTTACTGATTTAGCTGAAGTAAAGAAAAAAATCCATAATGATAATACAAGTCCAGATAATGGGACAGTTAATGCGAGATAATGAGGTAGGACAACCATGAATGAAAATGGGTTAAATTATATTGATCTCTTTGCTGGTGCCGGTGGACTTTCAGAAGGATTTATTCAAAGTGGTTATAGACCGGTTGCACATGTGGAAATGAATGAGCATGCAGCAAAGACAATAGAAACAAGAATAGCATATTATTACTTAAAAGATAATGGTAAAATTAAAAATTATTATGATTATGAAAAAGGGAAAATAACCAGAGAACAACTTTTGGATAAAATACCAAAAGAGGAACTTAAGACTGTAATTAATGAAGAAATGTCAGAAGCCACGATTAAGGGGATTTTCAATACAATTGATGATATCAAAAGGGAAAAAGAAATTGATAAGATTGATGTAATTATAGGTGGACCTCCATGTCAAGCATATTCTTTGGTGGGAAGAGCACAGAGCAGTCATATGATAGTTCCAATGGAAGATGATCCAAGAAATGAGTTATATAAAATGTATGTTCAATTTCTTAAAAAGTATAAGCCAAGAATGTTTGTATTTGAGAATGTAGCCGGGATAAAGACTGCAAGAGGAGGGGCAGCATTTAAAAATCTCCAGACATATATGAAACGTGTGGGGTATGAAATTGATTATCATGAGTTGAATGCTCAAGATTTTGGAGTATTACAAAGTAGAAAAAGAGTAATTATAGTAGGTTGGCTTAAAGGTACTGGGTATGAATATCCGTCGTTTGATGTGATCCATAGTAAAGCCGAAGTATGGGATTTATTGAAGGATTTACCCCCACTGACTCCAGGTATTGAGGCAAGAGAACATACGATGAATGATATGCGAAGACTAAAAAAATATGTTAAAGATAATGCTATTCGCATGAAATCAGATGTATTAACAGGTCATGCTGCAAGACCACATACTGCACAGGATATTGAAATATATAAGAGAACAATAGACATGTGGTTTGAAAACGAAAAGCATGAACGTTTGAAATATGATGATTTACCAGAAGATTTGAAAACACATAAAAATAGAACTTCATTTGTAGATCGATTTAAAGTTGTTGAGGGTGATATGGATCATTGTCACACAATACTTGCTCATTTATCGAAAGATGGACATTATTTCATTCATCCAGATATAGAGCAACATAGATCAATTACAGTGCGGGAAGCAGCAAGAATACAGTCATTTCCAGATAACTATTATTTTGAAGGACCAAGGACAGCACAATTTGTTCAGGTGGGAAATGCAGTTCCGCCAATGATGGCAAAGGTAATAGCAGATAAAATAAAAGAGCAATTAGAAAAATAAGATTGGAAATTTTGCAAATGGGTATTGTTGAAAGTACATATGCTGAATTAAAGCAACAAGAATTAAAAAATAATCCATATAGTTGTTTGCATATGGCTGATATTGACATCAATCCTCATCAGGTTGAAGCATTCACATTTGCACTATCTTCATTAGAGCTTGGTGGAGCAATTCTTGCAGATGAGGTAGGTCTTGGAAAAACTATTGAGGCTGGCTTGGTCATCAAGTATTTGCTATGCAGTGGAAAAAATAAAATACTACTTATTATGCCATCAAATCTGCGAAAGCAATGGCAAGTTGAATTAGAAGAGAAATTTGATATTGATTCATTAATTGTGGATAGTTCTAACTGGGAGGATTATCTCGCAAAGGTAAAGAGTAAACAAGCAGTAATTATTGTTTCCTACCACTTTGCCTCAAAAAGAAAAACAGAGTTCGGAAAGATAGCTTGGGATTTTTGTGTATTTGATGAAGCACATCGACTTAGGAATGTATATAAGAATGGTTCAAAGATGGCTAACTCATTATATGAATTAACAAAGGGAATTCCAAAGATTCTATTAACTGCGACTCCTATGCAGAATACTTTATTTGATATATATGGACTTGTTCAGTTTATCGATGATAGAGTTTTTTATAGTAAGCAGATATTTTCTGAAAGATATTTGCGAGGAGAAGAGTACAATGATTTGAAGGCTTGTTTAGAACCTGTTGTGCAAAGAACTTTACGAAAAGAAGTAGCAGAGTATATCCAATTTTCAGAGCGTAAAGAAATGACAATTGATTTTGAACTATCGCCAATGGAGATAGAACTTTATGTGATGATAAATAATTATCTGAAAAAGGAAATCTTGTATGCTTTGCCCAATTCACACAGAACACTTATTACATCTGTTATTAGAAAATTGCTTGCATCATCAAGTATGGCAGTTGCAGAAACCTTCAAGGTATTAAAAGGCAGACTTGAAACTTTGAAGGAAACAACTAGAACTGAATCAGCGGATGAAAGTATTGATTTTTTCCTTAGTTTTTTTGACGATGATGAAATTGAGACAGATGATGATAGTAAGCAGGATGAATTATACACAAGAGAAAAGGTAAATGAATTTATTCAGCATGAAATAGATGAGGTAACAGCCATTATTAATAAAGCTGAAAGTATAAAAAGAAATGCGAAGATGACAGCATTGAAACAGGCGGTGGAGACAGCTTTTGCATTTCAAGATGAAGCTGGCATAAAACAAAGAATAGTTGTGTTTACGGAATCTATTAGAACGCAACAATACATGTTTGAAGAATTATCTCATGCCGGATATGAAGGTCAGATACTTAAGTTTAATGGTAGTACAAATGATCCTGTTACTAAACAGATTTATAAGGCGTGGAAAGCTAGAAACTATGGAAAGTATGTGGGTAGTAGAAATGTTGAATTGAAGAATGCCATCGTAGAAGCATTTAGGGATGAATACAAGATTTTGCTTGTAACAGATTCCGGTTCGGAAGGATTGAATCTTCAGTTTTGTAATACGATTATAAACTATGACCTTCCTTGGAATCCGCAGAAGATAGAGCAGCGAATTGGTCGCTGTCATCGTTATGGGCAAAAGAACGATGTTGTGGTTATTAATTTGCTTAATACTCAGAATGTAGCAGATAAGAGAGTATATGAAATCCTTTCTGAAAAGTTTGAGTTATTCCAAGGTGTGTTTGGTGCATCCGATAAAGCTATTGGACTATTAGAAAGTGGAGCAGATTTTGAAAAAAGAGTTACACTTATTTATCAGGAATGTAAAACGACATCAGATTTTACAAAGCAATTTAAGGATTTGGAAAAGGAATTAGAAAAGAAACGAAACAAGAAAATGGATGAACTGAAATCCATATTTACGTATAAGACAGAGGAACAACATAAGTCTCATTTTAATATTATTATGAAAGAAATAGCGGAATATGATTCACAGTTTGAGTATTGGAATGGTAGAAGTAAAGAGAAAAATGGGACATGTCCAAAGTACTATGAAACTAATATAGACTTGGAAATTCCGGCAATTCAACACGGATATTTACTTATTGGTGGTTCTTATGTTGGTGAGATTCTTGAAGATGCAGTATTTGAAATTATTGATATAACAGGAAAAATATATGGCGCTTCAGATGTGTTGGCTAGAGAGCTTTGTGAAAAATTGAATGAGCAGTGCTTAGAAGAAGAGACTCCTAATAATCAAGAAATCCTTTTATATATTGATAAAGTGGATGAATTTATGCAACAGAAATATACAGAATCTAAAAGAACAGTTTTGATTGCTAATCAGAAAAAATTGGATAATTGGTTGCAATCAAGAAAAGAGGAATATTTGCTCAGAGTCAAGGATACATCAGAATTAGATAGGAGACTGACAGCTTCAGATGAAACTGATTATGAGAAAGATGGTGGAGTAACAGTATTTTTAAGGTACACGCTTCGTTTACTTACAACTCAGCAGAGAGACAGACTGATGCGTCTTATTGTTGCAATGGAACAATTGCGTGAGAAGAATGAAAAATTATATGGTAAGGAAAGAATTTCAATTGGATTCTGGGTTGGAGGTAATGTTACCCCAAATAAATTTAGCGAATACAGTGATTCTGATCAATTTAAGAAGAAAGAATTTATAAGGAAGCTTACAAAGCAGATTATTAAATGCCCTTATTGTGGTAAGGAAATCACACGGGATGAATATGACATCAATGAAAAGGGAAAGTATGTTAAAATTCATTGTGCAGATAAGAATTGTATGTTTTCGTTAAAAACAGGAAGAACCATACCGGTTTATCTTGTTGATGAGGAAATTTATGCAAAGTGTCCTACTGTGATTATTTCTACTGTAGATAAATTTGCGAGACTTCCATGGTCTGAACAAGTTGGTTTGCTATTTGGCAGAACAGATAGATATTGTAGTAGATGTGGACATATTGCTATTGGAGAAAAGCATGCAGGAAGACATAATGCAGATGTCGCAGCAGGATTGGAAAGGGCTGAAACGGTTGCATGTAAACCATTCTATCCTCCTGAGCTAATTATACAGGATGAGCTTCATTTAATTACTGGTCCTCTTGGAACGATTTATGGCGGATATGAAACTGTTGTAGAAGAGATGTGTTGTATTGAGAAGAATGGAAAGAAGATTCGACCTAAGTATATTGTTTCAACAGCAACTATTAGAAATGCTGGGGAACAGATTAAGTTCCTTTATGGGAGAAATGAATTTGCACAATTTCCGCCAAGTGGCTTTGATACAAGAGATTCATTTTTTATTAAGGAAGTACCGCTTCCAACTGAAAATTTGGTGGATGCTTCAGAAGAAAAAATCAGTAGAATGATTAGTGATGGAAAAAAGCCATTTCGTCAATATGCTGGTATATGTGCGAGCGGACAATCTGTAAAAACAACTCTTATTCGTTTGTATTCGATCATTTTGCAAACAGCACTAGATATAGCAAAGGAACCGGAATATGAGGATTATATTGATCCATATTACACATTGATTGGGTACTTTAATAGTATTCGAGAATTGGGTGGTGCAGTGCGCCTTCTTGACGATGATATAGCAAGCCGTATTCGTGTTGTAAAGAATAAATATAATAGCTTAGAACAGAGGTATCTCAGTTTTGAGGGAAAGAAGGAAATTACATCTCGTATACCTTCATGGGAGATTGCACAGGTTCTTGAAAAGTTAGCAATTTCTTATGATAAAAACAAGGAGAAGCAAGGCTGTTATGATGTTGTTATTGCAACTAATATGATAGCGGTAGGTATGGATGTTGACCGTTTAGGACTTATGTCAGTTGTAGGTCAGCCAAAGCAGAACTCTGAATATATTCAGGCAACAAGCCGTGTGGGTCGACAGCATCCTGGAATTATTTTTACTGTTTATAATCCTTACAGACCAAGGGATTTGTCTAATTATGAGAATTTTGTTGGCTTCCACTCACAGATGTATAGATATGTAGAAGGAACTACAGCAACGCCATTTGCGGCTAGAGCTAGAGACAGAGTATTACATGCATTGGTAGTTTCTTTACTAAGATTACAGGTAGAGACGATGGCTGATAATGGTGGAGCATCAAACATTAATGATATTTCTGATGAACAAATCAAAGATATAAAAGACAAAATTCTTGAGCGAGTTAAGATAACTGCACCATCGTCTTATGTAGATACAGAGAAAGAAATGGATGAGTTTATCAATACTTGGAAGAACATTGCAAAAGACGAAAAACTATATTATTTTGTTCCAGCAGTAGCTGATGATAAGAAGAGGCTGCTTACATACTATGGCGAATATTATGGAGACAAAGAAAAACCGACACTAAGTTCTATGCGTGATGTTGAGCAATCATCAACAGTTTTTTATTGGGAGGGTGTCTGATGAATTTTTATAAAAAATTGGGCGAGATTCGTCCGAATCAGTTAATAACTACATATGGACCAGGCTCGATAATGGATGCTGTAAATGATTCATTGACAGTTTTAGATATAGAGTACTGGGATACTAACAATATTGGTAAAGAAATTAGAGATGCAAGATTGGCTAGTTATATGAATGTTCGACGATTTTTTATGCCAAAGACAGGTGGAAAAGAGGATATTCCAGTTGTGTCATTTCCATACTACCATGTGTGTTCAAAGGGAACATGCAAATTTTTATTTGATATGAGAGATTACTTTGATATGGACCAGTACAAAAAGAATCAAGGTGAAGTGAAATGCCCTAAGTGTGGATTTCCAGCATACCCTTCGAGATTTATAACAGTATGCGAAGATGGGCATATGGACGATTTCCCTTGGAGATGGTGGGTACATCATGGAGAAACAAGTTGTAAAGAAGATATGTACCTAATATCAATGGGCAATACTTCATCACTTGCAGAACTCCGTGTTGAGTGTAATTGCGGTGCAAGGAGAGTTATGTCTGGAGCAATGCAGAAGGAAAAATTTGCTGGTCTATGCTGTTCAGGAAACCATCCTCATAGACCAGGAACAAAGGCGAAAATTTGTAAGAAGAGTGTAATACCTAGCCAGCGTGGTGCATCTAATGTGTATTTTACAGTCACAAGAAATGCAATATCAATTCCACCTTGGACAAATCCTATTAATGATATCATGGGTGCACAAAGAGCAACTATTGAAACATTGGTAGAGGCTATGGGAGAAGAGGCAGGTCTTTCATTTGCTTATCAGAAGTATTTTGGAGATAAATATTCTTATGAAGACTTTAAAGCTGCCTATGATAGATTAAGCCAAAATATTAAAGAGTTTACTGAACTTAAAGAAATGGAGTATGCAGCTATTACGCATCATGAGGATGTCGAGTATCAACATGATGTTAAGTACTTCAAAGCAGAAGAAGTTGCTTTGAGTGAAAGTTTAAAAGAGTATATTTCTAGGATTATTAAAATACATAGATTACGTGAAGTACGAGTTTTGACAGGTTTTACAAGATTGGAAGCACCAGAACCAGAAGTGGATGAGCAGTCACATATCGTAAAATTGAAGTGCTCTTCGGGAGAAAAATGGCTTCCGGCAGTCGAAATCAATGGTGAAGGTGTATTCATTGAATTAAATAAGGAAAAAATAAACCAGTGGATGCAGATAGAGACTGTGAAATTTCGTTCTGATAAATATGAGGAATGTTATGCAGCATATTGTCAGAAAAAAGGATGGGAGAATTTTAAACCAAGAAATGCAGAGTATGTGTTGTTACATACACTTTCACATATGTTGATTAAGGAAATGTCTATGCAGTCAGGATATTCATCATCTGCATTACATGAACGCATTTATAGTAGTGAAAATATGTGTGGAATTTTAATTTACACAGGTGCGGCGGATAAGGAAGGTTCACTAGGTGGACTTGTTGAACTTGGCGGAATGAATAAGTTTTTGCCGCTTTTAAAAGGGGCACTGGAGAATGGTTTGACATGTACAACAGATCCAGAATGCTTTATGAAGAATCCGACAAGTGAGAGATTAAATGGGGCTGCCTGTCATTCTTGTACTATGATATCAGAAACTGCATGTGAAAATGGTAACCGCCTACTTGATAGAGCATTAGTTGTACCGGTACCGGAGCATGAGGAAATGGGATATTTCAGAGAATTGGTGAGAGATTTATGTGGAATACAAGCGTAAAAATCGAATATATCGCAGGTCTGATTGTAGATGCACTTGAAAATTATTCTGTTAATAGAGAGAATGCACAGTTTCGTCTTGTGATTGAAGAACTTAGAAATCATTTTACTAATTGTTCTGAACAAGAGATAACAGATATAATCAGCCTTTGTATGAAGATGTATTCGTCAAAGAAAATTGAACACGCAGAGCTTGTCCTTACTGCACCAGATTCATTCCGTGTGAAAGCATTAAGAACCAAAGATACAATGCGTAATATGATAGAGAATACGGAAAAGAGTCTTACTATAACTGGTTATTCAATCTCAGATTATTTTGCCGAAATGCTCGATGTTATTATTAAAAAAAGCCAGCAAGGGGTATATGTTCGTATATATGTAAATGATATAGAAAAGCAGAAAGAAGCACTTGACAGGCTGATGTCATATCGTTCGAGATTCTTACAGATATATGAATATCAAAAGCAAGAAGATGACAAGATGGCAGCATTGCATGCGAAACTTATTGTATCAGATGTAAAGAAATCACTGGTGTCGTCAGCTAATCTTTCATATCACGGAATGCAAGGAAATATTGAAATGGGATTCTTGATTGAATCCCATGATAAGGCAAAGCAGATAGAGGAAGTTATGAAAGAAATGGTAAGAATGAAGGTGTGTGGCAAATATAAATAAACTGTTTGAATGGATGCGAAGGAGAACGTATGGATGATATAGAAGACACTAATTATAAGTTTTATTCCCAAGATATTGAAAATATATGGTATATATTCTTTTGTTTAGCAGATTCAGCATTTTCGTCTGTAGATGTATCTTATGGAAAAAAAGGACCATATATGTTATCCGGAGAGACAATGATGTCAATATGTAAAACTCTAGAGACTATTGATTTTTGTTGTAATAGAGATGCCTATTCGGATGCGTATACTTTATTGCGGAAGTGTAGAGATGATTTAATGCAGTATTTATTTGTATTGAATGTTATACAGAACAAACATGGTTTAACGGATGAAGAAGCAGAAAAATTCAACATAAACTCGGAATCTATGATGAAAATGATAGAGTTAGATGTGTCTATATTGGTTTCAGGTGAAAGAAAAACAGACGCAGAACTAGCTATGGAAAAATGGATTTATAATGTATTGGAAAGCTCAGAAAACAATAAGGATAGAAAACAATTTTTTGATACATCAAAATACAAATCATATTTGGTAAGTAATAATGAAAAGGTCAAATATATTTTTGATAATTTTCTTGTAGATAAGTGGTTGAGAGAGGACAGAAAGTTAAATAATTATGTCCATGCGAATGGCATTAGATTTGTAATGGATAATTATATATATCAGAACAAAAAGGAAGATAAAGATAAAGAGCTTATAGAGACACTTCAAAATATTACAGATATATTTTTGAGTTTGTTGTCAGTTATAGATAGTATAAAATTTCATTCTTCGGATTATCTTGATGCTTTAGAAATGGATATGGAACCTCAGGAGGGAAGTCAATATTGGGTATGTCCAATAATTGTTGAATATATGAATGAAAGGTTTGATAAGAAACTATTACAGTATATTCAGAATAATGAAGGAAATGGCATGCAATTTATGGCAGAATATTATGCTGATTAATAAATACAGGAGGTGATTAAATGACAACCGAATTGATGAGAAATTTGCTCACAAATGATGAGAAAATAACAATTGAGTACAAGACATGTCAGCATGGAATACAGGAAGATGTTTATGAAACAGTGTGCTCATTTTCTAATAGATATGGTGGCTATATTATCATGGGCGTAGAAGATGATGGAACACCAATCGGGATTAATAGAAATATGAGTAAAGATATGAGAAAAAACTTTGTTAATCAGCTTAACAATCCTGATAGAATGTCACCTACACTATATCTTTCCATAGAAGAATTTGAATATGAAGGTAAATTATTATTATGGGTGTATGTACCACCAACATCAACTGTCGAAAAATGTATTAATAGAATATATGACAGAAATGAAGATGGGGACATGGATATTACAGATTCACCTATTCAGTTACAAAATATGTATAACAGAAAAAGCAACACATATGCAGAGCATAAGATTTTTCCATATGTTACTAAGGATGATCTTCGTATTGATTTAATGGATAAAGTAAGAAACTTGGCTAAAAGTAAAAATCCAGACCATCAATGGCTTAAAATGTCAGATGATGAAATTATGAAGAGTGCCGGATTATGGGAAAAAGATTTTTCATCAGGTATTCAAGGATATAATCTTGCAGGTGTGTTATTGTTTGGCAAAGATGATGTGATAAGGTCTTGTTGTCCAGGATATATTACCGATGCCTTATATAGGGTTGAGAATTTAGACAGATATGATGATAGATTGCAGGTAACAACTAATTTAATAGAGGCATATGATCTTTTAATGGAATTTGTTGCAAAGCATACATCAGATAAATTTTGCTTAATCAACAATATTAGCACGAGTATTAGAGGTATTATCTCAAGGGAGGTTATTGGTAATATACTTGTGCATAGAGATTATTCAAGTGCATATCCGGCAAAGGTGATTATCGAAAAGGATTGGCTGAGAACAGAAAATTGGTGTATTCCTAGACGCCATGGAAATATTATGAGTGATGAGTTTACACCTTATCCAAAGAATCCTTTAATTCAGCAATTTTTTGCTAATATTGGTAGAACAGATACTATCGGCTCGGGAGTAAGAAATCTTTACAAGTATACGCCAATGTATTCAGATGGCGGTAAGCCAGAGCTGATTGAAGATGATGTATTTAGAATTAATATTCCATTAGACAGAATAGCTGCAGATGAAGCAACAGAACAGAAAACATTATCTGAAAGAGAACAGAAAATTTATAATATGATTTGTGAGAATCTGCATTTATCAGTCGAACAGGTAATGGCAGAATTGGATATATCAAGATCAACGGTGTTTAGAGATTATGCGAAAATTAAGAAAGTAACAGGTGCCGTTTACGATAAAAAGACTTCAACATGGACATTGCAATGAGACAGTCTCAAGTTAGTCTCAACAAAGTCTCATGAATTTTGACACTTGATGAGACTGAAGAAAAATCTAAAAACGTGATAAAATCGGGACTTTTAGCGTGTTGGAAAAACTTAGTCTCAAGTCAGTCTCAATTTAGTCTCATTTTTAAAGTGAGATTATGAGACTGACTTGAGACTAAAAAAGACTAATGAATTTATATGATTTGTCGATTGGAGAAGATAAAATGAATCAATTTCTATCTATAGCATTAAAAACACATTTTGAAAGTCTGAAGGTTAGCGGCAAGGGAGAAAATTATTGGCAATGTTATCAAGCTTTTTTAAATTACTGTGATATATATGGAGATTGTGATCTTAAGGATTTGTTTAATAACAAATTATTAAGGCAGGATATAGTGTGCGCATGTGTGTTATATTATAATTCTAGCACAAAGGCACATAGAAAAGAGGCAGTTAATCGATTTTTGTCTGCAATCGATTTGTTCTATAAAAACTATATAAAAAAGATGGGTGGGATAGAATGTAGTGCACTTGAAGGTGGATGTAGGAACAATGAAATGATTGAAGATATTGAAAAATGTCTCAATACAAAATTAAAGCAAGAAATATATTGTCCGATAGATGATAAGATTGAAATTGAGATAATAAAAATTTGCAATAATCTAAGAAAGAGTGATTTTTATAAATTCGGTCAAAAGATATTATGCAACCTTCTCTTAAAATATGGATTTAAACTAAACTTATTAGTAAACTTAAAAAAGGATGATGTAAATGACATTGATGGAATTATTACAATTAGAAACAAAGATAATGTAATTAATCTAAGTGTAGATAAGTCAATGGCATCTGATATTAGACAATATAATATGGTACATAGATATCCTAATAGAGAATACTTCTTTTTGAATACAAAGGGAAATAAGATTACCTCTAGTTCGGCACTGGCTACGATACAAGAAAAATTAGAAGAAGTTAATAACATAAATACAACAACACTTGCACTAAAGGGCGTATCAAAACTTATTCAGAAAGGACTTACTCTGAGTGAGATAAAGTATCTTACGGGGTTTGAAACTAAGAAGATAGAGGATGTTTCCATGTGGTTGATGAATCAGGAAGATGTAGAAAGTGTTATAAATAATAAGCTTAATTTAATTGATATATAATGGAATGTGAAATCATAAACAGAGTAAATAATAAGTAATGGGAATTAGAAATTCTTTTGAGAGATTATCAGATCGGCAGGGAAATTATATAGAATGTCTCAGTAGAGCATGTGTAATTTTGGAAGTAGGATTAAAGTTTGCATCAGAAAATTCAGGGAGTTTATTATAGTAATGCCGAATCTGAACTATGATATTCCTCAAGATTTTGAAGAAAATGAGATAAGGTCCGAATTTGCAAGAACAAGAATGCAGATTATTTCGATACAAATAATGAAATAAATAGTTCTAATGTAGTAAAATTATTGAAAGTGGAAATAAAGACGGCAAGTCGAAAAAGGATAAAAGATGAAAGTAAAATTAGAAGACATAATTGAGGCAATGGAATTTGCCAATATGGAAACAGAATATTATTATGATACCCACAATGAAAAAGTTCTGATGATTTTTGAAGGAATGGTGGATGGTGAGGTCAATCCGGAACTCTTCGAAGATATTAAAGAGGGATTTATCGAGGATTATATACCATTACCGGGACAATACGATATCAATGAGTATCGAATAATGGAAGAGTTTATATACGAACTTCCAGCGGGAAAGAATCAAGATGTATTGGCAAGGACGCTTCAGGGAAGAGGTGCTTTTAGAAGATTTAAGGATAAATTGTATGACTTAAATCTGGAGAAACAGTGGTACCAATATCGTGAAGAAGCTTATGAAAAAATAGCAAGGCAATGGTCTGAAAGACATAAGATTGATATTGTTGAATGAAAGAAAGAGGTGTTGCTATGATACCCACAGAAGATATTATACCAACAGTGAAAAATACGATTACTGCATCAATTAAATGTAACACCCATCGGGGATACATTGGTTGGAGCAGTTGCGATAATATTTGTATGGATATGCATGACTGTCTTGATATGTGTGCTGAGACTTTAGAAATGCGTGGCTATATGGTTGCACTTGAGGCGGCTACATACATTTTGGTATCTGGCGTTAAGTTAGCATCTCATGCGGATAGTAGTTCGGGAATGCTTACAGATGTTATCATGTGTACATACGAACTGATAGATAAATGCACAAAAGAAATCGAAAAAAAGGACCAACAAATGCGGGATCAAGCACTTGCATTAATTATAAAAGAGGTGAAAAAGAGTGTGTTTGACGGTTGGACTGACTGGCGTTATGATCTACTGAAAAGTGGGATTTGCCTGTGTGATGAAAAGAGTGCAAAGAAACTTGAAAAGGTTTTGGATACCCTGTTGGAAAATTCGCAGGAGGATTATTTCCCAGAATACACGAAAAAAGAAGATTTGATTGTAAGATATCTTTTACATAGACATTTATATGGCAAAAAGAATATGCAGAAGGAACTATATCAGAATATTTCGATAAATGAACTCCGCATTATAGCTATTAAGGATGCTATTGAAGAGAAGAATTATGATGAAGCAGAGAAGCTTTGTTTAGAGAAAGCAAATGCTGAAAATACATGGCATTATCGTAGTGGTGATTCAGAAGATTGGAATAACATGCTATATGATATATACAAGACAGCAAACAACACGGAAAAGCAAATCGCACAAGCAAAAAAGCTGCTATTAATAGGAAATGAGAAGTTCTGGGGTGTTTTGAAACAGATTTACAAAGAGTGTGGTGCATGGAATAAGAATTACGAGAGTCTATTGGATGAATTAAAGGATAGCAAGCGAACGATTTGCTATCGCAGTGTTCTTATTTCAGAAAATGAAAAGAAGAGATTGCTTGAAGATGTAATGGAGAATCCGTATGATTTATTTTATTATGGAAAATATTTGGTGAAGGAATATCCGGAACAGGTATATGAGTTGTGTTATAAGGAAATAAGCGAGAGTTGTGCTCAGGCAAAGGACAGACGAGAATATAAGAAGATAACTAAGAATATTGCTCAGCTTATAAAATGGAAGGGCAAAGATACAGCAAAGTTTGTAATTAAGGAGTTGAAGCAGACATATCCAAGGAGACCAGCATTGTTAGATGAATTGGAGAAGGTGGAGAAGAAACTTTAGGAGGAAAATGATGTTCTTATTTTGTAATGAGGATAAAAAGAAAAAAGAGAGACTAAATAGCGTGTTGAAGACAACACATAATCTCATCAAAAAAAATGATATTAAGGATGTGAGAAAAAATCCTGTTTATTCACTTATAAGAGCAATGTCAAATTATCATTTATATGATATAGTACGTGAATTGTATGAGGATGAAGAAGTTACAGATGTTCAAAGTATATACAAAGATATAGGAGAGTATTTAATTAATAGCGATAAACTTAACAATAGTAAGAGTTTTGAATTAGGAGAGAGCAATATTAATATAGATTTATCAAAAGATGCAATATTGGTATGTGCGTGGAATAAAGAACGATTTGTTAATGCATTATTAAATATAGGGCAAAATGTAGGTAATTTATTTGAATATGACAAAATAAATCATATGGCCACATATATTTATCCTATAGGTTTAACAATTGTTTATAATGGAAATCATTCCACTTTGTCGGGCATTTTAAAGGGAGAAGGAACGATACAAGCAAATCAGACATATGATCTTGTACCAACATATGATTATATGTATTTTGATGGTATTTATTTTAGAAATAAAATGAATGATGAAAAATTATATAAGGTAGCGAGATTTGAAATTGGTGCGTTATATGAAATTGGCAGAATATTAGCAGAAAATGGAATAAGATAAACTTCAATAATCATTTGGGCTAAGGTTAAAGAAGTTTATCTTAATATAAGCAGAGCGGAACTAATAATTGAACCAATTCATAGCATCCACATAATTCTGCAATCCGTTTTCTTTCAATGCGAATTTGGCATAAAGCAGAGGTGTTTCCATTGCCAACCGGTATAGATATACAACATCATTCGGGTCATCAAAGATAACAGAGGAATTACATTCCTTGCAACGGATAACAAGAATTGTGTTCTCATCGATGTTGGCGATAATGGAGTCTGTGGCGGGTTCGTACATACCTAATAGAAAATTAAGATTATTGTTCATGACAGTCTCCTTCCCACAGATATTTTGCACCATCCAGCAGGTCGATAATAGCTGTAAGCATATTAGTGTATTCGATATGTAAGTCCTTAATGGCTTCTGACGTAGGAAGAGTATCGTGAGTACAGTTTGGTGTGGTAAATGCTTTCTGCATTTCAAGTAATTGCAGATGCAGAGCATTAACAGTCTGTACAAGAGGATATATGGTTTCTTTCTTGCCAACAACGCAGATGCGGTTATAGATGCAGGAACGGACAAAGTAATCTTTCTTCATCATGCCGCTGGCAAGGATACGGGCTTCGATTTGTCTGCGTTCAGCATCACTGATTCTAAAACTTATAGTTGGGTGTTTGTGTTGATTGCTCATAGAAAAGCTCCTTTCATAGTGGGTGTGGCAGCAGGCACAGTTAAGCACCTGCAAGCCACATTTGATTATTCGTTTTTAGTAGTAAAAGTAGATTATATCTGCCATGTATTTCATAGGAGCAATATTGGATTATTGCAACTAATTTGCTACCAAAGTTTTTGAAAACAACATGAAAAGAGTAACATTAGATGAAATAGATACGGTGGAACATCGCATAAAATTAGCATTTTTGATTTGATGATACTTCCTTTGGGAAGAGTTCGAATAACGGATTAAAATGCCGAAAGCCTGTATTTGTGCGGGTTTCCGGCATTTGTTTTATCAAATGGCTCTGGCTTGGCTCTATTTGTGGGGAGAGTAATGGAGTTATCAGTTTTGAAAAGGTAAATAAAAAAGGAAGAAGGTACATGTTATGTTGCCAACAAGAGAAGAAGCACATAAGTTAATTCGTGATGGTTTATTATCTAATCCGGGACCGTGGGGAAAACATTGTTTAACAGCAGCACACTGTGCAGAAAAAATAGCAAGTGCATGTGGTGATATGGATGTTGAGAAAGCATATATATTAGGTTTACTACACGATATAGGAAGAAAATTTGGTGTAAGACATCTTGGACATGTTTATGATGGATACGTATATATGAAATCACTGGGATATGATGAAGTAGCAAAGATATGTTTAACTCATTCTTTTAATAATCATACGATAGATGAATACATTGGAAAATTTGATGTTACAGATGAAGAATTGACAATTATGAAAACTGAATTATCAAAGACTATATATGATGAATATGACCGGTTAATTCAATTATGCGATTGTTTGGCAGGAGCAGAAGGAGTTCTTGACATAGAAAATAGGATGAATGACGTAAAGAAAAGGTATGGCTTTTATCCGCAGGACAAGTGGAATTCCAATATGAAATTGAAGCAATACTTTGAGGGGAAAATGAATAAAGACATTTACATTATATGTGAGAAAGATAGATTTGTACCAGGAGATTTATGATTTTATAAATCTATTTTCACTACAGGTTTTATGAACAGGTTTGAGGTGATATAAGTGGATATTTTATTTAAAAATGATGATTTTGTATTTTCATACAGAGTTGGCGGTATATTGATACATAATGGCAAAATCTTGTTACAGCATCCGAAGAATGATGATTATGCTATTATTGGCGGACACGTTGCGGCTATGGAGACAAGCATGGAAACTCTTAAACGGGAATTTGAAGAAGAGCTTCATGCTAAGATAGATATAGATAATCTGTTAGCAATCGGAGAAATTTATTTTCCATGGGGTAAAAGACCCAGTCATCAGATATGCTTATATTATAATGTGCATCTGGTGGATGATAATATTCCATTAGATGGAGTGTTTCATGGATATGATGAGCTGGATAATGAAAGAATTGATCTGGATTTCTGTTGGGTTCCACTAGAAGATTTAAAGAAGGGTGCTAAGGTATATCCTTTGGAGTTGATACCATATATTCTTGAGCCAGTGAAAGAAATTGTACATTTTGTTTCAAAGCAGATTTGAATTATGAGAGAAGGGAAAAGCGATTGTTAGAAGTTAAATTTTATGACTCAGTCGATAGAACATTAGGAAGTTATTATCCTGAATATAAGGAAATGTATTATCCAATTAAGTATGCTTACATTGAAAGGGTTATGGCACTAGAGAAAGAAGAACAGGAGAATAACGTATGAGTAAATTAATCATTCTCAGAGGAAATTCTGGAAGTGGGAAAACAACTGTGGCTAAAGCGTTACAGGAAAAGCTTGGATATAATACAATGCGTATATCACAGGATGAAGTCAGAAGGAATATGTTATGGGTTAAAGATGGCATAGATACAAAGGCATTACCGCTTATGGCGGAACTATTGAAATATGGAAAGGTTCATAGTGAGCTTACGATTTTAGAAGGAATTATGTATGATGAGTGGTATAGTCCGTTGTTTAAACTGGCAAACGAATTATATGAATCAAATATATACGCATATTATTTTGACATACCATTTGAAGAGACATTACGACGTCACAGTATGAGAAATAAAAGTCAGGAATTTGGTGAAGAAGCTATGCGTGGCTGGTGGAGAGAAAAAGATTTTTCTTCTGTTCTTGATGAACAGGTCATTACTTGTGAAATGCAGGCTGATGATATTGTTGAAAGAATATATCAGGATTTGTTACGATAGAATCAGTATGGAAGGAAACATAATAGCGAGACAAAATGTAGAAAGCAGGGATAAAAGCAGTTATGAAAATATGGCTTGATGACCTAAGAGTTGCATCTGAAGGGTATGAAACTGTAAAATCAGTTAATGAGGCAATAGAGTTAATAGAGGAATGTGAAAAAACAATGAACTAATAGAGGTTCTCGACTTAGATCACGATCTGGGTGATTATGCCTATGATGGTGGAGATGCAATAAAACTGCTGGATTATCTGGCAGAAAGGGAAAATTTTTATCCCGTTGAGATACATACAGCCAATCCTGTTGGCAAAGAAAATATGTATCGTATGCTAGACCGTTTCTGGCCAGATTAAAATATTTAAAAGCATGCAACAGCGATGGTAATACTACCTGATTATGAAGGCATAGGTAACTAAGTTTAATAACTATTATATATTATGATGATACCAGGGTGCTATGTGCCAGTAGCACATAGCACGGACCGAAGCGTAGCGTAGACGTGGGAGTGCATAGCACGGAACAATCCGTAGGTATCAAAGTCGAGGACTTTTGCCCCCGACATCATAATAGCTGTTTAATCAATAACAAAGTTATTAACATTCTTACGAAGTTCAGCAGCAGAGGCTTCTGCAGTTTTAGCTCCATTCATAACGGCTTCTGAGCCTTTTACAATTATAATTGTCTTCTGGGCAATGTTGGTTGTTCCAGTTGCACTATCATTAGAAGCAGAGGTAATTCCTTCTATAGACTGTGTGATATTGCTTATAGATGCAACAAGCTCTTGTGATGTTGCACTGAAATCAGAAACAAGATCGTTAATGTTGGAAGCATCCATATTATAGTCATCAGCCATCTTCTCAAATCCGTTAAGACATTCAACAATATCAGTATCAACGAAATCAAGCAGGCGGTTAGAATCGCTTGTCAGGTTGCCTACAGCTTTGTTTACATTTTCTGTAACAGCCTGAATGTTGGCTACAGCATCTTTAGACTGTTCAGCTAATACACGGATTTCCTCGGCAACAACTGCAAAGCCTTTACCGGCTTCACCAGCTCTTGCAGCTTCGATAGAAGCGTTAAGGGCAAGCAGGTTGGTCTGTGCAGTAATATTCAGGATAGAGTCGGCAAGCACACCAATCTGGTCAACTACCTTGGCATCTTCAAGAGCCTGCTCAAGATTTACTCTGATGTCAGCCATCATCTGTTTAATCTTCTGACGGTTTTCTACAGTATCATCCTTAGTCTTTAAAGCACGTTTATGGATATCCTGGGATTCAGTTGCACCATCCTGTGCCCTTATGGCAATTTCCCTTGCAGCTTCTTCAATCTGCTGTGTCATTCCGTTAATCTGTTCAGCAGATGCGGCAGTTTCCTCTGAACTTGCAGCAAGCTCTTCTGTTGTGGCTGATACGTCTTCAATTTCTGAATTAAGATTGTATACATTAGTATCAATTGTTTCTACAACCTTATCAATATTGGCAGCCTCGTTTTTTACCTGGGCTAACAGGCTTCGTACAGATTCGCGCATGGTTTCAAGTGCATTTGCCAGCTGTCCGAAATCATCCTTACGCTTAAGCATAGGCTGTTGCATTTTTGTGGCAAAATTACCACCGGCAATCACTTCGAATTGTTCTTTTATTTTTCTTAATGATTTAGTAATATCAATTGCGATGAGGGCAACGAGTATAGCAACAACAATAAGCATACATACGCTGCATAAAATAAGTGAAATAGCTTTGCTTGAAGCATAGCTGGTGAATTCCTCATCCTGCTGTGCAATAGCAGTGTCTATGTAATCAGTATAGTTGCCAGTACCAACAACCCAGTCAAAAGGTTTGAAGTATTCGCTGTAAGAGCGCTTTGGTGAAGCTTCTGTTTCTCCCTCCTTAGGAAATACATAATCTGTATAACCACCACCATCCTGGACTGCAACACGTATTATTTCCTTGACCATCTGGTAGCCTTCAGCATCTTTGGTATTCATACGGTTAGTACCCTCAGTTGAACTTCCAAGCAGAACAATATTTTTACCATCTGACTGGTCAACCCAGAAATATCCAGCTTCGCCATAACGCATCTGACGGATTTCATCAGCGGCTATTTTCTTAGCTTCATCAAGGCTATATCTGCCTGCTTTATACTCATTATTGATTTCAGATAACAGAGAGATGACGACACCTACCTGTTCTTTAATAGAATCATCATAGTTCTGTCTTGATGATGTGTCCATAGTTTCAAGTGCCTTGTCTTTTAATTGGTTCATATTATTAATAGAAATAAAACTTTCAAAAGTTACAAGGATAATTACTAAAGCCAGAATTATAGTAAGCTTTGTGCGAACTTTAATGTTCTTCATTAATATCACTCTCCTTAAATTAGATTAATTTGTGTAAAATTATATATTTTTCACGCATCTTTATCTTATAATTATAATGTTGTAAAAGAATTGTGTCAATAAAAGCTGCTGTAAATATTAAAAAAATATTAAATTTCTATATATTTATATTGCTGTCC
>ERZ791815.449-NODE-449-length-37267-cov-11.049070_pt1 | contig 37267 bp, 39 predicted proteins | sample MGYA00510302_ERZ791815 | MGnify/ENA primary metagenome ERZ791815 (study PRJEB30046, sample SAMN00791995) | human gut metagenome | study: EMG produced TPA metagenomics assembly of the A metagenome-wide association study of gut microbiota in type 2... | reverse complement strand
AAAAGTGCGAACATAAAAACAGTTTCATCCATATCCTCCTTAATAAATTCCGATTTTCTTAATTCTACAAACTGGAAGTTACCGAATGACCTTTTCAAACCGGAACATTCCGTCTGGGAACTGCTCGTCCAGTTCTTCGGCACACATTTCCGGATCATTTGGATCTGGATGATATTTGTTAAAAAACTCCACAATGTGAAAGCCGCAACGATTAACATAAAAATGAATATTTCTCTTTTCAAAATACGGTGTTACCGTTTCCCACACGTTCACTTCCGGATGTAGTTTTTCGACAGCGCACCAAGCGGCATATCCGATGCCTTTGCTATGGACAGCCGGAGAAACAAAAAGAAGATCGAGATCACCTTTTTCGCCGTCAACTTTGATTACTATGCCACCGACTTTTTGCCCGTCCAATACAATGCGGTAGGCTTCGCCGCCGTCAATGGACTGCTCAATCGTATCCCGTGAAATGATTTGTCCCTCTTCCTCGAAATGGTTGTCTCTAAGACCGAATTCTTCCATCGCACCATAATTAAAAGCTTCTTGATTATCCGAAATAAACTGTTCTCTATCACTGCATTCAAGAGGAAGCAACTGTACAGTTGTATTCATATCTTTTCCTTATAACTCCCGATTTTCTTAATTCTACAAACTTGAATTTGACTTGCTTATTTTCTTAAAATCTCATGTGGAGCTTCTATCTCATTTGCCAAGGTATGCTCTGTTAATTCTGACATCAATTTCAATTTTTTATTAATCAATGGTCGCATACAATTAGGAACATGTTCCTGATGCGCTCTGTGGATTGCTACACATTCCTTACAGTTTCCGTGGTAACGACAGGCTTTCAGACAAGGACAGTGATCTTTGTCTTTATACTCCTTACGAAATTCCGCTGCAAATTCTTCTTGCAGTCTCAGCCCCTCGACACGGTTTCCCTTATGAAATTCTACCATTGCATCCAGTTCTTTCTGGTTCCCTTCAATCTTCATGTTATTATAGCGCCTCCATTTCAACTATTCCTCATTTTCTGATAAATTCCGATTTATTTTATCCATTTTAACATAAAACTTAACCAAGTTAAAACTCCTATTCTCAATCATTCTACTCCCTCTGACACCAAGTGCCACAAAAGTGCCCAACTTGCCCACAAACATTCCCAGTGTTTATGCGGGTTTTCAAAATCACAATAATTAATGCATGGAAATAATAAAGAATGAATTTCTTCACAAGACGCCCGTTCCCCTCCTAGTCACTAGGCACGAAACGAAAAAAAGGAATGGCTTTTTAACCATTCCCATCTTAATGAGCCCACCGGGGTTCGAACCCGGGACACCTAGATTAAAAGTCATATAATCATAGTATTGCTATCTTACTTTTAATGTGTTAAGATATCTTTCTGGGTGTTACCATAACGGTAGGCGGTTTAGTCTTGAACCTCTTTAGAAGGGAGGTGATAGACATGGTTACATATAACGAATTGTTTACTTTTGTTATTATGTTGTGTTCAGTTTTGACACTTGTTTATACTATTAACAAACCAAAAAAATAACCGCCCCGGTCTGGACAACTAAGCGGTTATTTTTTAAGCATTTTTGTCAGGGCTAAACCGTCTATCGGTAGCACCTTTTTGTATTATTATATTAATATATTTTTATATTTATGTCAAATTGTGTTTCTTTTTCCAGTCTTCTAACTTATTAACTCGCGTTCCTCTTCCAGCTCTTCTATTGTTGTTTTTTCTATTTCTACATCTAATAACTTTCTAACAGCTTCCTGTATTGCTGGATCTGCTTTTTCGTATGCTGCTTGTATATCATTTTTATCTTTTATATCTAATAATTCATATATACTTATCCCTAAAAACTCACATATGGTTGCTGCATATTCCATTGGTGGTGTCGTTCCTCTTACTTTCCAATTTGTTATTGCTCCTGTTTTTAAGTTTAAAATCCTTGCTAAATCTGCTTGTTTTAGGTGTTTTTCTTCCATTGTGTTAAAAATTTTTTCATTTATATTCATTTTTCCCCTTTCTAATTTTGCAAACAAATGTTAGTTTTTTAATTGACATAGCAACCATTTGGTTGTAAAATATACTTGTAATACTTAATAAGAACTTAAAAAAGATATTAGCCGCTAACAATGTCTTTTTTAAGTTTGTTATTTAACACTATATTATATCAAATCTCTGTCAATTAGTCTATTGAGCTAAGCAGAGTAGAAAGAGGTATATATGAATAATAATAATTTAATTACTTATCAGGATTTAGCAGATATTCGTTATTTTTTATCTAAATTTGCTTCAGAGTGTACAGATAGTGAACATATTGTTAACTTAATTTGTAAATTAACATCTTTACAAGTTAATTTGCAATATAATCATCCTCTTTTAATAAAAGATAATTCAATTTTAATTGATTAATATATTGCAGCATCTATATTATTTTTATTTCCCTTTAAATTCGAAACTACATAAGCTGTTTTCTTATGTAGTCGGTCATAGGTAGCCGCTATGATCTTGACAATGATAGGCTAGAAAGGAAAATAAAAAATGGAAGATTATGTTATTGTTTTATCAGTTGGGAAACCTTATGACATTGCAACAGAGGATGGAAGTCATATAACTGGATGTACTATGAGTTATATAGCAACCCAGGATATTAATGTTACATCAGAGAATACAGATTCTGGTGAACTTGGATATGTTCCAGTAAAAGAACGTATGCCAGTTGATTTCTATGAACGTGCTAAAGCTCAGGGACTTCCTGCAACAGCTAAAGTTGTTTACGGCATGAAAAATAGCGGCGGTAAGCAGACACTTTTTATTAAAGGCTTGGATTTTGTAGGTGCTAAACCTTCAAAATAAATAATTACTATTGGGGTTGCTATCTTGTTGTGCTGTATAGGCAAGATGCAGCTTTAAAAATGGTAGTTATACCCCGCATGATTAATTACAGGATTTAACATTCAGGGGGCAGACTCTTCCCCCTGGGTGTATGCCTTGTATGTTTAAATAACTGTATTAACTGCTAACTGGGAAGTTTAGAGCTAATGCAGCTATAAGAAGCGTATAAGGGAGGTTAAAATGGTTGCTTTATTTACAATAGGACAAGTTAACCAGTGGCTTTTTTTCGCTAATGCAATTTTGTGGGTTGCTCTTATTCTTATTTTTGTTGTTGTTAGAATACGTACTTCTGTACAAAGAAAAAAATACAGTGTAAAGCAGCAAAACGAAGTAGCGACAGAATATAAATCCTCTGGCTTACAGTAACTTTTATTATGTTATATGCAGCGGATGTTAATCTAAAAGTAGATGCCCCCGCCGCATCCCGTATGTTTAATATGTTACACTGCTGCTTTTTTCCTACAAACCGCCGCAGGCTCTAATGACAGCGTTAAAAATCTAAGACGGGTCCCAATGGGGAGAGGCTTGCGCAGAGCAAGACTGGGGTCTTAGATTTAGCGTCCGTCTTAAACCAAAAAACCGTTTGTTAGAAAAAGTACATATAACATGTATGACTTTTATTTTTAAGCGGCGGGGGCATCCAAGGAGTTCGATTTATGAAAAAGGTTATATATACACTGCTTATAATCCTAATAGTTGTTACAGGCAGTCCGGTTAATATTATATATGCCGCAGAATCCAACACTGTAGAAAATGTTACAGAAACGACAGAAACGACAACAACACAAGAAGAAACACATCAGGAAAATGATGTTTTGATATTTATAAGCTATCTGATTGTAATATTGTCGGCTGTCTTTGGATGCTTAATAGCTCTCGGCTTCTGGTACATATTCGGGAGGTAGTAAAGTAATATGGAGCAATTAAACGAACTTCTCTTATTTGGTTTTCAACTTGGTTTCTGGCTCACTAATCTTAGCTGTTTGATAGGATTAGCCGCCAGAAAGATATTTTATCTTGTTGTAGGAATAATGAAGCCTACTAATTAAAGTATATAACGCATATGCGATATATAAATATTTTTGCGTGGAGGTAATTGATATGGAACAGAGTTCTTCTGTATTAGGTACTACCGTTATTAATGCTATAACAAAGGGCTGCACCGATGTTGCAACTGGTGCAACAGAGGGCATAACTGCAGTACTTCCTATGGGATTACAGGTAATGGCTTTAACTGTTGGCATTGGAGTGGCTATAAGCTTCTTTAGAAGACTTGCACACTAATCCGGTATTGCTGTTAAAAACGAAAACTTGATGAACATAAGCGATTATGTTCATCCTCGAACATTGAAATTGCGGGATTTATATAGATAGGAGTCAAAAATGGGATATATTTTATTACTGCTCTTCTTTCTCACCTGGTTAAATAGCAGGAAGATAAGAAAGTATGTAGGATATATAGCTAAACAATATGATTATCCAGAGCCATTATCTCATCAAATATTAGAAATAATATCCGGGTATCACGTAGAACGTGTTGAAGCCAAGAAGCTTAAGAAAGCAGCTAAAAAAACATATAAAGAGGTGATGCAGGATGAGAAAGCTTGATTTAAAGAAATATGATGTTGGATGGGAATATCTGGATTACGATTTTAAATCTTTAATTGGTGTATGCCTTATAATGCCGGGTTTTACTTTTATGATTGTAGATACTTTTATATCTATATTTTCACCTTTCTTTGATTGTTCTGGTTTTATAATATCATATTTTATAGTTAATATAAGTATTTTGATTAGTTTTGTTGCTAACTATATAGATGGATATCATAGGCAGCTTAAATCAAAGTCAGAAAAATGTAAAAAGTGTTCTTTTTTTACACATGTTGATTATTGTGAAGTAAAAGATTGTACATTTGAAGGCATAGAACTGGAAGATGGACGTGTTGATTACATTCTTCCATGTGAATTAAATAAAAGTATTGATAAACAGCCATCCAGGTGATAATATTAACTTGCCGGTATTATTATCAGAGGGGGTATTTATCATATTACAATTAGATATTTGGAATTCAATTTTTTCAATCATTAACATTATAATTGTTGCTTTAATATTTATTGTTCTATTAGTAATTATAGTAATCTTGGTGCGTAAATTATTTAAGTATCTGGATGCTAAAACTAAATATTATAATAATTATAATAGTAAAATAAATGATAATTCACAGGACAGGCAAGATTAATTTCTTGCTTGTCTTTTTTTATATTGGAGGGTGTATGAAACGATTTTTAGCATTATTAATGTGTATATTTGTATTAACAATATCAATTATAACTTATTTTCCTACTAATATTTATGCTGCAACTGATTTTACACTTTCTATAGATTGGAAGTCTGTTGTACAGGGTAAACCTAATTTAAGTTATACAGAAGCTCATAACGCTGTTGCAAATCATGGTAATATTTACGGTTCTGACCATATTATGGTATTTCAGTATACTCCTACTTCTACATATAATTGGACATTAGTAGGTGAAGAACACGTAATGAAGTTAAATATGTCTGATAAACAATTAGAAGCATATTTACAATGTAATAATTATCTTGCTACATTAGGACATTTATATAATGCCTATAATTCTAATAATTCTATTGGTAGATACTTAATGACTAAAATAGGTGCTTTAGTTTCTGATGATAGTCCATTAACTACTGCTTGTCTTGATACTATAACTAATAATGTAAATTACTTAAATGCTGTTGAATATGATCCTAACACTGGGAATCTTACACTCCTGGCTGATCAGGTTACTGCTCTTCGTAAGGAACTTAAAGATAGATATTATAACCTTATTGGTTTAAAAATATTTAATTCTTCTGATAATGTTCATATCGGTTTATCTTCTAGCAAATTTAAGAATTTTTATCAATATCAGGAGGATTATGCTTCTGATTTTGCTACTTTTTACGATTATGATTATATGTTTTTAAGTAATGAAACAGCTTATTTTTTTAATAATTTTGAATACGCTTATTATAATCTTGATGAAAATTTATATTTTAGTGCAACTAGCGATAGACTTGCACCTATATATTTTATTTATTCTGATACTGTCAATAAACTTCCTTCTGATGGGCGGGTTGTTGTTTCTTCTGGATATGATAATGTTAATTCATCATTATTTTTTAACAATGTTTTAAATATTCGTTGTAATGCTGATTATGGCGAATTTGCTTTGTATTATGGCGCTAATAAAAATTCTAGTGATACAAGTTATACTTATGATAGATATGGTTTTTCTGCTTCTACATTTTATGGTAATAAGTCCTTGCGTGTATTTAAGTCTTATTCTGCTTATTACAATTATGTTCACGGTGATGAAAATGCTTATCTTTCTTCTAAAGTAGAAGAAGCTGGAGAAGATATAAAACTTAGTATAAACGATATGAATGATAACATTGGCTCTAAGATTGATGATTTAATCGACAGCATTAACAATAAAAAAGAGGGAATGTCTGCGGATGAGCTGCAAGATGCAATCGACAAAGCGTTAGATTCTATTTCTGGCAAAATAGATGATATTGGAGATAACACAGAAGAAACTAATAATAAATTAGATGCCTTATTAGAAGCTATATCTGGCACAAATGAAATATTAATGCAGATATTAGGGGTTACAACAGATATAAGGGATGTTGTTAAAACTACGGATGAAGAAGGTAATCAGTATACTATGTCAGATGTAAAGGATTGTTTTAACACTATGTACAACAATCTTAAATACTCTATTTTGTATGGTAAGAATGTAACAAATAATCCGGATGCTGCTAATGTTTCTACTGCTGCATATGTATCTTATTCAGATGTTAGTACTTATGCAGATACTTCTGCAGAAACTTTAGATTATAAAGATGGCTTATTTGGTAAGTTCCCTTTCTCTGTGCCTTATCAAATGTATGAATGGTTACAAGTTTTACAAACAAAGGAAAAAGTTCCTCAATTTACATATAACTATGGTTTTCTTATTGGACAAAAAGGTAAACAGGAATATGATCTTACATTTGATTTAAGTGCTTATCAGTCCTGGGCAGATGTTCTTAAAAGCTTTTTAAGATTGTCATTTACTCTTATAATGTCCGTCTTTATATATAACAAGTTTAAGGGGGAAATCTGATGAATACTATTATTGCTTTACTCGTTGGATTAATGATTAGTTTTATAGCCAATACGTTTTACTTTGTTATAGAAATAATTCTAATTACAGAGAACTTACTTCCAACAGACCCGCTTAAAGGTCTATTAGATGTTAATACAGAATTATTTGTTACTTATCTTCCTTACATAAATTGGTTTGTGCCGCTTGATTATGCGGTTTTGCTGTTTGGAAGCTTTGTACAGGCTTATGGTCTTTACATAACATACAAGTACTTTAAGAAGATAATCAGCTCTATCCTTGGAAGTCCTAAAAACATTTTAGGGTCTTTATCACAAATATTAAAATAACATTTCCTGATATACTGCTGCAGAAGTATATCACAGATGTTTATTATATATTAACTAATTAATAATTATATTTGCGGGGTGAAATTATGATTGAATGTTATACAGGTGTTCCTGGAAGTGGGAAATCTTATCACGTTGCTAAAAGGGTATATGAGGCTCTACGCAGCGGAATGAATGTTATATCTAATCTACAAATTAATACTTCTATAATACCGCCTAAGTCTGATAAAAGGCCTTTAGGCAAGTTCATTTACATTCCCAATGCTGAATGGATGAATACGTCTATCTATGAAAAAACAACTATGGGATATAAAACTCCTAGCACTATTTGCAGCTATATATATGGCTTAACTAACTATGCGCTGCTCTTCCATAAGCGTAACGCCAGAGGACAGATTATAGAAAAACAGACACTTATTATATTGGATGAGTGCCAGATAATCTTTAATCCGCGCTCTTGGAACAGAAAAGACAGACTTAAATGGATAGAATTTTTTACAGTTCACAGACACTACGGCTTTGAGATTATATTAGTTACTCAAAACGATATGATGATAGACAAGCAAATAAGAGGTGTTCTTGATAATCAAACGCTGCATCGAAATGTTAGCAGGTTTAAAAAGTTTGGTAAGCTGCTCGCTGCTCCCTTCGGTGGTAATCTTTTTATGTGCATTAACACAGCTTACGGAATGAGCAAGAAAGATAATCATATAAAAAGTTATCTTCTGTTCGGAAGTAATTACTATTTTAGTTTATATGACAGTTATACGCTGATAAGATAAAGATTTTTGCCAGGGAAAGCCGACCGGAGTGGAGGCTTAACCGGGCAAAATTCCAACCTGAAGCAGCTTGACCACGTATATCTAATAGGTGGTCTAAAAATCTTAGTAAAAATACAATACAAACCGCTTAAATACTGGGAAATATACTAAAAAATACGTTCATTAAAATGCCCTTTTTAATGAATTTTGAGGAGGATAAATGAGTTTAATTGAAAAGGAATTAAAAGACGGTAAAAACGAATATTGGTTCTATCGTAAACAACAAAAAAATCTGCATAACATAGATAGTTTTTATTATTCAGTTATGTTAGAAAATGATTTTTGTGAACCGTGTGACGAAAATGTACATTTCTTTATCCAGCAACTTGATGCATTTAAAAACAGATTACTTGAAACTAATGAACTTTATGGAGATGTTGCAACAACCTATGATCCTTTAGGCCTTGTATCTGATGATACACTTGTATATAGCTTAAAGCCTTGTTATGCACATTTTTATAATCACTGTGTCAGTTGTCCGGATTCCTATGATATTTTTATTGCTGGCAGAACTCCAAACGTTGATACTCCTGCTATTGTTGTTCAGATACGTTCTAAAGACTTATGGTTAATGGGTCCGGATGCAATATATAAAAAGAGTTTTGAAAGTGTAAAAGAAATATGTGCATTATATCATCTAACAATACAATCTGTATCAGAAAATAGATGTGATTATGCCTGGCATACTAATTATCTTCAATCACCTGAAAAATATCTTCATATAGATAACTTTTCTAAGATGCAGGTATCACATTTCAGGCGTATCCAGTATCAATATCAGTTTTGTTCTAATGATTCATATGAAAATGATTATATTGCTCTGGGAAAGCGTTCAGATAAGATTTTTATTCGTATGTACCTTAAGACTAAAGAAGTTGTTGAGAACTCATACAAACCATTTTTTATTAATCTGTGGTTTTATAACAATCTTATATCCCGATATGATAAATATGTCTTGGAAAATTGTTATGATTTAAAAAATTGGAAAGTCCGGGATATAATCCGGCTGCAATTTTATTATGATTATGGATCCAGCGATATTTATAAAAAAGAGTGTTATGCTGCTATGGAATCTTATTTTAGAAAAGGTTCTTGCAACTGGGATTATATATCTAAGCTTGCTGATAAGTTGACACCTAAACTTACTACCATTATGAATGTTGAATTCCAGGTTATGCGAAGAATGTCAAAATCTTTTTGCCTGGTTGACCTGCATCCAGGAAACGAAATTGATCATAGAATTAAGACTTATCTTGATAATCACCAGCTTATAACTGATTATCTCCTGGAGTCTGTCCTTCGCCTGGTAGATAGAAATACCGCACTTAAAAAGTCTGAATGTACTGATACACCATTTTGGCAGTCTATAAAAAGAACTAAAATGATAGATGTTTCTAAAAAAAATAAGAATATAGCTGCTATGCATAGAGATTATTCGCGGGAGCATTCAATAGAGCTTGTGAAGAATAGTTTTGTTAATAAGGCTGTTACATTGGGTATCTATACACACGGACTTGATTATAAAGAGGATATACAGACAACAATAGCTGATACACTTTGTATTTTAAATGATAATGATGTTAAGCGTGCTGAACGTTATAGAAGTAAAGTATCTCTTCGATTTAATAAAAATGATTTTAGTGGTGATTATGATGGAATCTATAAAAGATCTATATGACATATTTATGCAGGACAGGGAAGTTTATTGTGTTTCAGTAACACTTAATTCTTATAATTTTTATATACCTCGCTTTTTAACTTGGTTAAATAGTGATAATTTATCTGACCTTACTAAACAAAAGCTTAAGGAATATATAATATATTTACGTGGTAGCATGAAAAATACATCTGTAAGAACAAACTACCGCCCTGTTAAAGCATTTTGTAAATGGTTATTCCAGGAAGATTATATTGAAAAAGATATAACTGTTGGTATCAGGCTGCCAAAAAATGATGCTGCCATTGTTGAACCGCTTACGGATGAAGAGGTTACTCAAATAGATAATGCTATAATTTCTGGTTCTAATTCACTTAGAAACTATTGCATTTTTCGTCTTATGCTCGATTGTGGGTTAAGACGGCAAGAAGTTATTAATCTTAAACATAAAGATGTTAAGTTTGATAGAATTATTATTCGTAACTCTAAGAATAATAAAGACAGAATTGTATTACTTCCTGAGTTTTTATACTTAAGTATACATAACTATTACATATCAAGTCATTACGCACATGATTATATAATATCCAATAGTCCTTATGTATTTCTGGATAGGCTTAACAATAATCAGATAACAGAAGATACTATTAAAAAGATGTTTCAGAAGTTAAAAATTTCTTCAGGTGTTAATCGTGTACATGCTCACCTGTGTCGTCATACTTTTGCTACTTCATATCTGCAGTATGGTGGAAATATGGAAAAGCTGCGTTTGTATATGGGACACAGTGACTATGAGATATTGAAGAACTATCTTCATATTTCTTTAGTGTATCCGGATGTCTATAAGCTTGATGATATCTTCTTTAAGGATTTTAAAAAGATTTAGGTGTCCGCAAAATTTAACACATGCAAAAACCCCTTACCTCGAAACCAACGAGATAAGGGGTTTTCTTTAAAATGAGCCCACCGGGGTTCGAACCCGGGACACCTAGATTAAAAGTCTAGTGCTCTACCAACTGAGCTATGAGCCCATATATAATGTCTATAAGACATATAATAACCGGATTCTATCATTCAACCCAGCTGGGCTAGCTGGATTCGAACCAGCGTAATGCAGGGATCAAAACCCTGTGCCTTACCGCTTGGCGATAGCCCATTAGTTAAAAAAGGGTGGATACAGGGATTCGAACCCTGGACCTTCAGAGCCACAATCTGACGCGCTAACCAGCTGTGCTATACCCACCATAACATAAAAAAAGTGTGCCCGAAGGGATTCGAACCCCCGACCCACGGCTTAGAAGGCCGTTGCTCTATCCAGCTGAGCTACGAACACACAAAGCGGGTGATGGGAATCGAACCCACGTATCTAGCTTGGAAGGCTAGTGTTCTACCATTGAACTACACCCGCATAATGCTTAACAGTGTTTTGGATTATAAGTCGGGGTGACAGGATTCGAACCTGCGACCTCTTGATCCCAAATCAAGCGCTCTAGCCAAGCTGAGCCACACCCCGTTAGTCCTTTGCGACCAACGCAAAACCTATTATACACAAGTCGGTGATGTTTGTCAACAACTTTTTTAATTTTTTTTGAAAATCAGTTGCTGATGTGTTATATTGAATCAGACGTTATCGCCTATTCATCAAACCGACTTTTGCATTATATGCATTATAGGAGCGAAAGTCAATAGGTATTTTGAAAAAAATTGAAAATTGTGAGGATGTGTAGTAATGGATAATTTTATATTCAGCATAAATGCAACGATACCGATATTTCTGGTGATACTTCTAGGATGGTTTCTGATGAAGATACATATTATAACAGAAGAGTTCGCCAACGTGGCGAATAAATATGTGTTCAAGGTAGCCCTTCCGGTTCTGCTGTTCAGGGATATTGCGACGACCTCCATATTGGACGACCTCAATGTAAAGTTTGTTCTGTTCTGCTTCTTTGGAACGATCATAATGTTTGGGCTGGTATGGGTGTTTGCACTGATATACTGTAAGGACAGAACCATGATTGGTGCATTTGTGCAGGGGGGAGCAAGAGGAAGTGCTGCGGTTCTCGGCGTTGCATTTGTGGAGAATATCTGTGGCAACTCGGGCATGGCGCCTCTCATGATAGTGTCAGCGGTGCCGATGTACAATATTATATCTGTAATAGCTCTGACATTTGGCGGGAACGACAGACAGAGGGGAACAGCTGGTATCAAGAAAGCGTTCGTCAATATATTGAAGAATCCGATCATCATAGGAATATTGCTTGGAGTCCCGTTCTCTGTATTTGACATACCGATACCAGCCATATCGACAAGAACTATCAGTTATATAGCACAGACGGCGACTCCTATAGCGCTCATAGCCATAGGTGCTGGATTTGACTCACAGCAGGCATTGACCAGGCTCAAGCCGTCACTTGTGGCAACGGTCATAAAGCTTGTGATTCTTCCTGTCATATTCCTTCCGGCTGCCATTGGTATGGGCTTTGGGCCGAGTGAGATTGTTGCTATACTTATAATGGTTGGAGCACCGGCTACGGTGTCGGGATACATCATGGCGAAGAATATGGACAATGATTATGTGCTGTCATCGAATATTATCGTTTTATCCACATTATTATCGTCAGTGACGTTGACTCTGTGGGTGTTTGTGTTAAAATGTTTGGGAGTAATCTAATTTTATTATACAGAGGTTTAATTAATGGATAACATTGACTACAAGATACTGAGATGCCTGAAGGACAATGCGAGACTTACAGCATCGGCCATCAGTGAAGAGATCAATCTCTCTGTCTCGGCCGTGATAGAGAGAATAAGGAAGATGGAGAGCAGCGGGGTAATAAAGGGATATACCATTGAGGTTGACCAGAAAAAGCTGGGCAATGAGATGGTAGCCATCATGGAAGTGAGACTGAAGCATCCGAAATATTATGATGAATTTGCACAGCTTATACAGACAAATGACAGCATAGTCGCATGCTTCTATATGACAGGAGATTTTGACTTTATATTGAAGATAGTGACTGATTCCGCTGCAGGTCTGGACGAGGTGTATAGATTTGTGAAGGGATATGAGGGTGTGTCTGCAACTGAAACGCACTTTGTTCTCAAGACGCTCAAGGACGAAGTATCAGTTATACCGGAGGTAAAGGAAAAATGAACAACATAGTACTTACAGGCATGCCGGGAGCGGGCAAGAGCACTATAGGGGTTCTTCTGGCAAAGGTTCTCGGTTATAAGTTCATCGATGCAGATATTCTCATACAGAACAGTCAGGGAATGCTGCTCAGGGAGATAATAGCAAAGTATGGCGATGATGGGTTTTTAAAGATAGAGAATGATGTGAACAAGGGTATCACAGACCAACATGCAGTCATAGCCACAGGTGGAAGCGCTGTGTACTGTACTGAGGCCATGAAGAAATACATGGCGGAGGATACAGTTATATATATCAATCTTCCGTATGAGGAGATAGCGAACAGACTTGGCAATATCAAGAGAAGAGGCGTGGTGCTGAAGGATGGACAGACTCTGAAAGATTTGTATAATGAGAGGACAAAGCTTTATGAGAAATACTGCCATATCAATATCAAAGCGGAAGGTCTTGGAATTGAGGAATTGCTGGACAGCGTTGCGGGCATGATAATTGTCAGAAGAGATCTGTAATACGTCATATGCCACATGATAGGGATAGAAAAGCTGCTTATATAGCTGAGGTGAAAATGTAGCATATATACAATGGAGGGAATGTATGGAGATATTAAAAATGTTAGGTCAGATACTGCTTCTTGTGCTTGGATTTGTGTTTATGATAAAGGGAGCGGATGTATTTGTAGATGGTGCGTCTAAAATAGCTGTCAAATGCAACATACCAGAGATGGTAGTTGGCTTAACAATAGTTGCCATGGGCACTAGTGCTCCAGAAGCAGCTGTCAGCATAAAGGCGGCACTTTCGCCTGCGGGAGCCGGGATCACTGTTGGAAATGTGCTTGGAAGCAACATTATTAACATACTTGTCATCCTTGGAGTGACAGCACTCATAGCAGCACTTCCTATAAAGAAAAATACACTTAGGATAGATATACCATTTGTTATCGTGGCATCGATCATGATACTCTGCATGGGATATTTTGATGGTGTGCTCAGCAGACTTGAAGGTGTGATATTCTATGTAGTGTTTATTGGATTTTTGGTATATCTGATCATCAGCGCGAAGAATGGCAACAGCGAGAGTGATTCTATAGAACTCACGGAGAAGGATAAGACTCCGAGACTTATACTGTTTATAATCATAGGATTAGCGCTGGTCGTGGTCGGAAGTAATTTCACTGTAAATGCGGCATCATATATAGCTGGAAAGCTCGGTATGACAGAGAGACTCATAGGTCTTACAATAGTGGCATTTGGCACATCTCTTCCTGAGCTTGTGACATCATGCACAGCGGCAAAAAAGGGGCAGACAGATATTGCCATAGGCAACATAGTTGGAAGCAATATATTCAATATACTTTTCGTTGCCGGAACTACAATGCTCATAACCCCAGTGCAGTTTGAGCAGAACTTCCTGTTGGATGGCATCATGGCAATAGTGGCTGCTGTTCTCCTCTGGGTGTGCAGCGTCAGAAAGAAGAAGCTCACCAGGCCGGGCGGAATAGTGATGCTGGCTGTGTATGCGGTATATTTTGCTTATATTATGTACAAGAATTATATGTAGCAGATATCAAATGAATGGGGTATAGTCATTTATGTGATGATTATGAACCGGAAGAGTTGGTGTGTATAACAAGTCACTATGACAAGGATTATTACAGTATGGATGATTTTTATGATTTAGATGAACTTGATTAGATCTCAATAAAAAATACAGCGTGTAGCGATTGCCGCACGCTGTATTTTTTGTGGATATTTCTTGACTATGGTATGGGTATAACTTATAATCAGATATAGCAATTTAAACCGCAAAACTTTAAAGTTGACACGCTTTGATGTGATAAAGTAAACCGCGGATAAAAAATGTATTGGGAGGATACTATGGTACTCAAAGTTATTATGCTTGTTGTTTTCTTTGCAATCATGCTTGGAGTTGGATTTTACTCGAGAAAACACACAAAGGATGTGAATGGATTTGTTCTCGGAGGCAGAAGTGTTGGCCCGTGGCTCACGGCATTTGCCTATGGAACATCTTATTTCTCAGCGGTTATATTCATTGGATATGCCGGACAGTTTGGATGGAAGTACGGAATTGCTTCCACATGGATAGGAATTGGAAATGCGCTGCTTGGCTCACTGGTGGCATGGGTAGTTCTCGGAAGAAGAACAAGACTGCTCACACAGGAGCTTGACACGAGAACTATGCCGGAGTTCTTCGAGAAGAGATACTCCAGCAAGTCATTGAAGCTTTTCTCGTCGATCATCATCTTCATCTTCCTCATTCCATATACAGCGTCACTGTACAACGGACTTTCAAGACTGTTCGGAATGGCGTTCAATGTTGACTATAAGATATGCGTAATCGTCATGGCTGCCCTTACAGGTATATATGTAATCGTTGGTGGATACATGGCGACTGCTATCAACGATTTCATCCAGGGACTCATCATGCTGGTGGGAATCGTGGCAGTCATATATGCGGTACTCAACAACTATGGTGGACTCACAGGCGCGCTAGACAGTCTGGCAAGGATAAATGATCCTGCAGTGTCAGATACACCGGGTGTATTTGCATCATTCCTGGGACCTGACGTGTTCAATTTGTTTTGTGTCGTCGTGCTGACATCCCTTGGAACATGGGGACTTCCACAGATGGTACAGAAGTTCTACGCCATAAAGGATGAGAGATCCATCAAGACAGGTACGGTTGTGTCGACACTGTTTGCGATCGTAGTTGCCGGCGGATGCTATTTCCTCGGCGGTTTTGGAAGACTGACAGGAACCGATGTTGCTACAGAGGGATTCGATGCCATCATTCCACATCTGCTTGAGAAGCTTCCAGCTGCCCTTATGGGACTTGTGGTCATACTGGTGCTTTCAGCATCTATGTCCACACTTTCTTCGCTGGTCCTTACATCCAGCTCAACGCTCACCATCGACTTTATAAAGCCGGTCATTGCACCGAAGATGGATGAGAAGAAACAGATACTTGTCATGAGGCTCATGCTCGTTATGTTTGTTGCTGTATCGGCTGTTATTGCCATCGTGCAGTACTCAAGCAGGATAACGTTCATAGCACAGCTTATGGGTGTTTCATGGGGGGCTATAGCAGGTGCGTTCCTTGCTCCATTTTTATATGGCTTATACTGGAAGAAGACTACAGTTACGGCTTGCTGGACATGCTTTATATGGGGAACAGGAATCATGACGCTGAACTTTATAAGCAATACATGGGGATTGTTCAAGTTCCCGGCAGTGATGCAGTCACCTATCAACTGCGGTGCAGTTGCAATGGTGGGCGGTCTCATCATAGTTCCTATTGTGAGCCTGTTCACAAAGAAGCCTGACCAGAAGAAGGTCGAGGATGCCTTCTCATGCTACGAGGAGACGGTTACAGTAGCCCACAGAAAGGCACTTGACTAACATAGATATTACACGGTCTTTACACAAAACTTTGTTGAAAGGCCGTGTTTTTTATGTTAATATTATCAGGCGGTAATGTGCATTTGAGGCATGCTGTAATCTATGTGGCAGGAGGCGCAGGGAATGATCACACTGTACAGAACGGATGACAGAATTTTGAGTGAAATACAGGAATATGGTCCTGGTGCCTGGATAGTCATGACTAAGCCAACAATAGATGAGAGTAAGAGCATAGCCGAGAGGTTTGAGATAGATCTGGCGGATGTCAGAGCCGCACTGGATGACGAGGAGAGCTCACGTGTTCAGGTGGAGGACAACTACACACTGATAATCGTGGATATTCCTTCTATAGAGATAAGAAATGAACGAGAGGCATATACAACAATCCCTCTTGGTATCATACTGGTTGCAGACTGCATCATCACCATATGCGCCGAGGAGACTCCTGTGCTTGAGGCCTTTATGGAGGGCAAGGTGAGAGAGTTCAGCACCAAGAAGAGGATGAGGTTCATGTACCAGATACTCTACAGGAACTGTACCACATACCAGTATTATCTGAGAGTCATGGACAGAAGAAGAACCCTTATTGAGCAGCGTATCCAGGAGGAGACCGAGGATGCGGATCTCATAGATCTTCACGAGCTGGAGTCCAACCTCGTATACTTCGCCACATCACTGAGAGCGAATGGAGTAGTTCTTGACAAGCTGACAAGATACGGCAGGATCAAGCAGTACCCGGAGGATAAGGAACTGCTGGACGATGTTCTGGTGGAGAACAAGCAGGCTATCGAGATGACACAGATATACAGGGATATCATAAGTGGTACGAGAGAGCTCATGACGACCATCATCAACAACAGACTGAACAACGCCATGAAGTTTCTGGCGGCCATAACCATCGTCATGGCTGTGCCTACAGTTATATCCGGTGTGTATGGAATGAATGTGGGCACGAAGTGGATGCCATTTGCGAATGTACCATATGGATTTGAGATAGTGTGCGGTATAATACTTGTTATAAGTATTGTGATAGCTTTGATATTGAAGAAAAAGAAGATGCTCAAACAGTAGGGCAGATAGAAAAAAGGATCACCGGCGGTTTTGTTGCTGCCGGTGGTCCTTTTTTGTGCCTTTGTTATTTGTTGTTGATAGGTATTCCGTTTACCTCGACCTGATCGGATATCTGGATGACGATGCATTTCCTTCCGTCGATCTCCATGGTCTCTACCAGATCAGTTCTCTCAGGATTTACCTTGATGACCACATCAGGAGTCTTTACCTCAAATGTTTTTGTGTTTGCAACATTTGTCGCGTACATGACAGTTGACTTCTCACGCGGTACAACTATGGCCGGTTCATCCTCCGGGTTCTCAGATGGCTGCTCAGGCGGTGCTGCCGCAGCGGTTACCTTCTCGTAGTGGGCGTCAAAATCTGCCATCTTCTCGTCTGATACTCCGCTCTCTGTCAGCAGGTTCTTTATAGTGTTTTTTGAGAGAGTAAGCGGTTCCGGACTGTCCTTTCTCTGTTCTATCATCTCGTTCAGATTGTCGTGGATGGTTCTTACCATATCGTAATTACAGTCATCTCCCAGAGTCTCAGTGACAATCTCCTGAAATACATCCTTCTGTTCTCCCGCAGTTATAGGAAGAGAAGTGCCAAGGATGTTACTTATGAAGCTGTCGTGAAGCTCCTCCGGCTTTTTGGTGTAGTACAGAACGTTGTGGATATCCGTGCTCCTGTCGATAAATGCCGGGAACAGGAAGCCTATGTCCGGCATGTCGACCACCCAGTCGCGGACTCTGTTGTGGAATGTGCTTTCAACGTCGAAGTAGCTGAGTCCCGCCTTGGACAGGTTGACGTGGCAAATGGAGCACATGATATAGTCATACACCTCGTCTGATGCATCGTCCATCATGATGCCGTCGGTTGTCTTGCCCGGAACATCATATGTATCGTGGATGAGCAGTATGAGGTAGTTGCCGGTGTAATCGTAGTTCTCGATGACCTTGTCATAGAACTCATTTATCAGCTCATCGTTCTCAAGCTTGCTCTTTCTGAGTTTATTCAGGAATTCCTGTGTGCCGCCTTCAAACTCCTGTGAGGTAGGAAATGGCATGGTGACAAGATTCTTGCCAATGCTTCCTGATAAAGTCTTTTTCAGTATTTCAAAATATTTGTATGTTTCTTCTTCCGGCATGGTGAGAAACTGTTCGTTGATGGTCGCCACCTTGTTGCAGTCTCCGTCCACGTAGCATCCGCGGATCTTGCTTATGGAGCATTCCTTTGGAGCAAACAGGTGTCTTATCTCAAGTACGTCTTTTTTTGTCATAAATAAAACTCCGTTTCTATATAGTGATATATTTGCGTTATAACATCTGCAATGACAGACCGCCTCCTAAGTATACCACAAATAATGACAAGTCTTAAAGATATCTTAAACTTTATAATGGTTGTTTCTTAATGGCAGTATGGCGATAATTGAGAACAGGAGGTGATTGTGGTAAGCTAAGGATAAATACGAAAAAGGTGAGGACAAGAAAAATGTACAATATATTAATATGTGACGATGAAAAAGATATAGTATCAGCTATAGAGATATATCTTAAGACAGCCGGGTATTCGGTGTATAAAGCTTACAATGGTATGGAGGCAGTTGATATGGTAAATTCTAATGACATACAGCTTGTACTCATGGACGTCATGATGCCTCAGATGGATGGTATAACAGCCATGGCAAAGATAAGAGAGAGCAGCAATGTGCCGGTTATCATGCTTACGGCAAAGAGTGAGGATACCGACAAGGTGCTGGGACTTGAGGTCGGCGCAGATGACTATGTGACAAAACCATTTAATCCGGTGGAACTTCTGGCAAGGGTAAAGTCCCAGCTCAGGCGTTACATGCAGCTGGGAGGCGGAGAGACACCAAAGGATAAGCTGGTTATCGGAGGTATAGAACTTGACGACAAATCCAAACAGGTCACACTTGACGGTGAACTTATGCCCCTCACCCCGACGGAGTATGACATCCTGAAACTTCTTATGCAGAATGTGGGAAAGGTATTTTCCACGAAGGAGATATATAAGGCGGTGTGGAAGGAGGATCCGATGGGAGCGGAAGGCTCTGTTGCGGTTCATATAAGACACCTGAGAGAAAAGATAGAGATAAATCCATCTGATCCGAGATACATAAAGGTTATCTGGGGAAGAGGATATAGAATGGAGGGACAATAGTGGATAAAACAATTTATAAGATACGAGGAAATGTGTTCTTTAAACTTGGAATATATATTCTTGTGGCGGTGCTGGCATATGGAACGATGTATACAGGCGGTCTGGTGCTGCAGGGAAGCTACCTTGGAGTGTACAGTGATGATGATCAGGGCGCGACGCCGTATGAGAGACTTGTAAACGATTATGTGGAGGACACAAATGATGCGCTTACCGAAAAGGTGAAGGCTTACATCCAGGATACAAGGTCGCAGCTGGAAAGCATTACAACATATAATCAGCTCGTGAGTGCTGATCATAACGGAGATATGGTTATAACTGCGGATGATGTTTTCCGGAGATTGACCAATGCGGATACAACATCTGCGATCAAGTCGTCATACCGGTATGAGGATATGAGCGAACGAGGTGATATCGGCTATATGCTGACGGCATCCTGCAGTGATGATACAAATGTCAATATCAATAATGGAAAGATAAAAGTAACGACCGGAAATATAAAGCTGATAAACGATGATGCACGGCTGGACGATAATATATATACAAATGATTATGATAGCACGATAGAAGTACCTGTTAAAAGATATATTGTGTTTGACAAACAGAGCGATATGGAACAGGGCGAGCAGTATATCAATGCTCTGCTGGGGAATTATGATCCATATTATGACGAATACATTTATAATGAAGAATATGAAGAAAGTGATACTGTGGAGGCTGATACAGATTCTGTATTGACAGCGGATGGCAAGTCTATTACCAAACAGGATATCATGTATGGCGATTATTATCCTAGCTCAGTTGAAAAACTGTATTTTGACGACACAGACGAGATTGGCAGTTCATCTGGGAATGGCTACTGTCTTGTGCTATGCTATGATGCATATTCATTTATAAATATCACGGGAAAGTGCTATGTGGACGTGGCGGCTGCTGTAGACAACATCAAAGCGTCAAATCCGGAAATGGTTCAATACATTGGAATATGGAGGACGAAGAGCGAGGGGATACTGGCAGGATTTGCAGTCATGTTGCTGCTGTGCATCGTCATGTCAATATTTTCAATGGTCAACGCCGGCGTAAAGACAGGGAAGGAGACGATAACTCTCGGCAGATTTGAGAGGATTCCGACTGAGCTTGTGCTGGCTATGACAGTATGCTCTGTTGCAGCAGCAGTAGGGATCTGCGTTGAAAGCGGTATTGCATCCATGTGTGTGAACCAGTATAGGAATTACACATTTGTATCAGAGAATATACAGTATATTGCGTTTCTGGTGCCGGTGGCATGCCTATATTCTGTGGCATTGTTTTTCTTTAATAATATAGTCGCTAAGGTGAAGGCGGGAACATTTTTTGCAGACTGTCTGATAATCCGCGCACTGAAATGGATAGCAAGAAAGACGAAAGCTTGTTTCAGGTATGTGAAAAGTCATATGTCCCTGACGCAGAAGGGCGTATGGGCTTATATAGGTATAACTATAGTAGAGATAATTTTTGTGGCAATCCTGGCAGCAGGCAGCATGAGAGGCCTTCTTTGGGTGGTGATTTATATCATTTTAAAATGGCTGTGCATAGTCGGAATAGTGGCATATCTCATACAGACACAAGAGTTATACAAGTGCGCAAAGGAGATGGCGGAGGGCAATCTGGACAGGAAAGCGGACACAAGCAAAATGTTCTGGGTATTCCGCGCACACGGTGAACACCTCAACCAGATAAGAGACGGCATGTCAAAGGCTGTTGATGCCAGAATGAAGAGCGAGCATTTGAAGACAGAACTCATAACAAATGTATCCCACGATATAAAGACCCCGCTTACATCCATAATCAACTATGTTGATCTGCTGCAGAAGGACGATATGGATGAGAAGACAAGACAGGAATATATAGAAGTTCTCTCAAGGCAGTCTGCGAGATTGAAAAAACTCATAGAGGATCTGGTCGAGGCATCCAAGGCATCCACTGGCAATATCCAGATAAACTGGGCAGAGATAGATGCCAATATGCTGCTTGAGCAGGCTGTTGCAGAATATGAGGATAAACTTGCAAATGCCGGGCTTAAGGTCGTATTCACAAGATCAGAGTTGCCGGCAGTCATAAGAGCTGATGGACAGCATCTGTGGAGAGTATTTGATAATCTTCTGTGTAATATAAGCAAATATGCAATGCCGGGGACAAGGGTATATGCATCGGTGATAATCGATGACAGAAAGACCAGGATTGAGTTCAAGAATATATCCAGAGATCCGCTCAATGTGTCCAGTGATGAGCTCATGGAGAGATTTGTCCGTGGAGACAGCTCCAGAAATACGGAGGGAAGCGGACTGGGATTGTCTATTGCAAACAGTCTGTGTACACTGATGGGTGCAAAATTCAGATTGAGCATAGATGGTGATCTGTTCAAGGCAGTTATAACATTTGACTGCGGAACTCCGCAGAAGAAAACCAATCGTTAGAATAATGTGTGATCTGCAGGTTGAATTATAAAAAAATATTAGATTTTAGCACAAAACGTTATTGACAACTAATTTGAGTTAGGGCATACTAACCTTGATGATAATATTATCAACAATCAGAAGGAGGCGTGTATGATGACTAACGAAAGATTAGAGACGGACAAGAAGAGTATAGATGATACAGGTATCCAGCGTACAGAGATGCAGAAAGAGATCGTTATCAGCAGACTCAGGGAAATGGGATGCAGGATAACCAGACAGAGAATGATACTCCTTGACATAATACTCGGGGAAGAGTGTTCTTCCTGCAAGGAGATTTATTATAAGGCGACCAAGCAGGACAGTCGTATAGGCTCGGCTACAGTGTACAGAATGGTGAATACATTGGAGGATATAGGAGCCATCAACCGTAAAAACATGTATAAGGTTGCCTGTGGTGCCAACTGTGGTATAGAGGATGCCTGTGTCATTGAGCTTGATGATTCATCCAGCATTGAGCTTTCGGCCAAAGAGTGGAACAGGATAATCCGTGCAGGACTTATGGCTGGCGGATATATTGAGAATCAGATGGTGACAGGTGTCAATGTAAAGCCTTGTGGCTGTGGCTCATGTTGTTAATAACGAAGGAGATGATCTACAATGGGTGGAACAATATTGGTAGTGTGCATACTGGTGCTTATAGTAGTGGGTGCAGTTATCAGTTCTACAAAGCACTTTAAAGGAGAAGGAGGCTGCTGTGGCGGCGGTGGTTCCGTCAAGGTCAAGGGTGACAAGATAAAGGATGTTGTCGCCGTGAAGACTATTTACATAGAGGGAATGCACTGCAGCAACTGTTCAGATCGTGTACAGAATGCACTGAACAGTCTGAGCCAGGTGAACGCAAAAGTCGACCTCAAGAAGAAGCAGGCTATCGTTAAGCTCGGAAGAGAAGTATCTGATGATGAGCTTAAGAGCTGTGTAGAGAAGTGTGGATACTCAGTAACCGGTATAGGATAAAGTCTTGAATAAAAAATTGTAAAAAATTTTCAAAAAATTGTTGGCAATTCGAATAAGATGTGGTATTATCCATATTGTTGTTGAAAACACAACAGATAAGCGCGAGTGGCTCAGCGGTGGAGCATCTCCTTGCCAAGGAGAGGGTCGCGGGTTCGATTCCCGTCTCGCGCTCTGGATAATTTCCATGTTGCTAAAATTTTAAAAAAGTTGTTGACAGTTTGCTGGCGGTGTGATATTATCCATATTGTTGTTGGTAGCACAGCAGATAAGCGCGAGTGGCTCAGCGGTGGAGCATCTCCTTGCCAAGGAGAGGGTCGCGGGTTCGATTCCCGTCTCGCGCTCTTTTATATTAATTCACACTCAGGATTCAATCCTGATTTTTTTTTGCCCTCAGAAGCGATTGGTAATAAAATTTAAACATTTTTACTATTGAATAAATGACATGTAGTGATATAATCAATCACAATCGTTGAATATCAGAAAAAGTATAATTTTTACGAGGTAATGATTAAATTATGAAAGAGAGACTTAAGAATTTTCATCATTCAGCAGTTTTTATCTGTCTGGTTCTTGCAATTGTTCTGGACGTTGTTCTGGAAGCTCTTGGAAGACATTCGCTGTTTAAGGCGATATCGTATGTGTGGAATCAGCCGCTCATATTTCTGTATAACTGTTCGATCATTTTCTTTACGCTGACACTTTCGCTGCTCATGAGAAAGAGAATATTCGGATACTGCGTTATATCGTTTGCATGGCTGATACTTGGAATCACGAACTGCATAGTTCTGGGATTCAGAATAACGCCATTTTCAGCTATCGATATGCTTATGGCGAGGAATACGATAACTATCATAGACAAATATTTTAATGTATGGCAGATCGTGCTCATAGCTGCGCTTCTGTTCGTTGCGCTGGCAGCCATCATAGTTCTGTTCATAAAATCGCCGACGGTTACGGGCAATATATATAGAACGAGAACGACTGTGTTTATAGTTGCGACATTCTTCTGTGTAATGCTCTTCACCAAGATCGCGCTCAATGCACAGACTATATCAGATAATTTTGCAAACCTTGCAACGGCATACAACAATTATGGATTTGTATACTGTTTCTCAAACAGTGTGGTCGATGTAGGTATAGGACAGCCGAGTGATTACAGCGAGGATAAGATGCTTGAGATAAAGGATGATCTGGACAGTGTTGGCACAACGGATTCAAAGCTTGGCAAGGACAAGCCAAACGTTATATTTGTACAGCTTGAGTCATTCATGGATCCGTCATATGTAAAATGCCTCACGTTCAATGAGAATCCTATTCCGAATTTCACAAAGCTGAAGGAGGAATGTACATCAGGATTCCTGACGATGCCGGCGATCGGTGCAGGTACAGCCAATTCGGAATTTGAGGTGCTCACGGGATTTAACGTGGCATATTTCGGTGCAGGTGAGTATCCATATAAGACCATACTTGGCAAGCAGACCATAGAGAGCATGGCGACACAGCTGAAGCTTGATGGTTATTCAACACATGCCATGCATAATCATGATGGTACATTCTATGACAGATACAAGGTGTATAAAAACATGGGATTTGATACATTTACTCCGATGGAGTATATGTACAATCTGGAGCATACTCAGAAGAACTGGGAGAAGGACAATGTCCTTACTGGTGAGATCATGAAGACTCTGTACTCCACCACTGGACGGGATTTCATATTCACCGTCAGCGTACAGGGACATGGAAGATACCCATCAGAGCTTGACGAGGAGAATTACAGTTACCCTATAAAGGTTGCCGGAACAGGCGATGAGAGCCTTGATACACAGTGGACATATTACTGTAACCAGCTCCACGAGATGGACGATTTCATTGGCAAGCTTATAGACAGACTTAAGGCGTACGATGAGCCGGTCGTTCTCGTTATGTATGGAGACCATCTTCCTGGATTTGAGATCACAGAGGACGATATAACCAACGGAGACCTTTACCAGACAGAGTATTTTGTCTGGAGCAATATGAAGAACTTCCCGGTTGAGGATGAGGATATAGAGGCATATCAGCTCAGCACAAAGGTGTTTGATATGCTGGGATTTGAGAAGAGCTATGTGCAGAAGTTCCAGTCAAAGTACAAGCCGGGCGATGCAAACTATGATGGTGATCTCGAGAACATTGAGTATGATATGCTTTATGGACAGAGATACATGTATCCTGATGGATGGCCATATGAGCCGACGAATATGAAATACGGCATAAGCAAGATCAGGATCTCGGAGATCAAAAAGGGCGTGTATGTGCCAACGGTTGATGAAGAAGCGGATTTCACGGCAAATGATGGTTCCGGGGACGGTGAGAGTGCTGAGGAGCCACAGCCTATGAATGGATATTATATCCACGGAAGCAACTTCAATGAATGTACATTTGTGTGGATAGATGATGCCTTTTTGAAGGAGACTATCTATATAGACAGAGATACGCTGTTTCTTCCATATGAGGACTCGTTTGAGGCGGGCAAGGAGATATCCGTGGCGCAGGTCGGAGACGACAGTATAGATTTCGGAGTGGAAGACACTTATGTATATAAGGGAGATCCTGAAGATCCGGAGGACACAGAGACAAATGTGACCACGGAGACGGAAGAACTGCCTTGACAAGAACTATATAATTTGTTAGCATGTTTAAAAAGTTACATCACCCAACGCGATAAGTGTTGGGTGATGTGTTTTCTCTATTAAGGCTAATTGACGTACATAATGAGCACAATGCTCTTATTAAATATTTTACAGAAAGAGAGAGAAGAAAATGGGTAAGATTATTGGCGAAGGAATTACATTTGATGACGTTTTATTGGTACCTGCTTATTCTGAGGTATTACCAAATGACGTTGACCTTACAACACAGCTGACACAGAAGATTAAGTTGAACATTCCTCTTATGAGTGCCGGTATGGACACAGTTACAGAGCACAGAATGGCTATTGCCATGGCTCGTCAGGGTGGTATCGGAGTTATCCACAAGAACATGTCCATAGAGAAGCAGGCAGAGGAAGTTGACAAGGTAAAGCGTTCAGAGAACGGTGTAATATCAGATCCATTTTACTTATCTCCAGAGCATACACTGGCAGATGCTGACGAGCTTATGAGCAAGTTCAGAATCTCAGGTGTACCTATCACAGAGGATGGCAAGCTTGTTGGAATCATAACCAACCGTGACCTGAAGTTTGAGAAGGACTACACCAAGAAGATCAAGGAGTCAATGACATCTGAGGGTCTTGTTACAGCAAAGGAGGGAATCACACTTGACGAGGCTAGAGAGATCCTTGGAAAGGCTCGTAAGGAGAAGCTTCCTATCGTTGATGACGATTTCCACCTGAAGGGACTCATCACGATCAAGGATATTGAGAAGCAGATCAAGTACCCATATTCAGCACATGACGCACAGGGCAGACTTCTCTGTGCAGCAGCAGTAGGATGTACAGCCAACATCCTCGACAGAGTTGCAGAGCTCGTATCAGCAAAGGTTGATGCGATAGTTATAGATACAGCACATGGACATTCAGCCAACGTTCTGAGAACTTTCAAGATGGTTAAGGAGAAGTATCCTGACCTTCAGGTTATTGCCGGTAACGTTGCAACAAGATCAGGCGCACAGGCTATGATCGACATGGGTGTAGATGCAGTCAAGATCGGTATCGGACCTGGTTCTATCTGTACAACAAGAGTTGTTGCAGGTATCGGTGTACCACAGATCACAGCTATCATGCAGGCATATGATGCAGCTATGAATGCCGGAATCCCTGTTATCGCAGATGGCGGTATCAAGTATTCAGGAGATATCACAAAGGCTCTGGCAGCAGGTGCCAACGTATGTATGATGGGAAGTCTGTTCGCAGGTACAGATGAGGCTCCTGGTGATTTCGAGCTTTATCAGGGACGTAAGTACAAGGTATACAGAGGTATGGGATCTATAGCAGCCATGGAGAATGGTTCTAAGGACAGATACTTCCAGGAGAACGCAAGAAAGCTTGTCCCAGAGGGCGTTGAGGGCCGTGTGGCATACAAGGGATCACTTGAGGATACAGTATTCCAGCTCATCGGTGGACTTCGTTCAGGTATGGGTTACTGCGGAGCAAAGAACATTGCAGAGCTTCATGAGAAGGCAGAGTTCGTCAAGATTTCAGCAGCTTCACTCAAGGAGAGCCATCCACATGATATCCATATCACAAAGGAAGCTCCTAACTACAGTGTAGAGTAATAGAAATTTGCATAGATGATTTCAGATAAGAGGATGCATATCTGTCAGATATGCATCCTTTTTTCTTGACACCGTTCTGTTATGTGAGATAATGAAGAATGGGTGTCTTAGAAAAGAGGTGTTTGGATATTTATGAAGGTAAACAATCCAGGTAAAAAAGATCTTGACCAGCTTGTGATGCTTGAGCAGGAGACATTTCCTGAGGCTGAGGCAGCAAGCCGGGAGTCTATAGAGCGAAGACTGAAGGCGCACAGAGAAACTTTCTGGGTGCTCAAGAAGGACGGGCGAATAATAGCAGGTATAAATGGTATTACTACTAATGAGAAGGATTTGAGCGATGCCATGTATACGGGCGAGGACTTCTACGACAAGAAGGGTCGCTGGCTTATGATATTCGGCGTGTCAACTCTGCCGGACTATCAGCACAATGGATATGCGGCGAAGATAATGCATGAGGTTCTTCAGGAGACGGTCAAATGTAAACTCGACGGAGTCGTCCTCACATGTAAAGAGAACATGATCCCATTCTACGAACAATTTGGTTTTGTGGATGAGGGCGTGAGTGAATCTGAGCATGGCGGTGTCGTCTGGCATCAGATGAGGATAAGGCGCAGAGATATAAAACGTGATTATAAGCAGGATGTGATTGATTGTATAGTGATAGTAGTTGTGGCCGCCGTACTGGCATTTCTGCTGGGACGATTTGTTATATTAAACTGTAATGTACCTACTGGTTCCATGCTTGAGACAATACAGCTTGGAGACAATATAATAGGAAGCAGGCTTACATATAAGTTCTCTGATCCTGAGCGTGGCGATATAGCCATATTCAAGTGGCCGGACGATGAGTCCCAGATATATATCAAGAGAATCATAGGACTGCCGGGTGAGACCGTGGAGATCATAGATGGTAAGGTATATATAAATGGAAGTGATACTCCGCTCAAGGAGGATTATCTTAGTGATGAGGCAAGGACTGACGTAAGATCGTTTGGACCGTATCAGGTTCCTGAGGACTGTTACTTTATGCTGGGAGACAACAGACCAAACTCAGCGGATGCCAGACTTTGGGAGAATACCTATGTGAAGCGTGACAAGATACTTGCCAAAGCAGAATTTGTGTATTTCCCATTTTCACAGATAACATGGCTTGGAAACGGAGCAGAGTATTAGATTGTATGTCATGATGGATAATCAGAGGAGATGGTCACATGAACAGAGTAAGATTTGACATGCATTGTCATACGGCTGAGGGATCACCCGATGCCAAAGTAAAGATTCTTGATTATATTGATCTGTTAAAGCAGCGTGGTTTTCACGGAATGCTGGTCACAGACCATGATTCATATTCCGGATACAAAGCGTACTTAAGGCAGAAAGATAAGGTGAAGGATTTCACTGTGCTCAGAGGTATCGAGTATGATACGTTTGACTATGGACATTTCCTCATCGTACTGCCATCAGATACACCTGAGGAGGTGTACGACCTGTTTGAACACAGGGGCATGGCGCTTATCAGGGTGATATGGCTTGTGCACGAGTGCGGCGGTATACTTGGCCCAGCTCATCCATTTGGCGAGAAGTTCATGAGCTTTGGCAGCACGAGAAGGCTTGGCATGATAGAGCACAGACTATATGCACAGCATTTTGACTTCATAGAGGGATATAATTGCTGTGAATCAGCCAAGAGGAATAAGATGGCAAGAAGGCTTGCGTCATACTATGATATACCTGTTTTTGGTGGAAGCGATGCCCATAAGGAGAACTGTGTCGGACTTGCAGGTACATATCTTCCGGATTATATACATTCGGAGGATGATCTGATAAATTATATAAATGACGGCAATCATCCCGAGGTTGGCGGAAAGAGATACCCGAAGACCTTGAAGGACAAGATAGGACCTGCCGGCAAATTCCTGACGTATGGATTTTATTTATACAATATATATGGCGCATTCCGAAATTATCCTGCGAGATGTCGCGCATACTTTGCGGCATCGGCAAAACTGAAGGCAAAAATGAAAAGTAACTGTTCAGACAGGGGACTGGATAGCAAAAAATAAAAGCAAAAACAGAAAGGGCGATTATGAATAAGAAGGAAAGAAGTAATTTTACGGGGACGCTGGGCTTTGTTATGGCAGCAGCGGGAAGTGCGGTAGGACTTGGTAATATATGGAGGTTCCCATATCTTGCGGCAAAGGACAACGGTGGTGTGTTTATACTTGTGTATATAATACTTGCGCTTACATTTGGATTCACACTGCTCACAACAGATATTGCAATAGGAAGAAAGACTCGGCAGGGACCGCTCACAGCTTATGGTCTTATACATAAGAAGTGGAAATGGCTTGGCGGTCTGGCGTGGATCGTACCGGTCATAATCCTTCCATATTACTGTACTATCGGAGGATGGGTTCTGAAGTATATGACAGCATATTTTACAGGTCAGACAGAGGCTGCCACTGGTGACGGTTATTTCACCGGTTTTATAACAGCCCAGACTGCGCCTATAGTATTTGCACTTATATTCCTTACGGCCACAGGCGTTGTCGTATTCTGTGGTGTTGAAAAGGGAATAGAGAAGTTTAGCAAGGTGCTCATGCCGATATTGGTAATTCTTATAATTGGAATTTCAATCTATTCACTGACGATCAAGCATACCGGTGATGATGGTACGATCAGAACAGGAATTGATGGACTGAAGGTATATTTGATTCCTGATTTTAAGGGAATGACATTCAGGGATATATTCATGGTTGTAATGGATGCCATGGGACAGCTCTTCTTCTCGATAAGTGTCGCTATGGGTATCATGGTTGCGTATGGCTCATATGTTAAGAAGGATGTTAACCTTATGAAGTCGATCAATCAGATAGAGATATTTGACACGGCAGTGGCTTTCCTTGCTGGTCTGATGATAGTCCCTGCGGTGTATGTGTTCTCTGGAACGGAAGGCATGTCAGCGGGCCCTGGACTTATGTTCATATCTCTGCCAAAGGTATTCAATGCCATGGGTAAGGTCGGAACAGTCATCGGAGCCCTGTTCTTCATCATGGTTACATTTGCGGCGATCACATCCTCAGTATCGGTCATGGAAGCGATAGTGTCAGGACTTATGGATAAGTTCCATCTCACGAGAAAGAAGAGTGCGGTCATAACAACTGTATATGCGGTTGTCGGAATGTTGGTCGTATGTTTCGGTTACAACATATGGTACTTTGAGCTCAAGCTTCCAAATGGAGCTACAGCCCAGATCCTCGATGTGATGGATTACCTGAGTAACAACATCTTCATGCCGCTTGTGGCTATCCTGTCATGTATACTTATCGGCTGGGTAGTGAAGCCTAAGACGGTTATAGACGAGGTTACAAGAAATGGCGAGAAGTTTGGAAGAAAGAAGCTCTATATTGTCATGGTAAAGTTTGTGGCACCAATACTGCTTGCATTGCTGCTTCTCCAGTCATTTGGAATTGACTTTGTACAGTTTGTTACAAATCTGTTCAAATAGAACAATATAGTTTATAATGTAGAGGCGTTTGTCATGTGAGTGATGAAGGCCTCTATATTTTTGTCATAAGGAATGTCATTGCAGGATATTTATACCGGGTTTACGGATTTAATGGGAGAATGATGGATGAACAACAGGGATGATTTGATATATCTTGCCCCGATGGAGGGGATAACAGGATACATATACAGAAATGTACATCACAAATATTTCGGCGGCGTTGACAAATACTTTATGCCGTTCATTGCCCCGGCGAAAGGACGTCCTCTCAGAAACAGGGAACTAAGGGATGTGCTGCCGGAAAACAATCAGGGGATAAATGTGGTGCCGCAGCTTCTGACCAACAGTGGCGAGGGATTTGTGAAGGCTGCAAAGTTCCTGAAGGAGCTTGGATATAACGAGGTGAATATCAATCTCGGCTGTCCGTCAAAAACTGTAGTAACGAAGTATAAAGGCTCGGGTCTACTGTATGATACAGAGAGACTTGACAATTTCTTATATGAAGTATTTGCCGCAGACGTGATGGATGTGTCTATAAAGACCAGAATAGGAAGAGACAGTTCTGTGGAGTTCGAGGATATCATAGAGATATATAATAAGTATCCGATAAGTGAGCTGATCATACATCCGAGAATACAGACGGATTTCTACAAGAATACGCCAAATATGGAAGTGTTTGCCGAAGGTGTGGCTTCATATGGAAGACCAGACACAGTGTGCTACAACGGAGATATAAACAGTGTGGCGGATTATGACAGGTTCACGGGCGATTTTCCTGATATAAGTAAGGTTATGATAGGCAGGGGGATAATAGCTGATCCTTGTCTGGCGGAGCGGATAAAAGAAGAGTGTGGCGACAGTACATATGACTGGAACAGATTCTTCATATTCCACGATGAACTTTACAGGAATTACTGTGAGTCGGATGTGGGCAGGGGCAACACGATGTTCAAGATGAAGGAGCTGTGGGCTTACTGGTCGAGGCTGTTTTATGATGTGGAGGGAGCTGAGAGGGCTCTTAAGAAGATCCGGAAGACTAGAGATAATGGTGAGTATGAGGCGGCAGTCATGATGCTGGCTGCACTGTGCAGATAGGAGATGATATCATGGGATGTCTTGGAAATTGTATATGGTTTTTATGTGGCGGAATATTGAGCGGACTTTCGTGGGGGGCAAGCGGGGTGCTGTGCTGTATAACGATAATAGGGATTCCGATTGGGATGCAGTGCTTTAAGTTTGCAGGACTTGCATTCTTTCCATTTGGAAAAGAGATAGTGTATGGAGGCGGGGCTGGCTCGCTGATCGCGAATATCATATGGCTGCTCTGCTGCGGAATACCTATGGCGGTAGAGAATGCCTGCCTGGGGCTGCTGCTTTGCATAACGATAGTCGGAATTCCATTTGGGCTTCAGTTCTTTAAGATCGCCAAGCTGGCGCTCATGCCTTTTGGTGCAGAGATTGTGGGATGATGGTGGAAATATACATAAATATAGTTGACAGAACTTGAATCACTAGAATATAATAATGTGGCGTCAGATATGTGCTGACGCCATATATAAGGCAATGACGAAGAGAAGTAGCATAGATTATCGCCCACAGAGAGCCGGTGGTGGTGGGAGTCCGGCGGAGTGAATATATGTGAATAACACTTTACCAGCCGCAAGCTGAAAGATATAGCCCATAGCGGGATACGTGTTTTATGTCGAGTAGGGGAGCCGTAGCTGCACGATACGCAGAGAGGTCATGAGCAAGGTGACTGAGAGGGACTGGGACGCGATGCTTTGAATATACGAAGATCGTGTAACGGTAAATCAGGTGGTACCGCGGACATTAAAGCAGACAAGTAACCGACAGGTAGTTTGAGAGAGCTTATGTTCGTCCTGAATATTTGCATATGTATATGTGCATCTGATTCAGGATGAACATAAGCTTTTTCTATTTGCAAGAGAAATAACAGCCAGTGCGTAATCCTGAAAAAGCCAAAGTGGACATAAAGCCACAGGCAAATAGTAAAGAAAAGGAGAGAACAGATGACAATCGAGAACATTTATCGTAACAGAACAATGAACGAGATCACTGAGGGCGATGTGGGAAAGACACTTAAGGTTGCCGGATGGGTAGAGAATATCCGTGACCACGGTGGAGTATCATTTATCGATCTTCGTGATATGTATGGCGTGCTCCAGGTAGTAATGAGAGACACATCACTGCTTGACGGAATAACAAAGGAGGATTGTGTATCAATCGAGGGTATCGTTGAGCACAGAGATGAGGAGACATACAATCCTAAGATCCCTACAGGTACTATTGAGCTTGAGGCAAAGACTGTAGAGATACTTGGCAAGGTATATAAGCAGATTCCATTTGAGATCCAGACATCCAAGGAGACACGTGAGGATGTGAGACTCAAGTACAGATATCTTGACCTCAGAAACAAGAAGGTTAAGGACAACATGATTTTCAGAAGCCAGGTCATCAGCTACCTTCGTCAGAAGATGACTGAGATGGGATTCCTTGAGATCCAGACACCTATCCTCTGCGCATCATCACCTGAGGGTGCAAGAGATTACATCGTGCCATCAAGAAAGTTCAAGGGCAAGTTCTATGCACTTCCACAGGCACCACAGCAGTACAAGCAGCTCCTCATGGTATCAGGATTTGACAAGTACTTCCAGATTGCTCCTTGTTTCAGAGATGAGGATGCGAGAGCAGATCGTTCACCTGGTGAGTTCTACCAGCTTGACTTTGAGATGAGCTTTGCAACACAGGAGGACGTATTCAAGGTTGGAGAGGAAGTCCTCTCAGCAACATTTGAGAAGTTTGCACCTGAGGGCGCAGTGGTTACACAGGCTCCATATCCTATCATCAGCTACAAGCAGGCTATGCTTGAGTTCGGTACAGATAAGCCTGACCTCAGAAACCCACTCAGAATAATAGACCTCACAGACTTCTTCCAGAGATGTACATTCAAGCCATTCCATGGCAAGACAGTGCGTGCCATCAATGTACACAAGAAACTTTCAAAGGGACAGCATGAGAAGATGCTCAAGTTTGCACAGAGCATCGGCATGGGCGGTCTTGGATACCTGGAGATCCTTGAGGATATGTCATACAAGGGACCTATCGACAAGTTCATTCCTGATGATATGAAGGGTGAGATCGCAGAGCTTGCAGGCCTTCAGCCTGGAGATACTATTTTCTTCATCGCAGACGTGGAGGAGCTTGCAGCGTCATTTGCAGGACAGATCAGAATTGAGCTTGGCAACAGACTTGACCTCAACGAGAAGAACGCATTCCGTTTCTGTTATATAAATGACTTCCCAATGTACGAGTATGACAAGGAGAGCAAGAAGATCATCTTCACTCACAATCCGTTCTCAATGCCACAGGGCGGACTTGAGGCGTTAAATGAGAAGGATCCACTTGATATCCTGGCTTACCAGTACGACATCGTCTGCAACGGTATCGAGCTTTCATCAGGCGCTGTAAGAAACCACGACATGAAGATCATGGTCAAGGCATTTGAGATCGCAGGATACACAGAGGATGATCTGAAGGAGAAGTTCGGAGCACTCTACAATGCATTCCAGTTCGGAGCACCACCTCATGCAGGTATGGCTCCTGGTGTGGACAGAATGATCATGCTTCTCAGAAACGAGGAGAATATCAGAGAGGTCATCCCATTCCCAATGAATGGAAATGCACAGGATCTTATGTGCGGAGCACCTGGCGAGGTTACAGAGCAGCAGCTCCGTGAGGTTCACATTAAGGTCAGACAGTAAAAAGGCCGGACGGCACTGACATTTTAGAAATAACGCAAAACATATGTACAAGCACATTCAGCTACCCTCACTTCAGCTGGCTTACATCTGCATGATGTTACAGCCGCGATAAGGGCGCTGCGGCTTTCACATCAGCAGGTAAGCGCTGAAGATCGGTCGCTTTCATTACCGCTTGTACATATTGTTTTGCGTGTATATTGTCTAATAATGTCGGTGCCAATTTTATTATTAGGAGGTTTTTATGGCGGGATATCTTATCAAGGATACGACCAGGCAGGAGCGGGAGCAGATAGTTGCCGATTCTCTGGGAAATATAGATGCTTACTGTGATGGCTGTATGTGTGGTATCACAGAGATGTACCAGGATTATATTGACGGGAAGAAAGAGCTTCGTGAGATAAATATGGAGTTCAATGCGAGATATGTTCGGGATGAGAATATGGATGGACGGAAGTAAGCATATGGTGACAACTTTAATAATAAGTATGTGGCAGAGCTGGAAAAGCCATGTTAATATGGACATACAGTTAGTTGGTTTACATTACATCAATAAATAAGAATTAAAAAGGGGAAATTTATATGGGAATACGAAAAGAAATATTTATAGTTGCTGCGATGCTCTCCATTATGGCGTGTACGGCCTGTGGAAATTCAGGTGGAAATGTTTCAGAAACAAATGGTGCGGAGACCTCGACCGGTGTGGAGAGCGGAATAATAGAGCAGCCACAGGTCATGTATGATGGACACGTCTATTATTACAATGCAACCGGAAGAGATGAGAAATTGCCGGAAGGATACGAGATCGCGGGAACGATAAAAAAGGTCGACAGCAAAGACTATCCTGCAGAGAATTTTGCGGCAGCAGGCGTGGATCTTGAAGCTGGACAGGAAATATATATCAGCACAACTGAGAAGAATGTCATTTATCTGAAATATGACAGCGGATATGCGAGGTTTGAGAGAAGTCCTGAGGATGCTGCAGCGGAAGAACAGGATGAGACGAAGGTTGCAGAGAAAGAGAATGAGATAGAGGGGAATAGTGAAATGGCAGATAATATGGATGATGCTATGGCAGAAAATTATGGAGAATATGGATTTGGAGAAGACGGAGAATTCGACTTTGACAGTATATTTGGGATAGATCAGCTTGACCTGAACTACGAGGCACATGTTGCAGGATTTGACGGAGAGAGCTTTTTGTATAGTGTGCATATTGATGGCGGTGTCACAGATGAGAAGGTAGATGAGATCCAGCAGGTGATGGCGGATTATTCTTCACAAAATGGTGATGAAGAAAACTATATGGGGTATATTGATATATATAAGGGCGAAGACCAGATAATGATATACCTTGATCTTGGCGGCGTATCAGAAGAAAATAGCAACATGGCGGTAACGGGTATACTGAACGCACTTAACAGTGTCTCAGGTATAAAGAGTGTTATCATAAACGAAGGGATGTAGAAAAAAGAAAACATGTGTGAAAAGTCTATGATGTTTATTCTGAAATCACAAAGTAATTTTTGACTATCTTTTCAAAAGTTCTGAGTCGAACTTTCTACTTCATAAGCGTTTTTTTTATTTCATGCTTATGAAGTAGAGAATTTTTACCTTATCGTAAATTCGCAAGATAAATTATATGTATCGTAATCCCAATCTCTTTCACTTTCAAAGAACGCAAATTGTTTAATCAAACGATAGTGTCCAGCAGGCAATTCTCCATAAAAACTTTTAACATCAATTTCTAATGTTAATCGTTCGTTAGGATTAATAAAACAATCCTTTTCATTGCTCTTTGAGGGGTCATCAAGCTGTTTAAGTTGATACCAAGTGCCGGATTGTTCAGCTTCTATTTCAAAATAATTTGGTGAATATCGGTATTCTTTATCAGAAGTATTTTCTATTAGAAATGAAAGGTGCTTCAAATCTAAATCCTTTTCTGTACTCATTGAAATCTTCAAATCACCCAAAGTGTCAAGTGCTTCTTCACTTCCATAAGGAGAAACCTCATATTCTTCGGAATAATCTTGTACTACATGGTTATCACTGTCCTTTGCTTGACTGCACCCAACAATACACACCAATAACGATAAGTTTAGAAACATACATATTATTTTTTCCATTTGTCCTTATCTCCTTTCTTTTAAATTTATAATAGCAATAAAATGTCTATTTTCAATCAACTTTCATTGCAATTTATTTTTACTGTAACACATGCTCCCCCTGCTTCGTTATTAGCAATTTGGATATTTCCGCCATGTCGTTCACTTAAAATCTTACTAATATTCAGCCCTAATCCCAAATGTTCAGTAGATATATCTTTCGATGATTTATAAAATGGTAATGTCGCTTTTTCAATATCAATATTTTTAAACCCGCAACCATCATCTGAAACAGATATAACTAAATTATTATTCTCTATTACTGCGCTAATAGCAATATCACTTTTTGCGTATCTAATACTATTAGAGAGTAAATTTTCATAAATCTGCATGACTGTATTTAAATTGATAAACAAGGTTATATTATCACCGCTTGTAGTAATTGAAAAATGTTTGTCATAACAAAGTGCTTCTGCTGTGTTA
>ERZ791815.416-NODE-416-length-39485-cov-5.797464_pt1 | contig 39485 bp, 30 predicted proteins | sample MGYA00510302_ERZ791815 | MGnify/ENA primary metagenome ERZ791815 (study PRJEB30046, sample SAMN00791995) | human gut metagenome | study: EMG produced TPA metagenomics assembly of the A metagenome-wide association study of gut microbiota in type 2... | reverse complement strand
ATGCCAAGACCAAGCTGAACGAGAGCGCCCAGCTCGTCACCGGCATCCATTGCAGGGCAGACCATGCGTGGGAAGATATGCGGGCTGTACAGGAACGCTTTGGTAAAACAGACGGCGTGGTGGCGCTCCATGCCTACCAGAGTTTCCGCGAAGGGGAGGTTACTCCGGAGCAGTGCCACGAAATTGGCGTGGCACTGGCCCGCAAGGTCTGGGGCAGACGGTTTCAGGTGCTGGTTGCCACCCACATGAATACGGATAATTTGCACAACCATTTCGTGATAAATTCCGTGCCCTATGTGGACGGCAAAAAGTACGAACAGCGCCGCAGCCAATATGCGGAATTTAGAGAAACTTCAGACAAGCTGTGCAGGGAGTACGGCTTGTCGGTGGTGGAGCAGCCCAAGGCCAAGGAACCGGCGCGGTACGCCCGGATGCGGGAAGCCATCGACCAAGCCTGTGAGGATGCCAGCACTGCCGAGGACTTCCGCAGGGCGCTGTATCGGCAAGGGTATATTTTCGGCAGTGACCCCAATCGAAAGTATGCAACGATTCGGGCACGGGATGGTGGTCGAGCCGTGCGACTTTATCGGCTGGGAGAAGAATATGATCTTGCAGCCATAGATGACAGACTGCGGGAAAACTACTTGTTGTATGGACCAAGGCTGTATGAGTTGAAGCACCCGCCCCGGCAGTGTACGCCGAAACAGTATCGCCCCAAGGATACCTATGCAGGAAAAGGCATTCTAGAAATTTTCCTTGATGTGTTCTTTGGTGAATCCCAGATGCACCGCTTGTATCTGTACTACTGTTATCAGCTGGGTATCCTGCCCAAGAAACAACAGCCGCGCATCAATCGCCCGGAATTAGAGCGCATTTGGAAAGACACCGAGAGAATCCTTGCAGAGCACGCCTTTGTCCACGACCACAAGTTTCCATCTTTGCAGGCAATCGTGGACTACCGCAAGGGTTTGTCCCAGCGGATGGAAACCCTTGCCGCACAGCGGGCGGAAGTTGTTAAGCAGATGCGCCGAAAGGATGCTCCGCCGGAGTTGGCTGACCAACGCATGGCGTTGACTTGCAAGATTGCGGAGCTCCGCAAAAAGGACAAGATTGCAGAGGGAGCCATCAAGCGTATTCAACGCACACGCGAATCCAACCATATTGACCGGGAAAACAGAATGCCGCAACATCCCAGACCACGCCGCCGCAGACGGGAACGGGAGCGCGAATGATGTCAGTTTGCACCCAATGCGCAGGACGGTTCTTGTGCAATTCTGTGAATAGCTTTCCGGCGGGATTGCTGGTATCGTTGTACCGAACCCAAAATACAACAACTTGAAAAGGAGAGATGCCTATGGTAGCAGGACGCTTACAGGAGAAAAACGGATTTTATTACATCGTGCTGAGTTACACCGACTCGGCGGGGAAACGCCGCCAGCCGTGGATCGGCACGGGGCTGCCCGTCAAGGGCAACAAAAAACGCGCCGAAAAAATGCTGGCAGAAACGCGAAAGAGTTTTACGATTCCCAAAGGACAGGTGTCCGAACTCAGCCCGGATATGGCATTCAGCGACTATATGCGATATTGGCTGAAAATGATGCGGACCGCTGTAACGGAGACTACTTACTCGTCCTATTGCTTCAATGTGGAAAAGCACATCATTCCCTACTTTGAACCGCTTGGCGTAACGCTGGCAGGGCTGCAGCCGCGCCAGATTCAGAGCTTTTATCTGCACGAAGCGGAAACGCTGAAAAACACCTCTATCCTGCGATTCCACGCCAATCTTCACAAAGCGCTGAAATACGCCGTGCGCATCGACCTGATAGCCAGCAACCCGGTGGACAAGGTGGACCGCCCCAAGCCGCAGGCGTTTATGGCAAGCTATTACAGCGCCGAGGAGATGGAAAAGCTCTTTGAAGCCGCCCAAGGGCATAAGCTGGAACTGATTATCCAGCTTGCAGCTTTTTACGGCTTGCGCCGAGCCGAGGTGATGGGCTTGCGGTGGGAGGCCATCGACTTTGAAGCCAAGACGCTGACCATTCGCCACATCGTGACCAGCACCCGCATTGACGGTAAGAAAATTCTGGTAGAAGCTGACCGAGCCAAAACAAAATCCAGTCTGCGCACCTTGCCGCTGGTAGACCCGATTGCGGAGCGCTTAAAAGCCGTCAAAGAGCAGCAGGAGTATAACCAGAAAATCTGCGGCAACTGCTATAACCAGGAATACCTTGGCTATGTATTTGTGGATGCGATGGGAAACCTGATCCAGCCGGATTCCGTGACAACAGGCTTTCCGCAGCTTTTGAAAGAAAATGGTTTACGCAAGATTCGCTTTCACGATTTGCGCCACCCGTATGTCAAGCACACGACAAAAAAATATAATTCTGAAAAGCAGAAATCCCAAACCACCAATTTTGCCTTGATAGTCTGGGATTTCTGTTTTTAAGTATTAAGTTGATGTGGCAGTTCTCAATCTGAAACGACTGGTCTGTGGTTCGAATTTCTCAAGAGTTACATACAGAATATTATGAAAACGAGTGAGTATCTTTGCTTTATGTAAATTATTTAATCATATAATAATGCGGATCGAGTATGATTTCACTACCAGACTCATCTAACCAAGAATCAAGGATGGACAAAAACTCTTTTATCCGCTTTGCTACTATATATCCATAGCAATCTTGAACGCAAACAAGTTTATCTGCATATTCCCAATTTCTCAGTGACCCACCTTGTACTACTGAGTATTGATCATCTTGTATATGTTTCAATAGAAGTACAGATCTCGGAGGATTATCTGCATTTTCTGCATGCATATCTTTTATTGCATATTTACTTTTGTTCGCATACCTAAATAAATTCGGAGAAAAGTGAGAATCCATTGTGTGTGTCCAAAGATCTATCCAATCTATAAGGTTAATAACCGTTTCACGCCACCCGTCTGCAAAATAGTTATAACTTAACAATTGATTTAGTATTTCTTCTAATTTCTTTTGCGTGCTATCATAATCAAACACATAATAGAACCCAAGAGTTTCTGCGCTTGAAACAACATTGGCCATGTCATTAATTGACATCTCATCTAACTCCACCAAACGGCTTGAGTAGTTTACATTTTTTTCGAAATCAAAGATACTTACAATATTACGCGCAATTTGTAGGGCAAAGTAGTCTATTTTCTTTTTGATGTGGTCTTCTATCGGATTATACAATTTTCCTTGTCTAAATAGACTGTTGATATTTATGGAGATAATATCAGCTATCCTGTTTTTCTCATTGGAAACATTAGGGTCATAGGAAGTAACTCTGTTGTGATTAATATCAAATGGCAAACTTTCGATTTTACCCGTTTGACTATTAAATAGACAGATAATTTTTTCCCACCCAAGGGATTTAATTGCGTAACCCAACTCAATCAGAACATTGGGATTGGGAACGCCGTTTTCGTTTTGTGATACATCGCAAACAAAGAATTTGCTGTGATTGATTTTATTGAAAATTGATGCGCGAATATCGGGACTTCCCAACTCATCTTTAGTATCTCTATCAATACAAGCGATGATTCGGTTATCTTTATTAATGCTTTTTAATGATTTCTTAATAGCATCTTCAATGAAGTTTCTATTTGTTTTGCCCGGCAAGTCGGACTGCCAGGAATAAAAAATTGAGACCTTCATTTATTTCTCCTTTGCAAGTAGTATTTGTCTATTTATATTGTACCACTTGTTGCTTATACATAAAAGCGCCGAAAAACAGAAAACCCAAGCTACCAAGATGGATTTGATAGCCTGGGTTTTCCGTTTTTGTATCTTCAATTATTCAAAGAGGTCATGGATTTTGTAAACAATCTCAATGCGGTTGTCGGGGAATACATACACCTTTTCAATCAGCAGATCGGTCAGTTCCGAGGTCAGCACATCCGCTTCTGCAATCGAGTGAACAATCTCTTGTCGGCTGCTTTGGCGGGCCTGTTCTTCTCGCTTCAGCTTTGCCTGGGCGGTGACAGCTGCATAGGCGTTTTTGACTTTCAGTATTTCTGCGTCATAAACGGCTTTCTCCGATTTATAAGTGTCCAGCTCGATTTGCCCCAGGAGATACCGTTCAAAGAGAGCTTGCTTCTGGTCCTTCAGAGCTTCCAGCTGCTTCTCATACTCGGAGCATTTGGCAGCGGTGGCCTCCAGGTGAATGGTGCCGTCCTCATGTACGGGCAACAGGATTTCCAGTTGTTTTTTCAAAGTGAGGAGAACTGCTTCTTCCAGACCGGCAGCATCTGCCCGGACATCGCGGCAGCGGCTGTTCACATCAGCGGTAGAATGGCGGCACATATAAAACGGTCTCTTTTGGGCGATGCGGGAGAGTGCATGATCGCAGCAGCCACAATAGACCTTGCCTTTCAGTGGGTACTCCCTGGTTTTCTTGGCCGACAAGGAGAATCGGCGCTGCACAGCCTGCACCTTTTCAAATAGTTCTTTATCAACGATTGCCGGATGATGGTTGGGAATAATGAACCATTTGTCCCGATCCTTCCTGCGGCTTCGTGTACCACCTACTTCAACGACAGCACGACGCCCGATGACATAAGAGCCGATATAGCGTTCATCCTCCAGGATACGGAGAACCGTAGCGCCACTCCAGCGGCCACGGGAGCGGGAGACATCGTGGTACTTCTGCCCATGAGCTGCTTTGTATTCTCCGGGGGTCGGGATGCCTCGCTTAAAGAGTTCCCTGGTAACGGCTGCTGCTCCAATTCCGGTTGCGGCAAGTTGGAAAATGAGCTGTACCACAGCAGCGGTTTCCGGGTTCGGTTCCATTCTGCCATCGGCGCTTTTGCGATACCCGTAAGGGCAAACTTTGCTCTGGTATTCGCCGCGCTGCATTTTGGCGTACTTGGCGCTTTTGGTCTTGATGGACATATCCCGGCTGTAATACTCGCTGATCAGATACTTGAAAGCCACATCCATACCGCCGGTATCGCCCTTGTGCTGATCGCTGTCAAAATCATCGTTGATGGAAATAAACCGGGTGTGAAACAGCGGGAACACACGTTCAATGAAGTAGCCAGTCTCAATGCTGTTTCGTCCAAACCGTGAAAAGTCTTTTACGATGATGCAGTCGATCTTATTGGCCCGCACCATCTCAATCAGTTCCTGGACTTTGGGGCGCTCGAAGTTTGTCCCGCTATACCCGTTGTCGATAAATTCAAGAACTTCTGCATTAGCGGACTCCGGCATGGAAGAAACAAATTCGTTCAGCGCAAGGTGCTGGTTTTCAATGCTCATACTGTCGTATTTGTAATCCTCCAGAGAAAGGCGGATATAAAGGGCAATCACATATTTCTGCACTGGCTCAGCACCTCCTCACAATGTTCAAATTCACTCTGGAAACGGAAATGAACTGTAATCCGTTTCTCTCTTGAGACCTCTACACGGTCAATCAATCGGTCAATCAGGGCTGCCGTCAGTTGGCGATCTTCCTTGATATGCTGTGCATCCTGGGACAGCATTTTGTACTGTTCCAGCTGCTTGGCGATGATTGCAAGCCCTGCTTTCAGCTGTTCGATTTCCTCGCTGATCGCCTCGATTTTGGCTTCGTACTTCTCTTTGAAGGTAAAATACTCGTCTTTTGACAGATGGTTCTGGATCAGGCCCTCATACAATCCTCGCTGATAGGTTCGCAGCTGCTGGATTTCCTGTTTCCGGATGGCGATTTTAGCCTGTATGTTTTTCTGTTCCTCGGCTTCTTTGGAGAGGCTTTCCAGACCAAGAGAGTATTGCCCCAGCGTGGTATCAAGCTGTTCCTGTATCATATCGGCCAGGGCATCCAGCAGCTCTTTTTCAAAGATAAACGTACCAGGACAAACGCCTTTTTTGATACGGTTGTTGCTGATACAGTGGTAGACATATACCTCCTGCGATTTTCTGCGGACGCATTTCTGTCGGTGAAGGCTGCGTCCGCAGTGGGCGCAGAAGATTTTGCCTCTCAAAAGATTAGGAGACCAGGAATGTATCTCCCTGTCTTTTGCCTGCTGTGCAGCCTGGTCCAATGCTTTCTGAACAGCGGCAAACAGCTCCCGGCTGATGATGGCTTCATGGGTGCCGCGTACCGTTGTCCATTCATCGGCGCTGGCTCTGACCTGCTTGTGGTCGATGATTTTAGATACCCCTTGCACCAGATCTCCGGTATAAACCTCTGCGCGAAGAATTTTGGCAACGGTACGGGTTTGCCAATGCCCATTTCCCACCAAATTCTCATGGGTGATCTCTCCCAAGGTCCTCTTGTAGTGGCTGGGAGAGAGATACCCGGCCTCGTTCAAGCGTACCGCGATAGTGTTTAATCCTGCGCCCTCGGCGGCCCATTGAAACATGGTTTTGACTACCTCGGCAGCCACCGGGTCAACGATCAGCTGGTGGCAGTCATCAGGAGCTTTCAAATATCCATAGGGTGTACGCCCGCCAACATACTTGCCGTCTTTCATGGCCTGCCGCTGCTGGGCTTTGATTTTTCTGGCAATATCCATCGCATAGGCTTCGTTAATCATGTTCCGCAGCGGAATGATGATACCATCATGGGCATTATCCGGGAAAGAAGAATCGTAGCGGTCATTCACGGCAATAAAGCGGACTTTCTGCATGGGAAAGTAACGCTCAATGTAGTATCCGGTGTCTATGACATTTCGACCCAGGCGGGAGAGGTCTTTTACAATGACGCAGTTGATAAGACCCGCTTCAATATCGGAGAGCATCTGCTGGAAGCCGGGACGGTGGAAGTTCGTACCTGTTGCGCCATTGTCAATGTAGGTCTGTACCACAATAATCTCCGGGTTCTGCTCCAGATACCGGGCGATAATCAGCTGCTGGGTTTCAATAGAGGCGGTGTGAGTATGCTTATCCTCAACGGAAAGCCGCACATAAACTCCGGCGCGGCAAGAGGTATCTATCTCCGGTGCAGGAAATACCACAGTTTCTTTTCTGCTTTTTCTTGCCACAAATCATCCCACCTTTCTTTGGCTTGTTTGCTCTGCCAGTTGAATCAGCTGGATTGCTTTCTGGTATTCATCCTGGTATGTAAAGGTGATCTCCAATTCCTTTTTCCCAATCACCTTGATGCTCTGTATCATGTGAACCACAGCTTTGCGGTCCAGGGTCTCCATCGTAGAAAACTGTGTGAAGTGGGAAATCCAGCGGTTCCGTTCACTCCGGTTCTCCAGAACATCAGCCAGCTTTTCCTTTAAGACCCGAATGCTCTCTTTTGCATTTTCCGCAATCCTCGTGTATCTGGCCTTATAGTCGGTATATTCCTCTTTGCTGATGGTGCCGGTAATCAGGCTTTCGTAGAGACGGGCCTTAAATTCAAGCGCCTGTTCCACCTGCTGCTCATTGGCGGCGATGTGGGAGGCGTATTCATTGGCAAGCGCCTGATTGATACTGCTCCGGTCGATACCGTCCAGGATAGCTTGCAGACAGCTCACATTGTCAATGTAGCCTTTTAGACTGTCCTTAACGCACTCTACAAGATCGCTTTCCTTGAGCATTACTGGATTGGTGCAGCCATGCTTTTTCCCGGTGGGACAATAATAATAGTGGTATTCCTTGCCTTTGACCCGGTTCGTTTTCCGCGTCATGCGGCTCCCACAGCAGCCGCAGATTAAAACGCCGGAAAACAGATACACTGTATCCTGCTTGGGAGAAGTCCGGGTATCCAATCTGCGGATACGCTGGACAAGTTCAAAATCCTGCTTGGCAATCAGCGGCTCATGGGCGTCAGGAACGCGAATCCATTCAGAGGATGGCCGCTGCTCCATTTGCTTGATTTTGTAGTGTGGGGTGCCTTGCTTCCCCTGTACCAATGTACCGATGTAAGTTTCATCCTGCAAAATGCGGATGATCGTTGTAGCAGACCATTTGCAATCCTCTTTGTCGGCATAGCCGTGTTTGGCATAGGGAAAACTATTGTTTTTCTTATAGGCCAGGGGGGAGAGGATGCCCATTTCGTTCAGCACGGTGGCGATCCGCAGGGCGCTTGTCCCGTCCAGACGCATACGGAAGATGTCCCGGACAACGCGGGAAGCATACGGGTCAGGTACAAGCAGATTTTTGTTTTCCTCGGATTTCATATAGCCGTAAACGGGAAAGGCTCCAACAAAATCTCCGTTACGCCGCTTTATATCCAAAGAGGTACGGGTCTTGATGGAAATATCCCGGCAATAGGCTTCGTTCATAATGTTCTTGACGGATACGGTCAGATCGTCACCGCTGCCTTCGCGGGCGGTGTCGATGTTATCCGTGATGGCAATAAAGCGGACTCCATAAGTGGGGAATACCCGACGCAGGTAGCGTCCGGTTTCGATGTACTCTCGTCCCAGGCGGGAGAGGTCCTTTACAATGACGCAGTTAATCTTGCCATCGGTGATGTCCTGCATCATTTCCTTAAACGCCGGACGGTCAAAAATGATACCGCTGTAACCATCGTCTATTTTTTCGGATACGATTTGGATGTCCGGGTTTCGTTCAATGAAGTTCTCAATCAGCTTCCGCTGATTGGTAACGCTGTCGCTTTCGCTGGAGCGATCATCTGTGTAAGACAGACGAATGTAAGCTGTTGCCTGATATTTTGGCATGAAAAAGCACTCCTTTCCTCCCGGAAGCTCCCGCAAGAAAAGAGTGGATTTCGAGGTTTTCAGTTTTCATCCTTTTCCATACACATCGTAGCACGCTTTTGGAAAAAGAGCGAGGATGTCGATTACCTTAAAATCCCTTGCAGGCACTCCTCCAATGTAACCCCGTTGCTGGCAAACGCGGCGTTTACCACAAAATCGCCACAGCGAAAGCGATAGGGGTTTTTGATCTGGTGAAGAAAGGCCGCGATCCGTTCCTCTTTGGGGAGATCTTTGTCTACCGTGACTTCACGGATGTCAACCAATTCATCGGTTGTCGTTTGTGGACAGCATTGCGTCAACTGGCTCATAAGGGTTCTCCTTTCTTTGAAGTCGGTTTCAAAATCACATGAATGCGCTGGCAACCGAAGCTGCCAGCGCATGGTATCTGACTTTGAAAAGAAAGGACTGCACCCCAATGATGCCTTGTTATTGCTAACAGCAAATGGACGCAGCCTTTCAGATTGTATCCGTTGCTTTCGTCACATTTGCCACGCGCCCCTGACGATGGGAACAGAGCAGGTCTCCGCTGGCGCGGCTGTCATAACTCCGCAGCGTCGTTCGTAGCGTGCGCCGCAGGGTTCCCCCTAAGTCTTCAGGAGGCCGTGAGGAAGTATCTTTAAGCCCCCGCGCCGTCATCGCGCCGGATGTGCCATCATCCGGGTTACAGGGTCGTTGATCGCTCCGAAACAGCTTGTCCATCATCTCCTGGCTGCTCCATCTTCGCGGCGTCCTGCACTCGCTCATGCGCGGGTTATGTACCTGTTCTGCCGTGTATTCAGTTGTCAAAGATCAGCGAAAGAAAAAACTCCTTCTTGACAGCCATGACAAAAACAGGCGATTTGTCCTGTCTGTAATGCAATTTTTTGAAAAATATATTTTGCCTTGCCGCTTCACAGAAGCTGCGGACAGCGCAAGCTCCCTGCAAGCACAATAAAATAAGCACTATCGTACTCAAAACAACCTTTTATAAGGTTCTTCTCGCAAGGAAATAGGCACGATAAAATATTATTAAGGAGACGATAGTGCCTATGGAACTGTTAAAAGAGCTGGGACGAAGGATACAAAAAGCGCGTAAGGAAAAAGGACTGACGCAGCAGGAACTCGCAGATCGAAGCCATGTTTCGCTGAAACACATTCAAAGTTGCGAAAGAGGGGAAAAGAACCCTTCCTTTGAGGTCCTGCGCGCTTTTTGCAAAGTCTTGAATTTATCCTTGGATTCCCTGATGAATCTCGATTTGCCAGAAGATGAACAAGCCGCCAACGATATGCGGCAGCTTTACCTTTCGTGCCCTCCGGCTGCCAGAAAAGTGTTATTAAACTCGACCCGTGCGTTAGCTGATGAGCTGAAAGAGATGGTACAGACAGCTGGAGTTGACCCAGATGAACATTTAGAGGATAAGTAAGCCGGTGGAGGAATAAAAATCCCCCACCGGCTACTCTTTTGCCACTATGCGGCGGTCATGTTATCGGGCCGTGCCCAGCAGACGCGCCAGTTTCTTCAGTCCGCGCCGGATGCTGTCCCACACGCGGCGGCGGTCCGCACCCTCGATCCGGGCAATCTCGGTCACCGTCATACCCAGATAGAACCGGGCGTAGATACGCCGAGCCTGGATAGCGGGCAGCTGCATTAGCGCGGCATACACTTCCTCCCGCAGCTGTTTTTGCTCCAGGATTTCCTCCGGGGTGAGCGGCCGGTTGAGGGCATCGTTTTCAATGCCATCCTCCCGGTTCAGCGAGTAATGGGCCTTATGCCGGAACTTCCGGCGCTCGTAGGCGGCGTCGTCTTGCTGCTGGCCCCGGATCGCAGCCAGCACTTCCTCGGACACGTCCACAAAGACATCGGTTTTATACACATCGGGATACAGCTCCCGAAGATTGATCTTCTGCATTATGTACCTCCATTTCGATTCACGGGTTGACGGGTGAACCGAAATGAAGGCGGTGGGCGACACCTTTCGGGGAAATTCCCGAAAAAACGACAAGCAAAAGCGCCAGCATCCGAAGAACGGCGGCTGGCGCTGCTAAAACAGGACTTATGACGCTTATAGACCAGCCACGATAGTGCCTGTTCATAAGCAGATGGGGGCCGATTGACGGTCAGGCTTTTTTTGACAGGCAAGTTCCTGCCGAATTATGTCGAAGCTGTCTTTGCTTCACGGCGGCTCCCTCCTAAGGCCGCCGTCACTTTTGAAATAGGGTCGTCACCCTTTGAGCATAAGGAACGGCGGCCTTGATTTTGTCAAAGCCGCCGTAGATGTGTTTAGAGCATGGCGATTTTCTGCTGAACGACGGCTTTTTTCTTTTGCCGTCGTCCGGCAGATAAATTGCATATAGATTTAGGTTATGATTGGTCTTGTAAGAGGCTTTGTGCCTCACCCTCGCTTATGTAGCCGTATTGAACCATTCTCTGTACGACATACTCTTGGCGCTGTTCTGCCAGCTCCGGGTTAGCGGTCAGTGAATAAACCGAAGGCGCATTGGGAATCCCCGCCAAAAGAGTACATTCATAATTCGTCATATCAATGGGGGCTTTCCCAAAATACCCTTGGCTTGCATCGTAAATACAGTAGTAGCCGTCTCCAAAATAGATAGAATTGACATACAGCTCTAAAATCTCGTCTTTTGTATAGGAGTTTTCCAAACGGAAGGCCATAAACATCTCAGCAATCTTGCGGATAAAACTTTTTTCCTGCGTGAAATACAGATTTTTGGCAAGCTGCTGTGTTATGGTACTGCCACCCTCACGCAGACTCCAAGAGGTCAGATTGTTCCAGGCGGCTCGGCCTATGGCAATCAGGTCAATCCCAAAATGCTGTTCAAAACGGTGATCTTCCACTGCCACAACGGCGTCCAAATAAATCTCCGGGATTTCAGCCAGGGTAGTATAATCGGGATCAGCTTGAATCTCTGCGACCTTCTCAACAAGAGGCTGTTCAGCAAGTGCATCATGATACATTTTATAACCCAATCCGCCCAGAACACCGCCAGCAATGAGCATAGCGAGTATCGCCAGAGCGAAAAAACGAATTATGAATTTTCTGACTCTTTTCATGTTCTACACCTGCCTTTCCGTTGAAAGTAATGTTTATGCCATAGGCCCCAGCTTACGAATTGCCGCCGTATCGTTCCTGCACAGCGGTGGGCATTTCCTCAAATTGAACTTCCGCCCAGGTCACGACACCACGGAATGGGGCTACCTTCAGACATAGGTAGGCATCGTCAGTGAGAATCCGGCTCGTTTCAAAGCTCAGTTCTTTTTCGGCCCCGGTTTCATCGTAGGCGCTTAATGTGTAGCGATAATTCATCGCTCCGTGTGGTGCGATCTCGGTTACACAGCCGTTGTCAATTTGCGTGTAGTAATCGGCGCTTTTCTGCGTGGCAAGAAAAGCAACTGAGATAAACGCTATTACCAGAACAGCTATAACAGCAATGATGATCGTTTTTTTCTTTGCGCTCATAATGTGTACTCCTTACTCAATTTCGATGGATATGGTTCCGTCTGTCTGGTCGCCCCACACACCGATATAAGTGCTTGTGCCATCCACTTCTACCGTGCCATCATACTCACCGCTCTCCGAGAGAAGAATGACTGGATCATCTGCCCCTGAGCGAAGAAAAACTGCTGCTTCGCCGCTTTCGAGGGAAAGAGAACAGGTGATATGGATCATATTTCCTGCTTCTCGCTCCAGCGTAGTACCGCCAAACAAAATCTCTGTGCCCGCAAACTCGGAATACGTTGCTTCATAGGACCCCGTGTAATCATCTGCCCCGTTTTCTTTGTGACCCTGTAATTTACTTTGGGGCGTAAGGGCCGCATTTCCCGCATCGCCAACTAGTTCGCCAAAGGCTTTCACGATACTGTCCTTTGCCTGGCCGTCGTCAGCCTCTGATAGACCGTCAAGAGCCTGGTCGGCTCCTTCCGATAAGCCATTCAACACAATATCTGTACCGTCCGCCAAACCGTTCAACACGGCATCCGCACCATCAGTCAAAGACTGCATGGCCGTTGAACATCCAGACAAACTGCCAACACAAAGAATTGCGCAGAGAACGACGCAGATTTTACCTGTATAGTTTAATTTTCGCATGAACTCGCTCCTTTCATCCGGCGCGACGCCTGCCGCGTCCTTTTTTGACTTTTTTCTTTTTGTTATTGCCTGCTTTTTTGCTGGGGCGGGAAAGCAGTAAAACCGCCATCGTCAGAACCAGCACCGCCGCAATGCCTACCACTGCCAGCAAAACGCTGGGAGCCTGCGTAGCGCCGTTATACGCTTGCATATCAAAACCGGCAAGGATCAACGCCGCCGAAAACGGGTAGGCGGAAAGCAGGAAGCCGCTCTTGAAGAACAAGATGCAATACCCCAGGAAGAATGTCAGAATCGAACCGCCTAGGTAGGCACCCCGCATCTGGCCGAAAATTAGAATCATCGGCATACAGACCAGGCTGGTATTGAAAGCGGCCGCGACCACCTGCACGCCCTGCTGAAGCAGAACGGCGGCAGAAAGACCATCCAGGCCGGCAATCAAGCCTGTCAGAACCGTTATAGCTATACTGTAAACTCCGAACAGCAGCGACAGAAAAATCGTGACGATTAGTTTTCCGCCCAGCAGCTTGGGGTATGACACCGGCACCGTCAATAGATTTTTCATAGTGTCATTCGTGTTCTCACGGTCGATCAGCCAACCGCCGATCATCACAAGCGAGATCGGCAGGAAAATCTGCGTGTTTCCCCAAATGACATTGGCAAACAGTTTGACAAAATCAAAGTTCTGGTCCCGCATTTCCGGGTTGATAATCAACTGGGTGCCATATTGCACGACAGGACACAGTGCCAGAGCCACAATACCAACCAGCAGGATCTGGCAGCGTCGCAGCTTGCGCCATTCCCCTTTTAGAATACTCCACATGACTTTACACCTCCTTAACAGCTCTGGCGCTTATAGACCAGTGCGATCAATGTCAGGAATACCGCCGATTCCAGGATAACGACCAGGAACGCCTGGGGCGTTGTCACAAAGTAAGGACTGATCCGCTCCATCAATTCCGTCATCTGTGCGCCGGATGTGTCCAGATACTGAAAGAACCAGCGGAAGGTCAGTGGTCCGGGTAACAGCGTACCTGGGTTGAACCCAAAGGGCTGCATGATGAAATAGTCGTTGGTGCCAAAAATATAATTGACCGCCGTGTAGAAGAACGTGATGATTACGGAGATAATGTAACTGCGGTTCAAAAGCACTACCAGGAGGACGCAGGGCAGTGCCCCGGCCCACATCATGATTCCTTGTCCGATGCCTACAAAAAACAGTTTCCAAAAGCCGACCGGCTCCAGCCCGGATGCCAGCACAATAGCCAGATTGACCAGGCCGCCGACAGCCATGAACGCAACGGAAAACAAAAACAGCAGCGCCATCTTTGCCAGGACCAGCGCAGGTTTGCTCACAGGAACGGTCATAAGATTTTTTAATGTGTCGTTATCCTGTTCTTCAAAGAGCAGATTCGATGCCAGCACCACCACGGCAGGCATCAGGAGCAGATAGGCGCTCAGCTGAAACAGAGTAGACATCAGGCGGTCCACCGCTTCTGCACCACTTGAAAATTCTTGCATCTCCGGCAGAAATAGCGCACACCCCAAGGGAATCAAAGCCGAAATGGCCGCAGCCGCAAAGAACAAGGGCTTTCGTTTCAGCTTGGCAAACTCACAGCGCAAAAGTTTAAGCAATGCCCTCACCCCCTGTAACTTGCTTGAAGTAATCTTCCAGGGTGTCCTCATAAAGATGGGCATCAGACACAGACAGTCCTGCGTCCACAAACAGCCGGATCGCCGCGCCGGTATCCAGCCGAAGGTCGCGGACCGTCAGCTCATTGGCGCTGTCCACTTGGACATTACGAAAGCCCAGTTTGCTCTGAAGCAGGTTGGCGGCTAAGGCTGCGTTGGAAACCGTAAAGCGAAAATATTTCCCATTCTTTGCTTCCAGCTCCTCCAGGCTTTCTTCTTCCAGCAATACGCCGTGGTCAATGATTCCGATGTCATCGGCCAGCAGGGAGATCTCTGACAGGATATGGCTGGAGATCAAGATGGTTTTCCCTGTGGCGTCGCACAGTTCCCGGATGAAGCCGCGAACCTCTGCGATGCCGATAGGGTCAAGGCCATTGATCGGCTCGTCCAGAATCAGCAGTTCCGGGTTGTGCATGACGGCCAGTGCGATAGCAAGGCGTTGTTTCATGCCCAGCGAATATTGGGAAAACAGCTTTTTGTCCCGGTACGGCAGGTTGACAACTTCCAACGCTCCCTTGATGTATTGGGGGCTTTTGAGTCCTCGCAGATCGGCAAAAATCTGAAGATTCTCCGTCCCTGTCAGGTTCGGGTAAAATCCCGGTGCTTCGATCAGGGAGCCGATGCGGGGCAGAATGCTTTTTTCGTTCCCGCGAAGCGGCTTGCCAAAAATCTTCACGTCGCCGGAAGATGGAGCGGTAAGGCCCAGCAGCATCCGCATGGTGGTGGTTTTCCCGGCTCCGTTACGGCCCAGCAGGCCATAGATACGCCCTTTCTTCACATGAATGGACAGATTGGACACACTGTTCTGTTCTCCGTATGTTTTGGTAAGACCACGGGTTTCAATAACATAATCGCTCATGTGCGAATACCTCCTTTTCATGATGGTCTAAGCATACCATCCCAACCTTGAGATAACGCTGAGCCAACCTTGAATTATCTCTGAGATTTTTGACACAGAATAGGCAGCCAACATCCTTTGCGGTATAATGGAAACGAAGATAGGTGGTGAAATTTGCTTATGACAAATCACAAGATACTGTTGGTCGATGATGACCATGATGTATTGGAGATGCTGGTCTCTATTTTCCGACGGGCGGGATATACGAATCTACTAACTGCCGTATCCGGCGGCGAGGCGCTGCGGACATGGCAGGAAGAACATCCAAGTTTGATCGTGCTGGATGTGATGATGCCGGGCATGGACGGATTTTCAGTTTTGAAAGAGATACGCCGCACAAGCCGGGTCCCCGTTCTGATGCTTACCGCCCGTGGGGAAGCGGAGGACCGCATCGAGGGGCTAGAGATTGGAGCAGACGACTATCTCGCCAAGCCCTTCTTACCCAAAGAATTGCTGCTCAGGGTCGGCGCAATCTTAAACCGCGCTTACCCAAATCAAAATGAAATGGTGGAACTCGACGGAGCTATCGTGGATATGGCCAACGCAGAAGTTTGGAAAAATGGCGAAAAGCAGACATTGACTGCCAAAGAGATGCAGCTTTTTGAAAAGCTGTATCAAAACGCAGGGCGGATTGTCACTACGGGTGTCCTGTGCGAAGCGATATGCGGGGAATTTTGGCAAGGGTATGAAAGCACCCTTTCCACCCATATCCGGCACCTGCGGGAAAAAATCGAAGAAAACCCGTCGAAGCCAGTTTCCCTTGTTACTGTCAAGGGCCTTGGTTACCGCCTTAATCTCAAGGGGGTGTCGCCATGAATGCAGTGCATCGCTTTTTCCGCCGCTATATCCTTTCTACGGTCGGGATCGTACTTTTATTTTTGGCCGTCAATATCGCCTTGTTCCTTGCCATTATCCTTGCAGGGAGCATGAGCGGGGCGGACACCGCTTTTTCCGTCCGCGATTTCTCGGACCATGTTGTGCTACGGGATGGAAAATGGGTTGCAGACGATACTGCCCTTTCCATGCTGCAAGAACAATCTGCCTGGGCGATGCTGCTGAATGAAGATGGCGATGTCGTCTGGCAGCAGGATCTGCCGGAAAAACTGCCGCGTTCTTATACCAGTACGGAGGTGGCTTCTTTCAGCCGATGGTATCTGGAGGACTATCCGGTTAAAATATGGACACGTGCGGACGGCAACCTTATGGTTGTAGGCTATCAACCCGGAACGCTGGTAAAATATTATTTTTCTCTGGAGTGGCCCTACATGGGGGTTTTACTCGGCGGAATCGCAGCGGTTTTTATCATCAATTTGTTGCTCATTGTTTTCTTGATTTTGCGGAATACGCGAAAAGTCGAAAAAGCTATGACGCCCATTCTACAAGGTATTCAAAATTTGAGTCACGGAAAAGCTCCGCATCTGGAGGAGCAAGGGGAACTGGCCGAAATCAACGCTGGGCTGAACCGGGCCGCAGACTATATGAGAAAAAAGGACAACACAAGAGCGGAGTGGATTCGCGGCGTATCCCACGACATTCGCACGCCTCTCTCGATGGTGCTGGGGTATGCCAGCGAGCTGGAAGATGATCGCAACCTTCCGTCGGAAGCAAGAAAGCAGGCAAGTATCATCCGTCGGGAAAGCGAAAAGATGAAACGGCTGATTGACGATTTGAACCTGACCACCAAGCTGGAATATGCGCTCCAGCCTGTTCATTTCAAGGATGTTGATTGGGTAGAGACCAGCCGCCAAGCTGTCAGCGAAGTGCTGAATAGTGGTCTGGACAGTCGGTATGAGATCGTATTTTCCGAGATGCAACCAGGGCGCTCGATCCACCTTTTGGGGGACGATGGCCTGTTGCGGCGTATGCTGGATAATTTGATCCGTAATAGCATCACCCACAATCCGCAGGGATGCAGAATCTCCGTTTCTGTCGGAGAAGAAAACGGGCGCTACCTTTGTGCAATTTCAGATGACGGAGTGGGAATCGCACCGGAACGCCTGAAAGCATTAAATCGTGGGGACGGCATTGCCAGCACCCAGGGCAGCGATGAAAAGGTTGAGCATGGTCTGGGTTTGAAACTGGTAGTGCAAATCGTAAAAGCCCATCGTGGAACCATTTCTTTTTCCGGCAACACCCCGCATGGGTTAGAAGTCAGAATTTCGTTGCCACCCCAGCCGCTTATTTCATAAATTCCAGTATTAGCATAGAACAAAACCCGGAGAGGAAAACAGATGAGCCAATATCTTGAAGCACTGCGGCAGGCGATGGTCATTTACCCAATGATCGTCGTCCTGTTTACAGTGCCATACATCGCATGGAGTTATCATAAATATGGATCGATTCTCAGTTTACGGGTCCTGATCGTGTACAGTTTTCTGCTGTACCTTCTCTGCGTCTACTGCCTTGTCATTCTACCGTTGCCTACGCCAGAAAAGGCCGCCACACTGCAAGGGCACAAGATGCAGCTTATCCCGTTTTCTTTTCTCGCCGATATAGTCAAGCAAGCAGAGATCCAGCCGGAACAGCCTGCCAGTTGGCTGCATATTTTCACAGGCAGTGCCTTCTGGACAACCGTGTTTAATCTATTTATGACGATGCCGTTTGGCGTCTATCTGCGATACTACTTTTGTTATCACTGGCGTAAAACATTGCGGCTGTCCTTTTTATTATCTTTATTTTTTGAGCTGACCCAGCTCAGCGGTCTGTACTTTGTCTATCAGGGTAGCTACCGTTTGTTTGATGTGGACGACCTGATCGTCAACACTGCGGGCAGCATGATCGGATTTGCCTTGGCCGGATCGGTGAGCCGTCTGTTGCCTACCCGGCAAGAGTTGGATACCGTCAGCTTCCGGCGGGGTGCTTCCATATCCTTTACGCGGCGTGTTTTTGCCTTTCTGGCCGATATGGCTTGCCTGACCTTTGCATCGTGCATTCTGGCCGTGATCGTAGTCCCTTTTGGGATCACCCTTTCCATTCAGTGGATGCCGGTTCTGTTTCTTCTCTACTTTGGATTGCTTCCTGCTTTTTGTCACGGTCAGACCCCAGGTAAGCGCCTGACCCAAATGAAAATCGTGCAAGTAACCGGAAACACAGCGCATTGGTATCAATATTTCCTTCGCTATGGCCTGCTGATAGCTGGCCTGGTCGGGGTCCCGTACTGGTTAAACCGGTTGCTGTTTATTCTGATGAATGTATTGCACCTGGACAGCTTGGCATCTCTCGTACTTCATGGATTACTGATCGGCGGGTATCTGTTCTGGCTATTCTTTGCCGGGATTCGGATGGCCTTGCACAAGCCTTTGTTCTACGAGCGATGGTCACGGACAAAGTTAATAAGTACAGTAAAACGCACATAAAATCAGACTTTGTAAGATAAGGACGGGAGTGACTGGCAAGCAATGCTTGTGGCTATCCATTTAGCCACAAACGCTTGTTGAGGGCAATGCCCCCAAGCCCCCATGAACGCAGAATTTCATTCTACGGCTGCGCGTTCTGCGAACGCTTTAGACCACGATCAGCTCACCGCTGTTCGTGGTCTTTTTCTCTTTCGGTATCGTGTCCCGTCTCCATATTTAAGAGCCGATCCACATTGGCCTTTGCTGCCAGCAGTTCCCACATTTCCTCACGGGAACGCCGGTACTCGGCATAGGTCTTTTTCTTTTCCCCCAGCAGCCGGGCGTACTCAGCTTGCAGCTCCTTGACTTTAGGGAGCTTCTTGACCCCCATATCGTCAAAGGCATTTTTGGCCGCCTGATGGAGCAGGATTTCTTCCTCATGTTCCTCTCGGAATTTCTTTGAGTAACCGGCCTTCCGGTAGGCCACATAGGTGTCGCGGGTCTTGGCATAGTTGATGATGTGGGTCCGCAGGACGGCGATCTCCGCCATGCGTTTCCCCGCTGCCTTGATTTTGGCAGATAGCTCATTATGGTGGGCTGTGGCTGCCGCAGCCTTTTCCTCCAGCACCGCATACTCCAGCAGGTTATGCTCCGTGAGATAATTCACGGTCTGCGCCATCTGTTTCAGATTAAAAACCTTGGCCCACCGCACATACCCGGCACCTTTTCTGGCCTGGAGCTTCGCCTGGATGTCAACCAGCAGATTGACCTTCGGCGGATCTGCCTGCTTGACCGGTTTCTGACGAGGCGTATGCTCCTTTTGACCGGCAAGGACAGCCAGCAGGTCCTCCAGGGCGTAGCCATTGCCCAGGCTGCCCAGGCGGGACACTTTGCTCCAGCCGGGGAGCTTCAGACGGTAGGATTTCCCGCGCTTGGATACTTCGCAGCCGGATTTCTGGAGCAGCTTCAGCAGCTCGTCCAGATTAGCAGGCTTTTGTGCTAAGGCATTGTCAATGGCCACACGCAGCAACTCCCGATGGGAGGGCTTGGCCTGGTCGCCCAGCCACTGGTCGTAGCTTTTCCCGTGTGGCTTTGGGTTCTCGACAATGGACAGCCCGTTCTCAATGCAGAGGGTATCGCTCAGATGCCGGACGGCTTTCGTGCTGCCCCAAAAGTTGCGGAACTTCCGGTCACAATCCAGATTGACAGCACTCCAAATAATGTGATTATGGACATGGGCCTTGTCAATATGGGTACAAACGATAAAGGCGTGTTTGCCCTTGGTGAACCGCTTGGCAAATTCCACGCCCAGTCGGTTGGCTTCCTCTGGCGTGATCTCCCCAGGACAGAAAGACTGGCGGACATGGTAGGCGATCACATCATCTGCGCCCCGGACCCGTCCGGTCGCGGCGATATACTGGCGCTTGGCCAGCATGAACTCAGCATCAGCCACACGGCTGTCGCACTCACAGCCGGTGATGAGCCTGCCGTGGTCTGTCTTTTGCGGGTTTGCCACATAGTCGATAATCTTGCTGATGGCACGGCTCTCAGTCCGACCCTTGCCGATATGCAGCGGCATGATGCGTGTGGTTGCCATTGCTACGATACCTCCTTTGAAAAAGAATAGCGGCCTGCCGAAGCAGACCGCTGAATAAATTTAAATGAATTCTATAATAACTCTATTCACCTATATATTATGTGAGAGAATTGACCTTTGTGAAAATACTCCCTAATTGTAGTTCAACATCTGAAAGTTGTTCTTGTTCATCAGCTAAATATGCAACACATAGTTTTTTTGTCGCCCGAGTTACCGCCACATAAAAAAGATTTCTAGCTGCTCCGATTTCAGTTGAATCATATTTAGCATCTATTTTTTCTGGGAATGTTTTTAATAGCGAACTGAAATATTCTTTATCTCTGCCAAACTTTTTTGTTAAAAGAATAAGTACATTATCAAACTCCAATCCTTTAGTACTATGGAATGTATGATATATAATGTCACTTTTTTTATCAGTTCTATTTATAAAATCATACCAGCACTCAAAGATATCTATTTTTATATTCAGAAAGTTATCAATGCTGGTACTGCTGTCTTGCAATTCCAAATCAGTTAATGCTGCATCGTCCGCATTTACAAAAAGACATTCCAGCATGTATTGTTTCAAACTTACCAAGGAATCTATTTCCTCTGCAATAGTATATCTTATACATTCATCATATAAATCATCTCCCGATTGATAAAACTCAAACAGTTTTTCAAGATATGATGCTAATGTTTCACCGGAAAGAGAATGCAGTTTGTCTACTAGGGCACGAATATTTATGATATTAAATTTGCTTTTCGTATCAGGATGTACTCTACTTATTTGCAATAAATTGTTGATGGAAGTCTTATCATTTTGCACTTTTTTCTTAAAATCAAGCAATCGGAACAAAAGTTTCTGTACATCACCCAATTTAGTTTCATCTTGCGCTAAAAGGTGATCGCGAAGGAGTTCATAATTACGTCCTCTTTTGTAATATCTACAATTTTTAAAAAAATCATATATATCCTCAAATCCGCTTTTTTTAGCAACCAGTTCATTTGTCAACTCAAAGCAATGGAGAGGATTATCGATACTAATCTTCCATCGATCACATAACTTCTCAACAATTTCATCTCGTGCAGTTGCAGGGCAAACTTCACAAAGAACCTCACTTGTTGGAAATTTCTCGTATATTGATTGTTGTATCAACCCATCATTACGTATTAAATTTGCTACACCGATAATTTTAGGGGAACTGCGCCGATTAAACTCTTTTTGTATGGGCGTGAGCCCTTTATGTAATTGAAATATTTTTGCACCAACACCACGATCATAAATATTTTGCCGTATATCTCCATAATACCCCACTAAGAATGAATGACCAATTTTTAATGCGTGGTGGTGTATGGAAGAAATCGTTTTTACAACCATAGGATTAGTATCCTGAAACTCGTCCACAAATACAGCAGGATACTTATCACAAATAATTTGCTTTAATCGTTCATTTCTGCTAATAAGCAAATATGAATATTCTAAAAGAGTATCATGACTAATCAACATTTTAGATAGTCTATCAGTGTTTAGGCGAGGATCGTATTTGACTTTGGGGCAAGTCTTTCGCTTCGTTTTGTCAAGCGCTTTGGCTAAACTATTAATCGAATACAAACAACGAATAATCTTTGTAAAATTCCCAATGTTTTTCATCAAGCCTGGGAATTCTTCTGCAATTTCAGGAAATGCAGCTCTAACAGTCTGAGCTTTAGAATTGCAGACTTGAAAAAAAGCATCACGTACATGCTCCGAATTTATTTTTTCCAACAACTCATTCTTTTGCTGCTCCGAAAGATTCCGGTACGCTTGCGCCCATGACTGTTCTTGCAACTGTTCTTTCTTTTCTATAATAGCTTCTCGAAGCTTTGTGCGATGTAGCTTCATAAGCTGATCCTTGTATGGAGCAATAATTTCCCACATTCGCTCATGAATGGTAGAAACTACAACTAGAGGCGTGTTACCAAGTCGCTCTTTAATTTCATCTGCAGCAGCATTGGTGTATGTTATACATAAAACTTTTTGCCCATGGATATAAAACTGCGGTCCTTTTTTATCCAACAACATTTTTAAGGATTGCACTAAAGCATAAGTCTTACCAGAGCCCGCACCTGCATTAAATATCCAACTCAATCCATCATCAATACATTGACCAATTTGATCTATTATCTGCTGCTCTTTTATCCTATTTGTATCGGAGATTTTCAGCTTTTTATAATCTATCATTTAAATCGCCTCCAATCTACGAACAACAAAATCAATTCCATCTATAATATATTGTGGCAGTTTGATTTCTTTTGCATCATTTGTACCAATGATAATATCATAGAGCAGCCTATTAGCAAAGTCGCTCTTATCCTGAGCCAATGATCTCTGAATGCGATAAGAATGTTCGGCTAGACCACCATCTTCCATACATTCTTGATAGACCTGAGGCTTTAATTCTTTTATTACTTGTTTGATAACCTCATTATTCGAATTAGTTAATATCAGTGCTTCTTCAAAGCTTGTGGCATAGTAACCTTGAATTTCTGCCTTCTGGCAGGTAACCATAAGATTTCCTTCTTGGAAATAGTTGCTTTTAAGAATTTGACTAGCAATCTTTGTGCCATAATATTCAGCAAGTGCAGTATTAGTGGTTTCACGATTAGACAAAGCTGCTTCTGTCATTTGAATCCTATCTTTTCGCTCTTGTTTTTCCCGTTTAAAATCGATGTCAGTAATAATCAAAACAGGGATATGAAGTGCCGAAATAAGAGGACGATATACTTGCGCAAAAGCTCCGTTTACCAAATTGAGAGTTACATATTTCTGCTTTAGCAAATCGTGTTCAGACATGTATTGTTGCAACAATACATACTCAGAAATCCCCTCCACAAAGATGGCGGCATCTGCAAAAAATAGCTGAGATATTCCAAAAGTAATATGTTTTTTTATATATTGGAGTTGAGCAAGACGCTTTTTTTCATCTTCTTCGGCTTCATTTTCTTTTTTGGGTATGATGGTTTGATCATCCAAAATGATAGCACAGGTACAATTGTTGTTTTCGGTAACATAATTGATACTATTAAAACTATTCCCTTCGTGAATCTTGCTGTTAAGAATATGTGCTGAATGTGTGGTTATTATTATCTGGCTATTAACGTGCTTATTATGGCCCTCGAGTAAGGCACCTATCATTACATTGACATCTCGAATAAATAATTCCTGCATTTGTGGGTGCATGAATGTTTCAGGCTCTTCAATTGTGATTAGGTTAATCTGACTATTAAACGATGTTTCTGGAAACTTTTCCATATAACCAATAATATTTGCCACAATCATCATCAAGTTTGTATAACCTAAGCCAAATTGATTCTCTGGGATATTTTTATCCCCCTCAACATATTGGTACTTTAATACAGATTTAAGTAATTTCTGAAATGTTAGATCTGAGCTAAGCAAAATTTTACATTTCTCTGACGATATTAATTTCGCCAAAGAATTGTTAACATACGAAGTGTGTTCTTTATCGAAATAACCTGTCAGCTTTTCATTAATTGTAACTATTTCCTTATCTAACTCACTAAAGGGATTTTCATCTTTAATATGTTCATAGCGGTAATCTACAATTTTTGAGAATGCAGAAGATAGGCAATCTCCGTTTGTGACTGTATTTGCAGCAATAGCCTGGAGTTCGATAAGTTGTTTTAGATGAAAGCCCTCCCGTTTTTCATCATTGTTGTTGTAATATGTAAGAGCAAATTTGCAAGTATCAATGAAGGATAAAAAATGGCTGAAAAGTTGATTTTTATAGTGCTTTTTACTCTCTACAAATTGTGATAATTTCTTTAAAAACAATTCTTCATCGGCAGGTGACCAAACAGCTTTAATAATCACCTCAGAGTTCTTTACTTCACCTAGTGTTATAAATGGTGCAATATTGGTTAATAAATCAGGATCGTCATTATCTATTCCAATTGTTAGAACAAATTTCATCGTCGGGAATTTAATTTTCCCATTTTTTAACTTGCGCGGCGTATAGCTGATGAGCAAGGTTTGCAAATAATCAAAATTAAAATCCGTTGCCCGAAAGTCTGTCTGCTCTAAAAGCCTTCGCAAAACTTCAACAATAGTAGTTTTTCCACTATTGTTTTTTCCTACAATCAAGGTCGTTTTTGGCGCTATATTCAGATATTTTTCTGCCTTATAATCTTTTGAGGCAGCAAACTGGATGGTATTATTTGCATCCCCGAACTTTCGGAAATGTTCTATGGATAATTTTTTTAAATACATATTTCCTCCTAGTTAACCCACAATTCATTTTTATGTACTATGTAGCAAGTCATCACTAATTGACAGAAAGCCAATTATTATCTAAAACAAATACTATTTTCCACTTTATAGTATATTCTTTTTTGGGTTCATCTTCAACATGTAGTGTTGAAGCCAGCAAACTAATTAAAGTTTTTGCAAAGAAAAACGCTCCATCTGATGGGATCTTTTAATCCCTTATCAAATAGAGCGTTCATTCTATCCATAAATTGTATCTTGCAGAAAATACCGAAGATCCTGCACCTTGCCCAGCAGCCAAAAGGCCAACTTCGGCAGCCCAAAGGGGCTTATGAGAAACGCGATCACCAGCAGAATAAGGCCGTTCTGCGGGGAGTATGTCACCAGGACGGCCACGCCCAGCAGGGCAATCACCGTACTGAGCAGCCCCAGCACCAAGCCGGACACATAGACCAGCCCCACGCAAATCCAGATGGCCAAGGTGAGCAGCAGGATCACCGGCGCAATCACAATCTTCAAAATCAGCTTCAATGCGGTCATTTCATGGCCTCCTCTCGACGATCCAAATACTTCTGGCACAGACGGCGGACGTGTTCCTCGTCGGCCTCGTTTTCTTCCCGGCGTCCCTTTGTCAGCTGAATGGAGGCAAAGGATTCGTACTCGACCAGCAGATGGTCAAACAGTTCCTCCGGGGTCCGGCACACATCACCCTCGCAATAGGGTGGGTCCGGGGGTGAGCCGTTGAAGGACACGCAGACATATCCGTATCGGCTCTTGTAGACTTCCAGCTCCATATCCTGCGCCAGATAGTCCTCGAAAATCTCTAAAACCTTTTCAAAGGTCAACATCGGTATCTCAACTCCTTTGTGAGATGTGAGAACACTTTGCTATCTGCCTTTATTATCCAGCAAGCCCCGTCAAAAGGCAAGGATACGGACAAAAAGAAAAAGCGGAGGGAGGCGCGGCGAAAAGAACGCCGTTCCTCCCTCCGCAGATGGGATATATACCCCTGTCACGAAAGATTGGAGAGCTGGGTCAGGATTTCCTTCACGCCCTCCCATAGCTGCTCCTGCCGCTGGGCTATATCCTCCAGGTCAGCGTCGTAGACACGCCCAGTCTCATGCACCCGGCGGGTGAGCTGGTTCAGATTGTTGCTGCTCCGGCGCAGCAGGGATACCAGCTCCTTCAGTTCTGGCAAATCCAGTTGTACCACATAGCCGTCCAGGGCCATCTTCCGCAGATAGGCTTCCCGATTATTGGTCCCAAGTTGGGACATTTTTTGCTCGATCAGCGCCAGCTCCTCCGGGGAGACCCGGAAATTCACCTGGACATCTCGTTTGCGTTTCGGGGTGCTCACCGTTCCGGCTCCCGTTTCTTATGGGCCGGAGCTTTCGGGGCTGCCTGTTTCGGCTCCTGCTTCAAATGCTCCCGAACAGAGGACCGGGGCTGGCGCAGCTCCTTGGAGCGGTCCTCGCTGGCCAGAATGGTGGCATAGGTTCCGGGCAACCCTTTCATACCGGTAAACGCCAGACTGCGAAACGGCAGAAGATTCATCAGCCGGTCATGGTCTTTGCTTCCTGCGCGATTCAGAAACTCCGGGGAAATGCGGGCCATGTAATGGGTCCCGTGGGGGCTGTTCGGCACATCCGGTGCGCGCAGCTCCCGCAAAATCCGTTCTGCCTCTGCCTGGATGTCCTCTGCCGTCAAGGGCTGGCGGCGCAGATGTTCCTCGCGCACCAGATCAATAAACCCGTTCAAAACAGCGGGGTGGCTGTTCAGGGCATAGCCGCAGCGGACGGTATCGGAATTGTAGTTAGGGATGGTCTTTGCCCATTCCTTGTTGCGGGGCGAGTAGCGTCCATCCCAATCCTGGAGCTGGACGGTGTTGGCAAGGACCAGCATGACCCGGTCCATGCCGTAGGTCTCGATCACACCCTTGGCGGCATCGTGACTGAGATACATCCCGTCGAAGTGTTCCCGCACCGCCGCTTCAATGGCCTCCTTGCATTGGAGATTGGCGTTATTGGAAGCCCGGTACTGCTCCAGCTCCCCATGCTCTTTCGCATACACAGCGGAGTGAGGGTAAATGGCGGCTTTCCGCAGCTCTGTCTGGGCCTTGCAAGCATCATCGGCCCGGTTCTCGATGCTGTCCCGGATCACATCCATGTAGCCGGTCTCCAGCTTCTCAAAGTAACGGTACACATCGGCCAGCGGCGTGGGCGAATCCATCAACGCCTGAGCCTGGGCGTCGGTCAGCTCCAGCTGCTCCATCGCCATCACGATGTCCTCCCGGACGGTGTACTCATAGGCGTGGTTCAGAACTTCTGCCGGGGGCTGGCTTTTCAGCCAGTCCCGATATTTGTCCTGTTCGGCGGCCATCTTCTCATAGAGGGCCGTATTCAGATCGTTGGCATTCATATTATCGCACCTCCTCATGTTGTTTCGGTTTCTTTTCAGGGCTGCGGGGCGGCACCGGACGCTTCAAGCTGTCCAGCACCGAAGGCCGCGCGCTTTTGGCAACCACGGTTTCCGGCTGGGCGTGGCCCTTGCCGTCAATGTTCAGCAGTGTGTCCAGTTCCACCAGACGAGCGGACTTGACTCGCAGATCGTCCTCAAAGGGAAACGGCTTTCCAATTTCCTCTTTGGCTGCGGCCTGCTGTTGGTAAAGGTTGTCCAGCTGGTTTTTGACGGCTTCCAAACGCTGAGGCATCTGAGCCAGTGCATTGTCGATACGGGTGAGGTTTCCGCGCGGGTCTGTGCCGAGGCTTGCCCGGTGGGTCATCTGGCCTTTCAACAGGAGCGTATATTCCTGTTTCCAAGCGGAAAACTCCACGGACATAGTAAAGCCCCGGTAGCTGCCGATCTGCACCGGTTCGGAGCCTTTGACCTCCTTACAGGCGTCCAGCAGGGCTGCACCGGCGTTTTCTTTGTCGGTCAGCACATCCCCCCGGATCTCCATTCCAGCAAAGCCATCCTCCGGGTGAGGATGGGCGGCCAAGGTCTCCAGGTCCGCTTCAAAGCCTTTAATAAATCCCTTGTTGGTTTCGATTTCCTGGGGGAAGTATTTGAGCAACTGATCCTCCAGGCGGTACTGCTTGCTCTGATGGTCGGCTTTCATCAGCTTCAGGCGCGCAACCTCCACATCCAAATCCATGCGCTCCTTGATACGGGGGTCTCCGGCGCACAGGGCCTTGATCTCAGCAAAGGACAGCGCCGTTTCGTCCACATCATCGCAGGAGCGGACCGGCGATTTAGAGGTCATAATCTGGCTGATGAATTTTTGCTTGTTTTCGACGGTTTGCCACAGGTAGGCATCAAAGGTTCCCTCAGTCACATAGCGGTACACATGGACAAGAGGGTTCTGGTTGCCCTGGCGCTCGATACGGCCCTTGCGCTGGGCAAGGTCTCCCGGTCTCCACGGACAGTCCAGGTCATGAAGTGCCACCAGACGGTCCTGCACATTGGTGCCTGCGCCCATCTTGGCGGTGCTGCCCAAAAGGACACGCACCTGACCGGTACGGACTTTAGAGAACAGCTCCTTTTTCCGCACTTCGGTGTTGGCTTCATGGATAAAAGCGATCTGGTCGGCAGGCATCCCCTGGGCAATGAGTTTCTGACGAATATCGTCATATACCGTAAAGGCCGGCTCCTGCTCCGGCAGAGGCACAGCGCCTTCCAATGCGTGAAGCAGTGGATTATCCAGCGTTTTCGCCGCCTTGCTTGCAGGAGCTTTTGCCTGCGGTGTAGAAATGTCGCAGAACACCAGCTGGGTCAGCTTGTCAGCTTTGCCGTCCCGCCAGATCTGCATGATGTTGTCCACACACTGATTGACCTTTGTGCCAGGTTCGTCCGGCAGCATCTGGTTGACGATTCTCTGGTCAAGCCCCAGCTTACGGCCATCCGAGGTAATCTTGAGCATGTTATCCTGGGACGGGTCAACAGTTCCGCTGTGTACCAGCGATGCACGCTCCGAAAGAGCTTTGACCATTTCCTGCTGATGTTCGGTAGGCTGCGCCACGATGTTGTGGTACTCCACTTCCGGGGTAGGGAGATTTAACTGATCGGCAGTCTTGATGTCGGCCACTTCTTTGAACAGGTTCATCAGCTCCGGCAGATTAAAGAACTTGCTGAATCTCGTTCTTGCCCGGTAGCCGGTGCCTTCCGGTGCCAGCTCCAGCGCCGTGACAGTTTCTCCGAAGCGGCTGGCCCAGCAGTCGAAATGGGTCATGTTCAGTTCTTGTAGGCGGTCATACTGGAGATACCGCTGCATGGTGTAAAGTTCGGTCATGCTGTTCGATACGGGGGTGCCGGTGGCGAAAATCACACCACGGTTTCCGGTCAGTTCATCCATATAGCGACACTTCGCAAACATATCGCTGGACTTTTGGGCATCGCTGGTGGAGAGACCTGCCACATTCCGCATTTTGGTGTATAAAAACAGGTTTTTATAGTTATGCGCCTCATCGACGAACAGGCGGTCCACACCCAACTGCTCGAATGTTACCACATCGTCCTTGCGGCTCTCGGCCTGCAATTTCTCCAGTCGGGCTTCCAGGGACTTCTTGGTGCGTTCCAACTGCTTGACCGTGAAACGCTCACCGCCGCTGTACTTCACCTCGGCAATGCCCTCGGTGATTTCGTCGATTTGCTCCTGAAGGAGCCGTTCCTGACGCTCTCGGCTGATGGGGATTTTCTCAAACTGGCTGTGTCCCATGATGATGGCGTCATAGTCGCCGGTGGCAATACGGGCGCAGAACTTCTTGCGGTTGTGGGTCTCAAAGTCCTTTTTGGTGGTGACAAGAATGTTGGCCGAGGGGTACAGCCGCAGAAACTCCGATGCCCACTGCTCAGTCAGGTGGTTTGGCACCACAAAGAGGGATTTCTGGCACAGGCCCAGGCGCTTGGCCTCCATTGCGGCGGCCACCATCTCAAAGGTCTTGCCTGCGCCCACTTCGTGTGCCAATAACGTATTGCCGCCATAGAGGATATGTGCGATGGCCCCCAGCTGATGGTCACGGAGGGTAATGGAAGGGGTCATACCGCCAAAGGTAATATGAGACCCATCGTATTCACGGGGCCGGATGGAGTTCATTTCCTCATTGTATTGATGAACCAAAGCCCGGCGACGTTCCGGGTCCCGCCAAATCCAGTCCTTAAAGGCATCCCGGATGGCCTGCTGCTTTTGGGCGGCCAGGGTGGTCTCCTTGGCGTTCAGCACCCGGCGTTCCCTGCCTTCCGCGTCCTCTACGGTATCGTAGATACGGACATCCCGCAGGTTCAGACTGTCCTCCAGAATCTTGTAGGCGTTGGCGCGGCTGGTTCCATAGGTGGTGTAAGCCGCCACATTGTTTTCGGACACCGCGCTCTTGCCGGAAATCTGCCACTCGGCGGTGAAAGGAGAATAGTGAACCTGGATGCTGCGCTGAAGGTAGTACGGCGTATCGAAGGTCTCATACATAAACTGCTGGATGTACGCTTTGTCGATCCACGTCGCACCCAGGCGCACCTCGATCTCCGATGCGTCCAGGTCCTTGGGCTGGGCGGCGGTGAGGGCCTCCACATTGACGGCAAAGGCCGGATCGCGCTCCGCCGCCCGCTGTGCCTGACGCAGCTTGCGGCGCACGTTGCCGGACAGGTATTCGTCGGCGGTCACATAATGGGGTGTTCCGTCCGGCTCGTTCTGACCCGGCACCCGGAAGATCACGCCGCGCAGTTCGGCGGCCAGTTCGTCGCCGGGTTTGCCCGTCAGCTCCGACATATACGCCATGTCCACGCAGGCTTTCTCCGAGATGGAGACCGCCAGCGCCTCGCTGGCCGTGTCCACGGTGGTCACGGCCTCATGGGGTTTGATGGTCCGCTTGGTGAACATATCCGCCTTGCGTTCCAGCTTTCCGTCCTCGTCCAGCACTTCCAGCGCACAGAGCAGATAGTAGCTGGAATCATCGGCAAAGGCCAGCCGGTTCGCCCGGTCATTGATAAGTCCGTACTTTGCAGAGAAATCGTCGTAGAGCCGGTTCAGCTCCGCCATCTGCTCCCGAATGTCGGCATCCGGCATGGCAGCATCCATCTCCAGGTCGATGAGCCGCTGCACACAGTCCCGCAGCTCCACCAGCCCCTTGACGCGGGCTTCGGCGGTGGCATTCAGATCAGGCCGCACCATGCGGCTGTTCTCCCGGAAGTACACAGCGCCGTCCACCACGGTGTAGGAGTAGTTCTTCACATTGGGGTCGGCAGGGAGGGATGTGTCAATGTCCTCACCTTCACCCAGCTCCGGCAGCGCAGCCTCCTGATAGGTGCCGCGAATATACTTCACGGCATCGTGCAGCTGATCGGCCAGCTCCAGCCCCTCGATGGGGTTCACGGTGTAGTCCATGCCGTGAGCGGTGCTTTCCGGTTCCTGACGGCCCAGCACCATCTCCGGGTGGTCCAGGAAATACTGGTTGATGGTAAAACCATCTTCGGTCTGGCCGGTCTTGGTCCAGTCCGGCGCGATGTCCAGCGGACGGTCCCGCTTTTGCAGGAAGATGATGTCCGATACGACCTCGGTTCCGGCGTTCTTTTTGAAAGCGTCATTGGGCAGGCGGATGGCCCCCAGCAGCTCGGCCCGCTGGGCCAGATACCGGCGCACGGTGGAATCCTTGGCGTCCATTGTGTATCGGGAAGTCACAAAAGCGACCACGCCGCCGGGGCGCACCTGGTCCAGTGCCTTGGCGAAAAAGTAGTTGTGAATGTTAAAGTTCAGCTTGTTGTAGGCTTTGTCGTTGACCTGATACTGGCCGAAGGGTACATTGCCCACCGCCAGATCGTAGAAGTCCCGCCGGTCAGTGGTCTCAAATCCCGCCACGGTGATGTCCGCCTTGGGATAGAGCTGCTTTGCAATCCGCCCGCTGATGGAATCCAGCTCCACGCCGTACAGCTTGCTTCCGGCCATACTCTCCGGCAGCATCCCGAAGAAGTTGCCCACGCCGCAGGACGGCTCCAGGATATTGCCGGTCTGAAAGCCCATGCGTCCCAAAGCCTCATAAATCGCCTTGATGACTGTGGGGCTGGTGTAGTGGGCGTTGAGGGTGGAGGCCCTGGCCGCAGCATATTCCTCCGGGGTCAACAGTTCCTTCAGCTCCGGATACTCCGCAGCCCAGGCGGGCTTCTCCGGGTCAAAGGCATCCGGCAGACCGCCCCAGCCCACATACTGCGAAAGCAGGTGCTGTTCCTCCGGGGTTGCCTGGCGGTTTTCCTGCTCGATCTGTTTCAGCGTGGCGATGGCCTTGATATTGCGCCAGAACTTTTCTTTTGGGCCGCCTTCCCCCAGGTGATCGTCCGTGATATGAAAGTTTCCGGCGGCGGGCGAAGGCGGGGTGGGTTCCGGTTCGTCGATGTGCAGCCGTTCCACCACCACGTCATAGGGCAGATGATTCTTGTCGCCGGGATAGACCGCCACCGGCTCGGAGTGGAACGCCGGGGCCTCAGCGGCGGGTCCCTCAATGGGCTTGGCAACTTCGGCAGGTTCTTCAACAGTGGAAACGGATTCAACAACCGGTTCGGGCCGTTCCTGTCCAAAACCGTCCAGCTGGCGGGCGTACATTCCACGCAGCAGCGGTGCCACTTCATCCCAGCGGAAGAACAGCATGGCCAGCCGCTTCTCATCCGCATCCAGCACCTCCAGTTCGATGCCCTCGGTCATGGTGCGGTAGTCGGCGGTGTCGCCGGATTCCAGCTCCATCGTCTCCACAAGGCCGGGATAGGCCCTACTCAACCACTGGGCGATCTCGCTGTTGCTCTGGCCGCTGTGCAGCAGTGCAGAAAGCTCCGCTTTGTCCGGCGCGCCGATCAGACCGTGGGCCAGCACATCCCGCAGGTCCTGGTCCGCCGTGTCAGGATTTATCGGCAGGAACTCCGTCAGCGCATCATTGCGGGCATCCGCCCGCAGCAGCTGCTCGAACCGTTCCCGGCTCTCGGCCCGGTAGATGGGGTAAGCCATGCCGGAGGGCAGCAGCTGTACGGTATCCTCCCGCAGCTCCGTGATGTGATACTCCTGATTTTCCAGATAGACCGTATCGCCCACATGGTAGACCGGTGCGGTGGGGTCATAGCCATTTTCCTCCGGGATAGCCTGCCGGATGGCCTCGTATTCTTCATCGGTAACGGTAATGTCAATCTCATGGGTCGGCTCTCCGTTTCCCACGGTGATGGTGTCGCCCTCACGGGTAATGGGCTGACCGGATAAGTCGGGCACAGAAGGCTCCGGCCTTGCCTCGGCCTGTTCCCCGGCTGCGATGGTCTCCGCATCCCGCATCACCTGCTGGATGAACGGGTCACTGTCCAGCTTTTCCGGGTCCACCACCTGACCGTTCACAATCCCGCGCTGGGCCAGGGCCTCCCGGATGGCGATGGGGTCGATATTGTCAAAACGGTCCTGCTCCGCTTCGGTATAGAACCGATCCTCCCTGATGAGCTGGGCAATCCGACGCTGTACCTTGGGCCAGGGCACATCACCCGATACACCATCTGCCGTGACGGGAAAAGCGGGCAGGTCATCGCCATATTCCTGCCGAAGCCAGGCGGCGGTAGCCTTTTCACGGGCATGGTCCTTCATATATCGGACAACCGCGTGTTTGCTTTCGATGCTGCCGTTCCATTCCTGGAGGGCGGCGTCAATGTCAGCTTGGGTCAGTGCCTGGCGCACCGGCCCAGGCGTTGCAGCCGGTTCGGACATAGAAAAAGCAGAGGGCGTTTTCACACTCTCTGCTTCGTCAATTTTCTGGATTTGTTCCGCTTCGGAGAGGAACAGGTTTAAGGTCAGCTGTTGATAAGCTCCGCCATCAGAATCTCCTCGGCCTGAGCCTTGCAGGTGTTCATCAGCCCCACCCAGTGCATCGGATCGCGGGCTTTCAGCTCCTCCGTCGCGCCCGCCGACTCCGCCAGCTGGGGCATCATCTGTTCGAGGCGGCTGTTCGCCGTCTCGTCGATCTCCCAAAGGTGCGGGTACAGCTTCTCGGTCATCAGCAGCTGGTTGTAGATCAGGGGGCGGTGTTCCTTCAGGTAGGCTTTCCGCATCCTGCCGTACTTGCCCAGGGGCTTCGGCGGCTGCTCGGTCAACTTCAGGTCGGGAATCAGGTAATCGCCGTTCCTCGTGTAAGTCAGGTTGTTCTCCATGTATAACGCTCCTTTCCGCGAGATGCTCGCGCTCATAGTTCTGGATGGTGACGCCGATCTGCCGCAGCACCTGCTGGTTCACCTGGCTGACTGCCGTTCCCAGCGCCCCCACGGTGGCGGGAGTGTTGAAATCGAAAATCGGCATAAAATCTTCATGGCCGAAATACTGCTCCGGTTCCAGCCCACAGCGGGACACCAAGGCGTAGGCAATACTGACAGTGGCAGCGGCTTTGAATTGGACTTCGATGTTGAAATCATCGTACTCCTCCAGGAACGAACCGTCAACGATGTAGCGGAAGTCCTGCTGATGCTCGTCCCAATATTCGCTGGCCAGCTTTCCTGCCACATCGGTGAGCTGCTGGGCGAGATCGTCACCAGCCACGCCATAGTTGCGCTCCAGCATAGCCGACACAGGCCCCTTGTGCTGTTCCTCCAGCTGCCACAGCCAGGGGGTGCGGGAGTTGGGCCGAGTGCCGGTGTCAGAAATATCGAATACATAGCGCAGGCGGGGCCGGTCGCCGGAATCGTCCACCAGGGCGATGCCCTTGGAACCGCGCCGCACATACCGGCCCATCCGGTTGTTCCACAGGTCGTACTCGGCGCAGGCGGTGGCGTCCGGGCGCTGGGCGTAAATCATCATCTGCTCATGGAACGGGTATTTGTAGAGGCGGGCGGCGGTGGTGAGGAACCCCGCCCATTCCTGCCAGCTACCCACAAGCCGGGTCGATACCTGCTCGGCCATCTGCCGGTAAAATTCAGCTTTGGATGGCATGGTTGTTTCTCCTCCTTCCAATTTCAAAATAAAAAGAGTGACCAAACGGCCACTCTTTCGCAAAACACAAATTATAATTCCATTCTTTTGTGGATTTCTAAACACAATTCCTGAAGTTCATTCGTAAGTTGCACAAGTTCATTTTCACCAGCAGCGGAGTTTCCTCCGTGAAAAAGATTGTTTCTAGTGTCTACAAAATTTTTGATTTTTTGTTCAGTAATATCATAAGATATAAGACCTTTTTGGACTTTTTGAATCCCTAACTTATCCTTGATAATTAACTGTAATTTCTGTACTCTTGACTCCTGCGTTGCGTTAGCAAGCAAATTTCTAATTCTCGATGACAAATTACCACGAAAATTAGATTCCATCGAAATACTTCTTAAATAATCATTTATAATTTTATTTAACCCATTCAATTTATCTTCAGGCAGTATCTTATGAGCAATGTCTGCATCTTTTCCAAATTTCGTTTCAAGGGCTTCTATGATAGTGAATAACTGAAAGAAACGCCCCCTGATATTTTTAGAAAGCACTGCACGATAGATTGCATCCCCAATACACAACGGTTTGTCATAATCAAAGCTGGTATAAATTTGTTCAAAGTCCTTTAGATCCAGCGTTGAAGTAATAATCATTGAGAGTTCCTCATGTAAAAGAACTGAATCAGAAACACTTATACTGCCGTCGCTTCTTTTTTGATATTGCTGTGCATCACATCTTTCTACATTTAATAACTTTAATCTACTCGGGATATATGTGATATTAGGAGAGTTTTTCATGTTATCATAATTTGAAAATTGCAGAATCAAAGTGAGCGTCCTACATACTTTATCTGCAATCTTTCCCGCAGCAATGAATGCGGAAGTCTCCCCATTTGCAATTATCTTTGAAATTGTTAGCTCAAAGTTTTTATCTAAATGAATATGTGCTCCACTAACATCACGATAATCTAAATTTTCATACTGGTATTTGATGTTCCTGCTAATAGATGAACCATGATCGTATTCGTAATGAAGAGTAATCGCATATGTGTACTGGTTCACCAAATCACCTCACAATCACAAAAATTACATATATGGAAATTATAATATGAAGATCTTTCCTTGTCCATCAAAAATCCGGGTACAGCTCCAGCTCGGCAAACTCGGTGTCACTCATGGCCTGGAGCTTTTCCAGGGCGCTGTCCGTCAGTTTCCGAAGCTCGATTTCCTCCGGCGAAAGCTCACCGCGCATCTCGGTCAAAGCCTCGATCAGCCCGGCGCGGCTGCTGGTATTATAGATGCACATGAGGTTGATTTCCTCAAAAGTGAAGTTTCCCATATCAAATCTCCCTTTCCGCGCTCTTTTTGGGCGCTGCCTTTTTGTGTTCCGTCTTGGGCTGGCTTTTCAGCTGCTCCATGACGGATTTTTTCTTGTCCCGATCCTCCCGGTGGGCGGCGGCAACCAAATCCATGAGAGAAATGGGCTGACCGCTGCGGGCCTGCTGTTCCAGCTGGGCCACCGTTGGCTCCCGCTGGCCATTGTTGAGGATGCCGTCGATCATGCCGTAGTCATCCTCCACGGTCATTTCCGCATTTTTCAGCGGATTGTCCGGCAGGAATCCGGGAACCTCGGCAAAACCGAAGCTGTCACAGTAATGACAGGATACATGACCGTCCCGCTTGATGGCAACAATGTCGCTGACGCTCATGGACGGATGGCCGTAATCGGCAGGATGTTCGTTGTTGAAACGGTAAAAGAGCTGTTCGGTGGTATCGCCTTTCAGATCAGAGGGAAGTAGCGGCGCGGTGTAGACCAAATCGTAGTTGTCCCGCTGCACCGTCCGCCCGATGGATTTAAGCCATTCCAGGCCCTCGTAGCGGATGTCCCGCAACTCGTCAGTGTGCTTCACTTGGTAAATCGCATAGCAGTCCCCCTTGTGGGAGAGAAACGCCTGCTCCCGTTCCTCCTGGTGGTCCATACGGTCCTTGACCAGCTTATCAAACTCCGGGCTTTCCTCCCATTCCTCACGGGACACCGCAAAGATGCCGTCATGGGTGTCCAGATCGGCGGTGTCAAAGGCCATCTCCGGGTTCTCGCCCTGCTGGACCATGTAAACGGTCAAGTCGCGCTCCATCAGCTCGTAGGCTCTCTCTTTGGAGAGGGGCAGCAAATCGCCGTCCAGGTAGCCGCATTTTTCCAGATCGTCCTGGGTCAGCACAGGGTCCGGCATGGGATATTCGTCCAGGTGATGCTCCGGGGCAGCCGGCAGCTGGGCGGCTGCGGCCTGCTGATACTCGGCACTGGGCTGGGCAGTTTTTTCCGCAGGGGTATTTTCTTCCGCAGCTTGCCGAGGTGCCTGCTCCGGTTCCGGGGCTGCGGTCAGGTCAATGCCGCGCTCCTTGCAGATTTCCTTGTAGTGGCGCTCGATGTCGTTAATCAGCTCACAGGAAGTCTTGTTGATGGTCTCCAGGCTGGCTCGCAGCTCCTTCAGCTCCTTGTCCTTGGACCAGGAAGCGATGTAGCCAAAGCTGTTTTCACCGGTCTGGATGCCGAAATACTGGCAGACCGCATAGGAAATGCTTTCGGCCTCCACTTCCTCGGTGTTGCGGTTCTTGGCGGCCTGTTTCACCGCCGTCAGATCCTCCTCCACCTCCAGCCGCCACTCAAACTGATTCTCGTCCACAAAGTGCCAGCCTTCCTCGGCGGCGGCCTGTTCCGCCTCCGCTTCGGTGGCGAAGCCCAGACGGAAGTCATGCTTGGTGCCGCCCTCGCTCACCATCACGATCTTCCAGGTCGGCTCCACCTCGTATTTCTTCGGGTCGTGGAGCTTGCTGTGTGCGGTCTCATGGACAGCGGCGGAAACAGTCTGCACCTCGCTCATGCCTTCCCGGATGGCGATCCGCTGCTGCTCGGAGGAAAAATAGCCGTCCATGTTCTCGGCCATCGGCTCAAACTCGATGGGGACCGGGGCAGAGCGGCGCAGAGCTTCCATGAACGCCTCATAATGCGGCACCGTCCCGGACAGGCTGGAGGCCAGCTCTGGCAGGGGCTTGCCGTCCGTCTGCGAAACATCAAACACCTTGACCGGGCGGAACATGGGGATTTCGATTTCCTTTTCCTCCATGACCGCCTTGCCGTCCGCATCCAGGATGGGCGCCTGGGTGTCCGGGTCGCGCTTCATTTCCTCAATCTTCTTTTTGTAGGGCGTAGGGGCGATAATGGTAATGCCATGCTCGCCCTTTTTTACATGACGTGAAAACTGGTTTTTCCACTTGTTGAACCCGGCCACCAGGGTGGCGTCCGGGTGCTGCATATAGATGAGCATGGTGTTGTTGACGGAGTAGCGGTGGAACTTGGACATGACGGACAGATAGCGCATATACTTCTCGCTCTCAAACAGCTCCTTGATACCCTGTTCAATGCCCGCCGTGATTTCCTGCAACCGCTCCCGGTTAGTGGGCTTATCAGCCATGATTTTCACTCTCCTTTCCAAATTGGCGATTTCTGATTGATGTTCGGCAATCCACAGCTTCTGTTCCTCCGGGCCGTCCTCCAGGAAAAAATCCAGCAGATAGCCCGTATAGTCCTTTTTCTGAATTGCCTCCATAAAACGGGGATGAGGATTTTCTTCCGGCGTTTTGGGAGAATAGTCCATTTCCCACTTTCTCAGCAGATGATAGTAGTCAGCCAGGACCCGAAAGGCATGGTCCCGGTCCTCTTTGAACTTCTGTGCCTCGGTTTTCTGCCGGACATAGCACCTCCGGGGAGGGGCCTGACTGTCATAAGCCAGGCCAAAATCCTGGGCCAGCTTCTCAGCGGCCTCCTTGGGGGACAGATTGTAGAGCCGTGCGGTGAAGTCGATCACATCGCCGGTGGCACCGCAGCCGAAGCAGTAGAAGTATTCCTCGTTCAGCTTCATGCTGGGATTTTTGTCATCGTGGAACGGGCAGCAGGCCATGCCGCTCCGATTGACCTCGATCCCGTACATCTGCGCCGCTTCCCGGACGGTGATGGACTGCTTGACAGCCTCAAAGACGCTCTCGGCCATGCTTACTCGCTGCCCTTCTTGGGGGTGGGCGGCCTGTACCCGGCAGCCTTGGCCCGTTCACTGGCCGCCTTGCGGCGCTGGTTGCTGTACGGCTCCCGGACGGACACGCACCGTTTCGGAACAAGAAAGGTCTGCCGGTCCTTTTTCACGATCTGGTCCGGGTATTTCTCCGCCAGCCGCCGTAGTTTTTCCAGCAGCCGGGGGTCATGGGTATAGACCTCGGCGGCGGCCTCGGCCTGGTTGTAGAGGATGATGGTTTCCTGTTCATAGAGGGAGAGCTTCATCGTTTGCCGCCTTTCTGCCGGTCAAAGGCCAGCTTGAAATTGGCGTACTTCCCATCATCCTCCAGCACCACGGTGGCGTCGTAAGTCTTGCCGGTTTTCTCGGAATACAGGCCGGTCACATGGGCGCGGCCATCCTTGAGCAGCGCCGTCACGATGGCCTTGGTGGGCTGCTTGCGCTTCAGCTCCCACCACTTGTTATTTTTCCAGATGGCGAATTTGCAGCCCTCGTTCTGGCAGAAGAACCCCTTTTGCAGCTCCGCCACATCACCGCCGCAGCGGGGACACTTGCCCACCACTTCGCGGGGCGGGGTGAACAGATACTCGGTCCCCTTGATGACCTGATAGGTCCTCACCAGCTCCTGGAGCATGGCGCTGATCCCGGCCATGAAGTCCTCCGGGGCCAGCTCACCGCGCTCGATCTCGCCCAGCCGGTACTCCCATTCAGCGGTCAGCAGAGGTGATTGCAGCTGCTCCGGCAGCACGGTGATAAGGGACACCGCATCATGGGACGGCAGGAGCTGCATAGTTTTCTTGCTCTTTTTGCGCTCCAGAAAGCCGGTGGACACCAGCTTTTCCAAGATACCGGCGCGGGTGGCCGGGGTCCCCAGGCCCTTGCGCTCGGCGTCCTCCGGCATATCGTCCTTCCCGGCAGTCTCCATCGCAGAAAGCAGCGTATCCTCTGATACGTTTTGTCAAGGGTGTTTAAGAACTTTTTTCGCTGTCATTCAAAA
>ERZ791815.386-NODE-386-length-41389-cov-5.998524_pt1 | contig 41389 bp, 56 predicted proteins | sample MGYA00510302_ERZ791815 | MGnify/ENA primary metagenome ERZ791815 (study PRJEB30046, sample SAMN00791995) | human gut metagenome | study: EMG produced TPA metagenomics assembly of the A metagenome-wide association study of gut microbiota in type 2... | reverse complement strand
ACCCGGTTCTGATACGGACAGCGGTTGTATCACAGCCGTTGTTTTGACATCAACCATCACAGGTCCAAATCCAACATACCCCTCAGCCTTTTCTGCATCGGAAACATTGTATGTGCCGTTTTCCGTTATAGTTATGGGCTTGACCTTGCCGCCTTCACCCCCCGATATCATGATCTCCGCCGCCTCAGCTGCCGTCATCGCTGCCCACCTCCTCAATGACCTCCTTGAAATTATGCCTCTCATTTCCGCTCCCCTCGGCGGTCCATACCTGGCGATAATTACCGTATGTGGCAATGACTTTGTTGTCTGATATCTTTTCCACCTTGTCGGGGATACGGTCGGTCAGGACCATTTCCGACAGCCCGAAGCCGCCTTTCCTGACAGCTTTTATCAGCTTGTATGCCTTGCCCATGTCACTCCTCCTCAAAGATTATCCCGTCGGACGTTATGCGGCTGTTACCGTATCTTCCACCCTCAGTGACCTTGCCGTTTACTGTGCGGGCGAGACGTCCCCTGCGGGATATCTCTCCGCCCGAAGGCACAGATGTGGTCAGACTGCCCATGATGCCCCCCGATGACAGCTTTGCCGTTACGGACATTATGCGGTACGTTCGGTTCGGGAACTGCCCGAAAGTCACATCACAGCCGGGGAACGGTATAAACGTCAGAACGCAGTCGGAACAGCTTACAGCGTCATATGCCTTGTCCTCAGCATTGCCCCAGATGTCCGCCGCAGTATCATCTGTAGCAAGCTCTGAGGATATCTGCAGCGTGTCATAGTCATACATCGTGCTGCCCCGCTCATACACCGTGCTGCCGTTGGTAACACGCACACCCTGGGCGGTGTATTCGTCTCCAAGCTCCAGCGCCGAATGTTCCGCAGCTGTCATATCTCCCGAAGCAGTGCCGTAGGCTCGGAACGCCAGCTCATTTCCGTTGGAAGTGTACCAGAAGCCGCACATTACCGCCGAAAGCGTTTCGAGAATAGTTGCACAGCTGACACCGCCCACCATGGCTTTTGGCAGACTGCCCAGCCAGTCGGGGATAACAGCGGCATAGCCCGCAAATCCGCACTTGATGGCAATGACACCGAGCACCGCAGAGGTCTGAACTCTGTCCCCGCTGTCCACATCTACCCAGCCAATATCAAAATCCTTGTCGGTGTACGCCATACGGTCGAGGGCTGTCACGCTTACGGTGCCGTCCTTTGCCGTCCTGCTGTCGATGTAGTATTTGGGCAGGTCAACGCCTACGACCTCCACCACCGCCGCACGGTACGCAGATAACGGCGCAGGACAGGTAAACGTCAGCTGAGATGTGCAAAGCCCCGACGTGCCTATGCCCGACACCGACCTTGTGACCTCAACATCCCCGAATGTGCTCAGTTCCGCCCCGCCTACCTTGATTTTCAGGCTAAAGAGAGCCGCTCCCGCCTGTGAGAGCCACAGCGGAAACGGCAAAGGAAACTGTATAATATTTTCCGTAAATGTTTGCGTGTTCAAGAGGCTGAGAGCAGCTGTCCAGCAGCACTGCACCTGTGAAGTCGGGCGTTGTGACGGTAAAGCTGTGCGCAAACAAAGCCGTTTGCAGGTCACTCAGCTCCTCGGGGGTAAGATACCCCGTTGTCACGCTGAGCTTGAAGCGGCGGCCTCTGTACACACTTACCGTGCGGTAATCATATGCGGTAAATGTGTCCTTGACTATCTCCCATGACGGCACATATGCAGCTATCTTTTTAAGCTGATAACTGCCGATCTTTACGGATATACCGCCGTTGTATCTGTCAGACATCAAGCGTCCCTCCCTGATTTTTTACTTGATTAAGATATTCCTCCGTGCTTATGGTCGCCGCCTGCTTGCCGTTTACGTTTATGGTAAGGTTGACAGGGGTGGTAATGCCCGCCGACTTGCTGTTGCCCGCAGCGGTCACGCCCATAAGCTTCTCAGTGTCCGATTTATATTCGGCAAAGCCCTTCCAGTACGCTTCCGCCGCAGCCTTTCCGCTTTCATAGGCATCGGAACCAAGCTCACTCAGCGATTTCTGTATGCTGCCCTTTGCCGCCAGAGCAGCCTTGTCAGCATCATCTTTCAGCGATTGAGTGTCGCTCCTGCCTGCCTTTTCTGCAGATCTGTAATACTTTGATATATCCGCATAATGCTTTTTCAGGCGTTCGGGGGAGAGCTTCAACAGCTCCTTGACATATTCCTTTCGCTTGTCAAAGCTCATGGAGCGAATGTTCTCAAGATATTCCTCGGGAATATCCGACTTTTCCAGCCGCTCCATGTTACGGGTATATTCGTCAAGCTCCTTGGTCTGCTTTTCGATGGTGTCACTGCTGAAATCGTACTGATTACCCGTGTCCTCTTCTTCACTGCTTTTGGGACGGGCAAGCCCCATGCGGGAATATATATCGTCCTCGGGCTTATCGGAAGCGGACATATCAAGAGCATTTATATAGCTGCTTTTGGCTTTTTCAAAAGCCTGCTGCACCTTTTCATATTTCTTTTCAACAGCATCTGATACCTTGTCGGAAGATGTTTGCCACTCCTTGACCTCCTTTTCCGTGGCTTTTTCGGTAGCATCGGATATTTTGTCCGTCAGGTCAATCCATTTGTCGTAGTAGGTGTTATACAGTTCGCTGCCCTCGGTAAGCTCCGATAGCATCTTTTTCAGCCCGTCCGCAAGCCAGCTGTCACCATAGCCGTTTTCCTTCTGCTGACGTTTGAGGGCTTCGTATCGCTTTGAATAGCTGTCTTTAAGGGCAGTTTCCGCTTCCTTTGCAGACTTGTCGGCGGCTGTCTTTTCCGTCTTGGAAAGCTTGTCGTAATGGTCGTTTACTGCATCGTAGTATTTCCACCATTCTTCGCTGTCCTCGTCCCTGTGAGCTTCAAGATACGCTTTCCTCTGCGCCCAGTAGGTGTTATCATCTATCTTGTGGGTGGCAAGCTGGCCGTCAAGTTCGTCCATCTTGGCTTTGGTGGTCGCACGGATATGCTCCCAGGCGCTTTCCAGTGCTTCCTCACCGCTTTTGACGGAATTTGCGGCGGCCTCGCTTACCTCGCCCATGTGCTTTACACTGTTATCCGTAGCCTCGTCAATAGTCTCGCTGTATGCCCTGACAATATCGTTGGCGGCGTAATAATTGCTGTACAGCGAACCCAGCTGGTCGGATATCTCATCAAAGGATCCCGCATTTCCCACTGCATTGCCTGACTGGTCAAAATAGTGAAGCTCATTGCCCCTCAGGTCGTTTGTGCCGTAATATTCACGGTTCTTTGCGATGAGACTTTCCAGCGTATCTATCTGAGACTTGTAGCTCTGCGCCCTTGCCTTGGCATCTTCTATATTCTGCCCTGCTTCCTGTGCCGCAAGCTCAATGGATTCGGCTTTCAGCCTGTTATATTCCTCCAGGGTCTCGTTAAGCTCCTTGTATTCGTCATCAAGAGCATTTACCTCCTCGGAGTGTTCTCCCAGGCGGTCGGCAGCATTATCAATGGCAGTTTTGAGCGCCATTGCGGTGGTAATGGTCACAGCGGCAACAGCGACCCAGCCGCTGAGTGACATCGACATAGCATCAACGCCGCCAACAGCCGTGTTTGCAGCGTCGCCAATGCCGTTGATGGCAGATATTATCTCCTTGGAGCTGTCAATGACCTTGCTCATTCTCTCAGCGCCGAGAGAAAGTTCAAGAGCCGCAAAAATCCCCAACAGAGTTTCTTTGTTGTCGATAATAAATTCGACCGTGCTTACAACATCTTCCGAGAACTCTTTAAGCCCTCCGCTTTCTATCCAGTTCTTAGCCTTTTCAAGCCCCTCATCAAGCAGAGGCTTTATTTCCTCCATGGTGTCAACAAGGGCTTCCTTTATTTCGTCAACGTTGTCATTGAGGACGGTAAGCCCGTCCTGTGCAAAATCGTCAAGAGGTTCAGCTATCTCCACAAGGGCATTTTCCCAGGAAGCTTTCAGCTTGTTGAGAGAGCCTTCAATGGTGGACTCCGCTTCCTTTGCGGTAGTGCCTGTTATACCAAGGTTTGTTTGTATCACATGGATAGCTTCTATCACCTTGTCAAAGGGTATCTCCTTGACATTTTTTGCAGTAGCCACCATCTGACCGTTTAACACGCCCGAATCATTGATAAGCCGTGCCATTTCCGCCTGAGAACCGCCATAGCCGAGCTTTAAGTTATCGAGCATTGTATAGTTTTGTTTCGCAAAGCCCTGATATGCGTACTGTATCGACCCCATAGCCGTGCCCATTTTGTTGGCATTGTCCGCCATATCAATGAGCGCCTGGTCCGCTATACTTGCAGCCTTTTGAGTGTCGCCGCCAAGGCCTTGTAAAAGCGTTGCCGAGAAGCCTGTTACGGTCTCCATGTAGCTGTTGGCGGATATTCCTGCGGTCTTGTAGGCGTTCCGGGCATTCTCCAGAACAATATCCTCCGCTCCCGCAAAAAGCGTTTCAACGCCGCCCACCATCTGCTCATACTGAGAATAGGCGCTGAGAGCATCGCTTGAAAGCTTTCCAAGGGCAGCGGTGACAGCGGCTGTAGTTGCCATCGCAACTTTTTCAACCTTTTTCAACGCATCAGTAGTTTTTTCAAGTCCCTTTTCGCTTTTATTGCCTGTTTCCTCAGCGGCTTTTCCGAGGTTTTTCTGCTCTTCCGTAAGGGCCGCAAGCTCCGCCTGCGTGTTGGCTATCTCACGCTGAAATGCACGGTATTCCTCTGCCGTGGTATCGCCTGAGCGGACAGCCTCATTCATTCGCTCCTGCTGGGAAGTAAGCACCTGCAATTTGACCTGTGCATCATGGATAGCCTCGCCCAGAAGAGTATTTTTCTGAGCCATAAGCTGTGCATTATCGCCCGAAACTTTGAGAGCCTTGTTAACTTCTTCAAGCTCTTTTCTGGAATTGGCATACCGCTGATTTACACCGTCGAGAGAAGTGTTTATTGTCTGGTAGGTCGATGTGTCCGCCGATGGGTGAAGCGCTGCATTTGCTTCCTCAGCCCGCTTTTTCAGATTTTCCAGCTTAGTCGCCGTATTTGCAATCTCATTCTGGAACTCGATATATACCGAATAATCAATAGCGCCGTTGTCATATGCCTCAGCGACCTTGCTCTGTACACTTTCCAGCCCCTGGAGCTTTTCCGCTGTGGTCTCTATCTGAGTTTTCAGAAGATCATACTGCTGTTCCCACAGCTGAGTAGTCTCAAGCCCTGCCTTGCCTGCGTTGTTTATAGCCTTGTCAGTGGCGGCAATGGAACGGTCAACCTCTTTGAGAGAGCTGTCTATCTCTTTAAGGCTCGTCTGCAAACCATCGTCACTGAGACCTATCTTCGCCATATAGCCGTATTTATTGGCCACAATATCACTCCTTTTCCAAAAATTCCGAAAGCCGCTTGTCAAGCTCCCTCTCAGCCCATTCCTGCACCGCATCAACAAAACCGCTGCCGTGTACAACGCCGTTCCTGATGCCGTGAACTACAAGATCATGGTCAAAGTTTATAAGGTGAGTGACCGTGGGCATATGCTTGTTGCGCACGCCGTAAAGCTTGCCGTTGGCTATGGCGATAGTGCCTACAGTCCAGCCGCTTTTAAAATATCCCGGCTGGAATTTTTCGGGAGCTTTGCGGTGTACAGCCCTGCGCACCGCAGGGGGAGACCTGTGAACTGTAATATTGCTTACCTCCTGCGTGTGTGTGGAATACTGCCTGACAGGCGATGCGTTGGTCGCCATCGGCACCATCTGCCGCTGTATTTCCTTTGCGGCTTTGTCAGCCTTGCGTACAACGTCATTTGTGTATGCAAGTATGTCCTTGTATATCTGATCTCCCAGAGTGTCCGCCATATTCCCGCCTCCTCAGGGCATAAAAAATGCGCCTTGCAGTCAACTGCAAAACGCTTGTGTGGGTATAATAAAACCGCCTTGATTCATATCAAAGCGGTTTATATGTCAGCGATCAAATTCAAAATATCCTCGCATATCTGTCCCTCATGATTAAGCCCGTTATCTGTAAGGCCTGACATCTGCAAGTGATCCGAGACCTTATCAACAAACTTTTCGACCTCGCTGTCTTTCATATCCGAATTGAAATTATCCGACAGTCCGATCTTTTTCAGTAAACTTTTCTGTTCTGAATTAAACTGAGCAGTCATTACGATTTTCTCCTTTCAGATTTTTGCTGTAATTACGAAAAAAGAGCCTTATATGTCGTATCAACAATGCTTGCGGCAATTTCGCCTCTGTCAGGTAAAACGCAGGTGTCGGACGGAATATCCATAGCCTCAGCACCTTCAATTTCAAAGCATTTTTCACGTAATTCAGTCCATTTGTCAATATCCATATTTTTGATATCGGTTTCTGTGACTGAAAACTCCTTTTTCAAAAAATCCAACTGTTTACGAGATAAATTGAGCATAATTTTGTCTTGTCACTCTTCCTCATCATCAACGATTTCCAAAGGCTCAGTAAATTCACTCAAACATGAATTTATATCCGATACTGTAATATGTCTGCGTCCGTCGGGAATACTGAGAACCTTGTCACATAACTCATCATTGTTGATGCAGCACAGCATAACAGTGAATGCAAGCTTTTTGTCATCTGCATTTTCAATCAAGCCATTGAGAAGCTCAAAAACAGCAGCTTCTTTTTCTGAAAGAGGATTATTTTTTACCATCAACCAAGTTCTCCCTTCCGTGTGCAGGAACCATATGAGTTTTTCTTCTGAATCGGGCATTCCCTTAATCCAACACCTCAATCGAAGAAATGTCACTCTGCTGCACAATACCGGGTTCAATGTTATCATCAAGCCAAATGCAGGCTTCATCGCAGCCGCTGTCCCATTCCGACTGAAAAAGGATAACGTTTGCAGTCCTTTCCCTGCCGTCTTTTTCAACGATCCTTACTTTATGACCGTTGCTGTTGAACATTGCTTCACTATCCATAAATTACTCCTCCGGACTTGTGGGGACGAGATGTGTTCCATTTTTTGAATAATGGATAACTCCTCTGTTTGTTTTGATTTTTTCGTGAGTTATAAGAGAACAGAAAACACCGAAATATTCATCGGCAGTTATCAGCTCCTGATACTGACCGTCTTTAAGTTTCTGAACCTTGCCCGTCAGTGATTTGGAGTTGATTATTTCCTGCACTTTCATTTTGTTTACAGTTATGTAGCTTGGAAATTCACCGTTAACTATTCGCTTTTCATATGCCGGATTTCCAATAACGTGTCTGCTCTGCTTATCCTTATCAAGCTTCGTCGGAAGTTCTCCGCTTTCAATTTTGGCTTTGAGCTCTGTTTTCGCACTTGGAAGACTTCCGTTCATTTTGCCGTTTGGCAGCTGAATATATTTGCCTCTAACATCAATTATATCATCTTTTTCAGAATTGTCAACAGGCTCCGCCTTGACCGCTCCCTCACCCGAACCAAGGTCAACCATAGCATTGGTGTTGGGGGTGTATATCTTGTTGGTAACGGGGTCGAGCAGGACATCGTTAAGCCCCAGCTTGATAAAATTGACACCCAGTGGCGGGAGATCTTCCAGCTCCCTCACCTCGTCAAGCTGCATGAAGTTGTTTTGCAGCGCAACGGAATAAGCCGCATATCTGCTCTGGATATCGCCCCTGGTAAGCTCTCTGGTGTCAAAGGCGAAATATACATTGCCCTTTTCGCTTTCGAGAAGCAGGTCATTGTCAAACGCCGCTTCCATAACGTCCAGCACAGGCATTACGGCGTTTTTTACCGTGTCCGCACTGAGTATGCCGTCAGACGTGCCGAAAAGCCTCAGTATCTCGCTGTTTATGGTCTGTATGTTCTGGTTTATCTGCATTTCCACGGACGTTGCGGATATCTCCTTGAAGTCAATGCCCGCATTTAAGAACATCACGCTTTCGGAATCCTCTGTGGAATACAGATTTCTCCATTTGCTCTTTATTTCGTCAATGACCTTCTGGTCAACTCTGCTTTCGGTTTTCAGAAAGCCTCTTTTGCTGCCGCCCTTCATCATCTGGGAGCGCTGGAACTTTATCATGCTGTACGCCGTATCAATTACAAGGGGACTGTCATCAATAATGCCCCTGCCCTTGCCGTAGCCGTCGGTATTTCGGAGTATTTTCAGCAGCTGATAAGGGTAAAAACTCTTGCCCCTTATGCTGTAGTTGTATTTCTTGTAAATGGGGTCTGCTGCGTTCTTTATTACGCCCACATCGCTGTAAGCTATGTAATAAATCCCCGTGGGCATTCCCATTTTCCGCTCGATGTAAGCGTATCCTCCGCCGCACAGCAGATAGTCCTTTACCCATGCGTAGCGCATTGCATCGGCGGTCAGAGTGTCGCCTGTGTCGCCGTTAAGAAGCGTGATACGTGGGTCGTCGGTTATCTCCTGGGGCTTGCCGTCCTCGCCCTTGCGGTACATTCTTATGGGCAGCATAGCCACCGCTCCCGCTATCATGTTCACGCATCTTGCAACGGCAGGGACCTGCATAGCTGTGTCAGCAGTTACACGACAGCCGCTGAGCGCCGCCGCCAGCAGTTCCGCTCCCGAGCCGCCCTCCGATACCTTTGTCTCGGCTCTCTCTTCGGAAAAAGAATAATTCTCCGCAGTCTCAGGACTTTTCTTTCTGCCGAAAATCTTAAACGCCATTGTCAAAATCCCTCCTTATCATATATCAATGCACTGGAAAACAAAACCATCTGCCAGCAGTTCGTTTTCCATAAGCATATACACAGCGTTTATCAGCGCCACCACCATATCCACCTTGCCCGCACTGCGCTTCTTGTTGACGTACATATTCATGTTGGTGTCATATGTGCAGCGGGCGTTCTCAAAGCTGTTTTCCAGAAGAGCATTTCTTTCATAGCGGAAGCTTCCGCCCAGTATGCTCTCTTTCAACAGCTTTGTGGCAGGGTGCAGAACACTTGAATGCTGTTTTACTATGGTACATTCGATAGGATTATCCGCACTTTCCACCTTTTGCATCGAGGACAGCGCATTCATTCTGTCCCAGCCTGCACCCGCAACGGTCACACCCAGAGTGCTTTCAAGGGTCAGGATATAATCCTCCACAACAGCATAGTCGATGACCTCATCACCGCAGGCAATACAGTACCTTGCGGCAACGAATTTCTTGTAGTCAATGCCCTCTCTCGTGGATTTAAGCTCTATCTTGTCCGCAGGGATAAAGCCCATCACACGGGCAACAATAACGCCGTCATCATTTGTGACCATAGCAACGGCAGTGTTATCGTCCGTGAGTGAAAGGTCATTGCCCAGATATACCCGCCTGCCTCTCCACCAGCTGTCGTCAGGCTCAATGCGGCAAAGCTGTACCTTGTCAACAGCCACATAGCCCTCGGTTCCCACGGACTTATAGCGGATATTGCAGTGCTTGCAGAGAAAATTCTCCCGCTTGTTTTCGTAAAGCACAGCCATCTGCCGCTTTTCAAAGAGATTATCAAGCATCTGAGGCTTTCCGTGTACCGCAGGATTTGCCTGATAGATAACATTGTCGTTATGCTCCCAGTCGTTGATGATCTCTATGTTAGGCTCATACAGCAGTGCAAACACATTTGTTCGCTCGATTATGCCGTCAAGAATTTTCTTGCTAAGGTCTATCTGGTCAAGGAAATCATTGTTTTCATTTGGATATTGGGTAGATATGATAATACCAAGCTTGTTAGGCAACGTTATCTGCGATGAGGTCATAGCCTCTACGGGATAGCTGTCCATTGCACCGTCCTCGTCCGCCAGAAAGGCGTTTGCAAGCTTGCCGTCCAGTCGGTCATTGGAGTACGCAAGGGGCGTATATTCAATGTCCGTCAGCTTGCAGGTTATCATATCCCGATTTATTTTAAAATGCTTCACCAGAAGCGGAGAGACCTTGATAATTTTTCTTACCGCCAGTCTCAGCTCCGATGAAAGCTTATAGTCAGGCGCTACGGAAAAAAGCCGTGCAAATCTCGGCTCGGTCAGCATCAGAATAATGAATATGACCGCCGAAACAAATGTCTTGAAATTCTTGCGGGCAATTTCAAGGATAGCCGTGGAATAATACCGCCTGCCGTCCCTGCCCTTGGTGCACAGCACCGCAGCGATGAACAGCATCGCATAATCTTCCAGCCCCGTAAGCATAGGGCAGTTAAGGTCAGGGTGTACCATAAGGCGGAGAATGCCGCTTATCCGCTTGTATTCCGCCATGTTCACATACGCATCGGGGTTTCTTCCGTCCGCAATTTCAAGCCATTTTTTGCACTGCTTCTTTACGTATCGTCCGACCTTGCCGTCGGTCTCATTAACACAAAAAAGGGCGTATCTGTATGCCCTTGTATCGGTGATATTCAAGCAAAATACGCCCTCCTTTTTCACTCAAAAATACTGCTTTTCCTGTGCATAAACTCCCAGCACTCGTTGAGATATGCCTTTCCGCTGCCGTCCGACCTGCCGAGTATTTTTATCTTGCAGGCATCGGCAAGCAGGAGCTTGTAATCAAGGATATCAAGCTCGTTTATGCGGTCAAAGTCAAACCCCGTATGTTCCCTGACAATGCGTTCGCCGAATGTCAGCACAGGGAGCTTTGTCTCTTCCTCGTCATGCTCAAAATCGGGCTTGTAGGGTATGCCGTAGATATCCGCAAAGTCCTCGCAGTAGTCGTTTACAGCTTTGATATAGCCGCTCACAAACTCACAAAGGGACTGTATGGGCATATCCTCGGGGATCTCTGCCAGAAGATATGCCGCCCGCTTTATCTCCCTGCCGCTGCGGGCAATGTTGATAACGTCCCATGTGTGCTTTGAGCATACGGGAACATTGATAATGCCCACAGGCGGAAGAGCAACAGGAAAGACAGGCTTTTCAAACGGGGTTATTCCCCACTCGCAGTCCATACATGACCTGCCTTTGCATCGACCATAAGCATGAACTCGCCCGAATCATAAAAAGGCTCCAGGGCATATGCACACGCAAAGGGAGTTACGCTGTCCTGCCTCCATACAGCGTCAAAGCCGCTTGTGTTCTTGCCGATAACAACGACCACGGTATCGCCGTACTTCTTGTCATCGTGCTTGAATGCAACAACGTGAACAGTCTCGTCCATGTTGCCAAGGCCGCCTACAAAGGTAAATCCGAAGCCCGATGTGGTGTCCTTGGAATACTTTGCGGTGGGGTACTGCTTTGCGATAGTCTCGCCGTTTGCATTGAAGAGTTTGAAGTTTGATGTGCCCTTTTCATCGGAGATAACATCAATTTTCATCTCGCCCAGGTCTGACTTGTCGGAAAGGTTGGAAGTCTCCACCTTTACCTCGTAGCCGTCTTTAAGATAGCCTATCTGGTTATCCTCAACCATAATGCCCGAAATGTACTTGATGACCGCAGCCGCTTCCTCCGGTGTGATGGCTTTGGTATCCGCAACCTTGGGAAATGTGCTTGCGTCATAGTCGGCGCTGTAAACACGGCCCGAGCCGTAATAGGTCTTTTTGGTCATTGCCATAGATCATTCCTCCTCGATATGTTCTGTAATATCAAACACATACTGTGTGTAGAACAGATTGTTTGTGCTGTCGTAGCCCATGGTGCAGGAAAACTCGCCCGCTCCCGCTGCGGCAGCCTCGAATTTCTTTTCTCCCTCAAAATCGCTTTTCTGCTTGCTTTCACGGTAGAAAAACGTAATTTCAATGGGATAATGGCGGTAAAATGCCATTTCGTCAGCACCGTCAAAGTCCTTTTTGGGAATGTTATAGGTGCCGAAGCGGTGCTCACCTGGAACAGCCCTGAAAGAGTGCCATTCCATGCGCCCGCATATTTTTTTGGCTTCCGCCAGTATCTCTTCAAAGGTCATTGACCGTCCTCCTCGGTGTATATCCGCTTTGCACGGAACTTTATCTCGCTGTGCCTGCTTCCCACATCATCGGCAGGGGAAATAAGCTCATATACCACGCCGCCCGATACAGCTCTGTACTGCATGGGTGTAATGCGCATAAGTGCAGGCTGATATCTGCACTGTATCGTTACCGTCAGCGCCGCCTCATAGCCTGCGTTGGCTATGAAAAACTCGTTTCCGCTAAGTCCGTTGATGTAGCCACGACAGGTGAGGTGGTCTTCCCATACATCGTTCACCGACCGCTGGAAGCATATCACAGCATTGAGCTGACCTGCCGTTATCATAGGTAATTCACCGCAATTCCGCCCAGTATCTGCTTTACCGTGGGATTTTCCCTGCCGTTGGCTATTTCGACAGAGCGGTTGTCGTACATATCAATGCACAGGCAGTTAAATGCGTGTATCACTTCCGGATAATCGTCCAGCCGTTCATCTGTAAGCCCCGTGTAGGTGCGTATGTAGCCCTTGGCAGCTTCCATAATGTCTTCGATAAGGCTGTCGTCAAGGTCGTAGTCAATGCGCATCGCAAGCTTTACGCTTGCCAGAGTTGCCTCGCTTAGTTTCATGGGCTTCCTCCTTTTCAGGCTCGACTTCGGAAATATATCCGCAGCGGAGAAGCTCGGAAGCTGCCTCCTCGGACAGCTCCCTTACCTCGCCCTTGTACATACTTACCTTGCCTGCGAATGACACGTTTGCTGTGTACATCATCAGCCGCCTACCTTAGGGCAGGAAGCGACGACATAAGCGTCCTCGTTCACAGGCTGACCGTCAAGCCACATAATGGTCAGGATACCCTTCATGCCGTACTCAGCATACTTTTCGTTGAGTATCTGCATAGACATCTCGGGGTTGAGATTTACCTTGTATGCCCTTGCAAAATCGCCGAAAAGGATAGGGTGCGCCTCGCTGCCCATATTGTCCATAGCTTCGGAAACCAGCACAGGCTTGCCGAGAATGGTACCGACATAGCCGCTTGTAAGATCGTTCTGGTGGAAGATATAATGACCGTCGCCGTCTTTCAGCAGTCTTACAGCGCAGAGGGTGTCGTTGCTCATTATCCATGCTGCGTCCTGCTGATAGAAGCTTTTGAGGGAATGGAATATCTTCACGATCTCGTCAGCTGTGATGGCAGCGGCAGATGCAAGTGTGAACGCCGTGCCGGACTTTACAAGTCCCTTGGGCTGGTCTGTGCCTGTGCCCTTGATGATAGCGGTCTCAGCCTTTACAGCCATGTCACGCAGGGTCTGGTTCTCGACCTCTGTTGCAATGTCAAAGGCGTTCTGGTTGATGACTTCAAGGGAGAGCTTTGCCAGAGCAGTAAGCTTGTGGTGCTTTATCTCGATGGTCTTGAACTTTGCGGCGGAAGAGGTGATCTCCTCAATTTCGCCTGTCCAGCCTGCGGATATCTTGTTGTCGTTGTCCGCTACGATCTGCTTGTAGGTGCCTGTGCTGTTTACCACAGATACACGGTTAACGATGCCCGAAAGCTCGGTGAACTTGTGAATAATGTCCTGCGAGAACTCTGAGGGGATAATGCTGCCTGTTGTGGAAGTGGTCATCTCTCCCGCTCTCAGCTCATTGCCTCTGATAAAATCGGATACGATATCCTTTGCGGCTCTCTTTTCCTCGCCGTCATCGGCGATGAGATCTGAACCGCCGTCAAGGTCACAGCCTGTGTCATTGACCTTCTGGGCACGCTTTTCAAGCTCAATGGAACGGTCAGTGTCTGCGATCTCCTTGTCAAGGGCTTCAAACTGTGCCGCCTCTTCATCGGAGACCGCACGGTTCTCCTCCTTTGCCTTGCCGAGAATAGCGTTCATCTGTGCGGTGAGCTGTCCTCTCTTTTCGATAAGTGACTTTAAATTCATGCTTTTTTCCTCCTTGTTTTGGTCGTTTGGGTATAAAAAAGCCGCCTTGCAGTGCTGCTGTGCAGCCGACTGCAAAACGGTCATTTTGATTATTGGTATAATCGGTTTTTTACTTGCTTTCTTTGAGATATTCCGCATATCTTCTGCGGTATTCGTTCAGGCTCATGCCGTTTGCTCCCTCAGGATAATCGGGTTCATCACGCTGAACGCCGTCATCTTCCCAGCCGCAAACGGGGCAGATCTCAAAACAGTTGTCTTCTTCAAAAGTGTGCTTTCCGCATACAGGACAAATTTCACCTTTCATTTTTGCACCTCCGTATCTCGCTGTTTCTGCTTTTCATAGTATTCAGATTTAGCGATAAACATTGTCTTAATACCATGCTTCGGATTGCCTTTGACGAAATCACCCGTTTTTGTATTGTAACGCACAACAAAGCCATCTTTGGTTTTATGTCCGACAATACCGCTTCCAATAGGCTTTTGAACTAAATCAAGGGCAAGTCTGCTGTAGCCTTTCATATCATAGCCCCTTGCTTCATATTCTGCCTTATGGCTTGATGTTTTGGGATTATCACATCCATACCAATGGTTCGCAAGATTTGTCGAAGAAAAGCCCTTCTCAAATTCATTTGGACCTGCTGCACTGATATAGCTGAAATCTTCCGAAGATTTCATTATACCACTTTCAGCGGATTTGTCAATACTTTCGGAAAAACTTGAAGCGCCGCCAACGCCCTCCTTGCACCACATTCCCTTTGCGTTTCTCGCCTGTGACGGGTCATATCTCACCTCATACATTCAGGGCGGTGCTTCCGCCGCCTCGGCTCTCAGCTCCAGCTCTCTCATTCTCACCCGGGCAAGGCGGGCTTCATAAGAGCTGTAGTCGGGTGTGTCTGTCTTTTCATGAGCCGAGGTGTCGAACCTCATCTCCGTAAAATCCGCTTCTTCCGCTCCCTCGTCAGCTCTCAGCTCAATGGAAGTGCCTGCATAACAGGGACGGTAACGGTCATCTATCAGCGATACCTCGGAGATGTTCAGCGCCTTTACGTGCCGTCTGGGTACGCCCTGAGAGCGCTGTTCTATTTCGGTGTCGGTAGCCCTGAACCCGAAGCTCCAGCCACGGAGAAGCCCGTTTCTTGCCTTTTCCACAACTTCCTCGTCGGTGATGTCTGCCGACGCCCTCAGCCCGATACTGTCCTCTGTAAGGGCGAGAGTCCCCTCGGAAGTGGAACCTATCTTCCGCCCCTTGTCGTGATTTAGCAGCATATCAACATTCTTTGCCGCCCTCAGAGCATTGCCGAAAGCGCCTGCGGCGATCTGTTCAACGCATTTGCCGCATTCGGGGCACATTACAATGCGGCTGTCACGCTCGACGGCATTAACGTAGCCCTCAATGTGCAGGACACCGTCCGCCCTTATCTCAAAATCCATCTCATCACCCTTTCTTAACCCCTCGAAATCGAGGAGTTTATCCGGGTCGATTTCGACCCCTTTTACTCATAGATCCTCTCTATGCCATATTCAACAGCGCACTGATGCTCTATTTTGCACCCTCTCGCAGTATCCCAGCCGGGGCAGAAATAGATAATGTCCGCTCCCGCAAGTGCTTCAAGGGACTTGCCGAGAAACCACAGAGGAGCAGCAGTGACAGGAGCGTCCTTGAAAAACGAATCAATGACCTCCACAGGTTCGCCGAGCTTTTCAGCAGCTGACTTGACGGCTTTTTCTCTTTCCGCAATGATCTCCTCATTTGATTTGCCTCTCATAGGCTGAGAAATAAATAGCTTTTTCATAACATCATATCCTTTCAATTTCATTTGGGCATAAAAAATGCGCCCGGTCCTCTAAAAAGAACAGAACGCATTCATTCCTCATCTTCACCGTCTCCCGCAAGAATGGCCCTGAGAAGAGCCGTTCCGTCGTCAGCCTGAACGTTGATGTTTGCTATCTTGGCTCTGGACTGAGGCGAGAGCGACAACTCATTGCAGCAGCGGAAGAGTATCTTTGTATTTTTCTCTCTTGCGGAAAGAACGTCCTTGGCATATATGAGCGTGGGGTCAGCATTGCAGGCCTTGTCTATCTGCTCCAGACTGTCTATCGCAATAACACACTCCTGCAATATCCACACATCAAGCCTGCACAGGATATCCGCCTCTTTCAGCTCCGCCACAATTAGCCTGAAAATCTTCTTCTGATTTGCCGTCAGCCACACTGGGGCAGTCGGCGGCTTTTTGCTTTTGCCCCTGAGCTGGGTTTCCTTTTCCTGCCGTGCTGCAATTTCCGCTTTGGTCTGCGAACATTCTGTCAGCAGTCCAGCCGACTTGCAAGGTCTTGCCATTTCCTCACTCCCTGTCAAAAAATTTCATTTTACAGATTTTTTGTGTACTTAGAGCAGGCGTTGGTCTAAAAAGACTTTATCTGACTAAAGCACACGGTCCGGGGGGATATCAGCCGAATATGGGAGAAGCTGCCAGGGTCCGCAGCATATCTGCTGAAATATCGCCCTTTTCTGCGGCTTCGTGGTGCATCGGACACAGGCAGATAAGGTTATCATCGTCAAGCCGTTTGCTGTAATCGACTGCAAGCGGTGTGATATGATGCACCTGGATATCATGCGAATATATGCCGTTTTTGAGACATACACGGCATAAATTGCGGTCTCTTGCAGCAATATACGCACGCTTTTTCTGCCACGCAGATGTGCAGCGGAACTTGTCCGCCTTTGAACGCCCTTTGCGGTTCTTGGGCTTATAGGGACAGACATAGCCTTGTGGGTGTATGCCGCCGCAATATACGCAGCTTTTGCGCATAATATGCCCCCTTTACACTTTGCTATGATAATAGCATAGCACAAAAAACGGCGTTTGGAGTACGCAATTTGTCCGCAATTTGTCCGCAGATTTTCCGCAGGACTTCCGCTCCCTTATTTTTCGGCTGACAAGCCAAAAAGAGCAGCTGAAAAATGCTGCAATGCTCCTGCGCAGATACTGTAGGCTTTTGTGCGCTCAACGTGGAGCTTTGAACAGATATGCCCTATGCTGTTATATTCGCTGTTTATGTACCTGATAACAAGAGCATCTCGCTCAGGCTGGCTGAGAGCTGACAATGCTTTATCTATGAGCTGTATTTCTCGTTCGATGATATCAAGCCTCCTGCGCATATTGTCCCGCTTGGTAATAACGTCACAGTAGGTCTCGTCACGCTCACGTCCGCTCCCTGCCCCCTCAGTGCTTCCGGGAGAACGTATGCCCTCAAGCTGAGCGTCAAGTATCTCTATCCGCTCCCGCAGGTTCTTTACACCCTGCACGTTGAATTTGTAGTTTCTCAGCTCTTTCGCAGCTTCTGCTTTCCAGTCGATCTCTATCATTTTACTCTCCTTCCACGTCCCGATACAGCTCTAAGAGCAGCTGTCCTGATAAGTGATTTTCCATGTCTGTATTTATCGCAGTTTTTTACTTCGCACCCCCTCTGTTCTCCGGTGCAGAGAATATATCCACAGGCTGTGCGATGCTCGTCACGGAATCGGTAAACACAGGTATCGCATTTTGACATTGTGACCGCCTCCTTAAATCCACCAGTACTCAGTAACATAGCGCCAGCTCTGCGGTGCTTGCTTAATATAAAACTTATTAAGTGATCTGGGCTCGGAATAAATAGTTAGCTTGGTTATATGCCACAAATAAACTGTTTTATTATCGGCATAACGCAAAAATTGCGCTTTTGTCAGATGGGCTTGATTATACATCTCACGCGCATTAAACACTTCGTTGCTTTTTAGCTCATCAATTTTGCTGCATATAAATTCTCCAATAACCTTGCCGTTACCCTGCACAGGCTGTTCACCCTTTGTCAGCCATGCTTCACCGGAGAGAGTGCAGTAAATATACACCTTAAACGAAGGATCCATTTTAGGACGACTCTTGCGTACTTCTACCGTTTTGATACCTTGGCTGATAAGCTCACACCACTCAGGCTGAATACTCATCAAAATAGCTTGACGGTGGTATTTAAATTGATTGGTTTGTTTAACTCTTTTCATACTTTGCCCTCCTTGCACTCAACTGCAAAACGCCTAAATCCTCTTCACGTCCGATATTTTTATCATCGTGTAGCTCTGGTACGGATATCCGTAAACATCAACGCCGTTGTAAAGCGTGTCCTCTTTGATGCGCCAGCCTTTTGGGGCTTTGGGGTTTATGCGCCATGTTTTCGCAGGAACTATCTCACGGACTGTTACAGGACGTTTCAGTCCATGCGACGGTATGTATGACCGCATACCCTTTGGGTGCGGCTCATGCTTCGGGTCAGCTATCCAGTACCACGCCAGCGTATAGTAATCATAGCCCTTGTAAAGACTCCGCCCAACGGAAACACTGCCCCATTTTGACCATAGCTGCTGTATGACATACAGCGGGATATCCTTGCGTAATATCATGTGGTGGTGGATAGCGCCTCTGGCTGTCGTCGTATGTGTGCAGTACAGATAATCAAGGGAATATCCGTCAGGCATATTCTGCTTGCACCATTTTTTCAGATCCTTGCAGAATGCAGCAACATTCTTCTGCGCCTGCCACTCATCGAGAGGTCTGTCACCGTTTGCATAGTAATGCAGCGACAGGTTATAATCGCCCTCTTCAAAGTTCAGCTGCATGAGCCAGCATAAATTCTGAATGCTGACCTTTTGGTTATGCTTCTTCACCTTGTCGGCAGTCTCGGCGGACTTCTTTGCTCTGCCTTTCAGTCCGTGATTGTTTATCATGCCTGAGGAGTATGTCTTGACGATGTGCCGCTCGTCGTTAATGTCTGTTACAGCCATCAGATACCCACGTACCACGTTATCACTTCCTTCCGTTCATAATCTCAAAAGATAATACTATAAACGAGTTTTTAAAAGCCTTTTTAGGCCATTTTTATTTTTGCGAAAATGCGAGGATATCCTATACTATATAAATGTAATAGTATAGGATACTTTGTTAATCCTCAGGGTCGTACTCGTCATTGATACCGCTCCTGTCTATGGCTTCCGAGAAATCGTCAAATGCACATGGGCGATGTTCAAGTAGCTCATCGACCGTGAATATATCTATCACAGAGGGCAACCCCACGCTTCGGGAGTGATACAGCTTTTTCAGTTCGTCCGCCATTCCATAATTCATAACAGCTTCCCATATCTTCGGGTGGGTATGCCTCAGCATTGACATCTGATTGTTTTTATATAGTATGCCTGTGGCACAGCCAAAACAGCCGTTGCGCTGGATACGGTGAAACACTCCCTTGCTGTCCGTATAGCCCATGTCATACAAGGGCGATGTGGGAACGCTGTACCGATGTATGTACTCCCATATGTCCTCATCGGTCCATATAGAAAGTGGGTTGCAGTGATAAAACGGATCCGCTCCCAGATGTTCTCTGTGCGATGTGAAGAGATATCCCCTTGATGCAAAATTCTGCTTGCGCATCTGCGATTCAGACGCCATCAGCCCCTTGAATATCACGTCAACATCAAGCTCCGCCTGCAATCTCTCGGAAGGCTCCTTTTTGAGAAGCTTGCAGCAATGCTGTGATATCTTGCAGCAGCTCAGAACATCGTAATATTCTTTAAGTTCCTTGGACTGTGAGGAAGTCTGTGAGTATTGCAGAAAGCAGTCAATGTTTATGCGGCGTGCGTCCAGCTTTGAAAAATCTTTTCCCAGTATGGGAAATCCGTATTGATCCACACACCACCAATAAGACATCGGCGTGCCTTTTTTCCACACAAGCCCACGCCTGCGGAAGTCCTCCCACATTTCGGGTGTAGCCATTTTTTCAAGGCGCTTTGTGGTTTTAAGCTTTCCGTCATATTTAAGTATCTCATCAAGCCTGTTTTCCTTGGCAACATATTCAAGGACTTCACGCTGCGCCGCATATTTCAGGCCCTCTTCCTCTGTCCTGCGGAGCTTTGTCTCATGGAAATGAGCACCGCCCCATTCCGCTCCCAGCTGTCTGGCGAATTTAAGCGATTCGGGATATTCGACACCTGTATTGCCGAATATCACCTCAATGCTTCTGTCAGGGAAGTTTGTGCGGATAAGATGCCACAGGACCGTGCTGTCCTTGCCGCCCGAAAATGCTACAGCGGCAGTATGGCGGGATACCTTGAATGCAGATGAAATAGCCTCAAGAGCTTTGTCTATCTTATAGTCCAGCGGCTTTTTGAACTCTGCCATTATGTCGCTGTATGACATATACATAGGTCATTCCCCCTGTGCCTGCCCGATAATGTTCTGCGCCAACTGTACAAGGCGGTCGGCAAACTTTTTCTTCTGTCCCATATCCTCAACAGCGTCAAGGGCATCAAAGAGCTTTTCAACAACATCGTTCATCTGGTCAAAATATATCCTGAACTTTGCGGAATTATCTTTGCCTGCATTCCTGAGCTTATCTTCAAGCTCAGCCTGCCTGCGTACTGCCTCGCTGATACTTGCGTCCTTTTCGGCAAGGCGCTTTTCGTAGCCGCTTATCTTGTCAAGATATCCTTGTTCCTTTTCGGAATATTTTGCCTCAAAGTCTGCCGCCGATGCCTTGCGCTCCTTGTCGATTGCCTCACGGACCGCTTTTTCTGTAGCCGCCTTTATCTCTGCCTTTTTCTCCTTTTCAAGCTTTTTCAGCTCCGCAGGGGTAACGGATTTTTTGCTTTCCTCCCTGAGCTTTTCAACTTCTGCCGTAAGCTCAGCTATTTTCTTGCTGTCATCGGGATCTGACTTTTCTTCCTGCACCTGCGCTTCCAGTAAAGATATCTGTTCGCACTTTGCGCCATAGTCCTTTTCAAGCTCTTCTATCCTCTTTTTGAGCCTGGACACCGACATATCAGCCACATCGTTGTTTTCGAGGAAGTCATCACGTTCAAGAGGCGGAACATGGGTGAGAAGCTCTATCTTGGTTATTCCGAGGGAAGCGTTGTCAGCAATGAACTTTTCGCCCAGGTCCTCATACGCCTTTATGTAGTTGTACGCCTGCCTTTTCTTAATGTTCGCCTTTTCCTCGCAGTAGGTGTCAAAATCTGCATATCCCAGCTCTGTAAAAAGCTTTTCATCACGCATACGCTTGAGGCATCTGCAAAGCTCATAAAGCGCCTGCGCCGCCATCGTGCCGTTGGTGATGATCTCATTGTGGAGCCGCACCGCCTCTGAATGGTGGTCATCACGCACGGCAAAATCCTGTACTTCGATAATCTTTTCCATAAATATTCTCCTTTACGCTGTCTTTTCCGGAACAGCGGTCTTTTTCAGCTTTGGTATCATCGCAAGCCACTCATCGCAGAACTTCCGGACATCTTCCTGCACAGCTGAATTTTTAAATCCTCTGAGCTGGATTATCCTCTTGTGATCTTCCGAAAGCTCCAATGTTGCAAATGCCTTTTCAGGCATATCCTTTCGGCGAACGCAAAGAATAACGCAGTGCCCATTGGCATACTTGTCCGCATAGCCTCCGACACAGTGCTTCATGCTGCGTGATTCTTCGATGAGTTCATCAAACGACCATATGGGGCGTATAATGTAATTATCATCTTGGTGATACAGCCATCGCAGGGATCCTGCACGGCGGGCGATCTCGGGTGCATATTTCCTGCCCTTTTTGACATATCCCTGTATCCTTGCCTCAATGTCCGCATCATCATGTGCGGCTGTAAGGTCATGGGGATTGAGTACCGCCGTGTCCGAAAGGTTATATCCTGCCTCTTCTGCGTCGGAGATATAGTCGCAGTAATCCGACAGGGTGTATCTCCATACCCCACTGTGACTGTCTCCGCCCCTGAGCAGTGCCTGAGCGTCTATGTAGTTCATAAATTTTGCGAGGGACTGGTATTTAAGGCACCTTATAATGCCCCGCCCCTCTGAATAGCTGCTCTGCAAACGCTTGATATCATCTATCCCTGCCTTGATGTGATTTGACTTTAAAAGCTGGTAAAGGCTCAGGTCGTCGATATCGGGGTCAAGGCTTCTAAGCTCTTTGATATCAGCTTTGCCCACTCTGAGTATTTCGGTTATGTTTCTGCCCTCTGTGTTTATTACCTCGTCATTGTAATGGCGGTAATGGCGATAGTCTATCAGGTCATAGGTGAGCTTTTTAAGTCCCAGCTTCCATGTATATTCGATGAAGGGGTATCGGTGAAAGCTTCTCATCAGCTCAAACGGGTTGTGCCTTTCTCCTCTGATGATGTCCTTTATCGGTATGTATTGGAACTCAGGATAAACAGATTTTATGATATCCGCTACCCCGGGGTATATATCGAATTCTGCCCCGCTCATAGTATTGCACCTGCACCATCTGACCTCATCGGTATTCATAAACCTGCCGTATTCAAAGGCGTGCTTGAAGTTTCCTGCGGCATCTATGAAGTACCTGCCTTCATCGTAATAATCTATCTCCATCGTCCAGTCATCATTTATCTTAAACTCACGCCGGACGCCTCTGCTGCCGCACACTGTGCAATTTTTATGCAGTCTGGTATCAATGCAGGAAAGCCGCATGGCTATGCCGTTCCTAAGTTTCTGGATATACCATACATACCGCTGAGAGCTTCGTTTATCGTGACCGCTGTGAAATGCTCCGCTCCGCAGTACAGTGACCTCTTTGCGACAGCGGGGGCATTTCATTTTATGACCGTGCGCCGCCTTCACTTCCACGGTATTATGACAGTGGGTACAGATACCTTCCCTGCTCGGTGCGGAATATATGATGTAATGGGGCACTATATGGTCAAACGCCCACTTCTCGAACCCGCTGACAGGCGGACGTATCTCAAGCATACAGCTGTCGATAGCTGGCGGAATCTTCGGGATACCAGTGATTTTCTTTGAAGTGTCTGCTGATTATATCATCAGCATCGCCCAAAGGATAAAGTGCGGTATAGTAATAGCAGATCTTTGTGTGGTCTGCCATTGCCTCCGACACTTTGTTTTCGGGAAAGAGCTGATTAAAAAAGCTATCTGCACCAATAAATGTGCGCATTGCTATTTTCCCGCCTCGGAAGAAGTTCAGCATAAGCACGTCGCCAAGGCTATGCGCTGTATATATGTAGTTGGTAACATTCTTATAGTAGCCCTTGCTGCCCTCACACCAAGGCTCTACATAGACCTTGGTATTGTCGGGGATATCGGTTTCGGGAGCTTCCTCCGGCGGAAGAGCCATAAGCTCTTTTTTGTTCATCTGTGCCGCCCCCTCAGTCAAGGCTTACACGCCTGAATTTTGCGGGCTTTGAAGGCTGATCGGCAATGACACCCGACAGCGGAATATGAAAATATGCGTGGAGCAGTGGAATAATTACATCTGATGTCATAGGCATAACACCCTTGGCTGTGTTCTCAGGGGCTGTCAGTATATACATCTCTGCTGTAAAGCCTTCCGTAACCTCGCATGAAGCATCTGCGCCGAAATGTTCAAGTATCTTGGCTGTTATTGCCTTCATTTCCATGTCCTTGAACTTGTTCCTGTGGATATCTTCTGCCAGACCACTTATTTTCTCGCAGAAATCCTTTATCGACCTGCTGTCATTAAGCACTTCTGCGGCACAAAGGTCATTTGTAACTGCCGAAAGCAGGTATTTTCCGAGAATAGTCGCCATGGTTGTATGTATGGATTTGATCTCCGTATCTATCTTATTTCTGGCTTCTGTTATCATAACAGTTTCCTCCTTGACATTTTCCGATTATATGTTATAATGGAAATACAAACAATTTTTTTATTTTTTCGCTCCCTCAGGTGTTTTGACCGCCTGTGGGAGATTTTTTTCTTTATACAGTTTTTCTATCGCCTTGGGTATGCTGATCCGATAGTTGATGATGTCATAAAGCTGCTCATACTGCCAGCCTACTACCAGATCTTTAAGCGATGTGCCATCAGGATTGGGATAATCAGGCAGATGCGTCTTGTAACAGCTGTAATAAACCTTTTGGAGATATTTCCAAAGTTCCCGCTCCCACTTTATCCTTGCGGCATCTCCCATGGGACGATAGATTTTATTTGCATATATGTAGTATTCATACAGCGCACCAAGCACCGTATTTCCGACATTAAGCTGATATCCAAATGTAGCCTTGCCGTCAGTAAATATTCTGAGGTGTCTGTCGTTTTTATCCACGCCCGATCTCCCGAACCATAGTGAACAGCGCCGCTATTGATAGCGCAAGGACGATAACCAGTGAGCGTCCTGTTATAGCGCCGTTTATGACAATATCTGCCACTGTTGCAGCTGACTGCAAAACAGCCATTGCAATACATATCGCCTTTTCATACAGCGCTTTGCTTGATGACCTGCGCCTCTTTTTCAACTCCTTAAAGTCTCCTCGGGATCGTTTAAGGGTATGCCTGTCCAGCGTGCCGATGTCCTGCTCCAGGTATGCTGTTATGACCGTTTCTGCGTCCTCCGCACCATAGCAGACCGCAACGCAGTGGCCGTAACGCTCCAGCATTTCAAGCCATACCGCCTGATTATCCGTCAGCCTGCCGCCAACCTTTTTAAGCTCTATATACAGTCCTATGTACTCGCCGCTTGGTACCGGAAGGCATATATCGGGAACGCCTGAGCGAAGCCCCATCTGCCTGAGCTTGCCGCCTGTAACAGCTGAACGCTTGCCCTCATTGGGTACATGATAAATCGCTTCCAGCTCAGGGTACTTGCTTTGTGCCCATGTACACCACTGCATGAGATGTATCTGCTCTGCTTCCTCACTAACCGATGCGGAAATTATCTTTTTATACTCGTCCGTTGTCATTTTTCTTTTCCCCTTTTTCATCGTACCCTTCTGCTTCCAGTAAGGGCTTGAAATGATTTATAATTTTGCTCTCGAACAGACCTGCCAAAAAGACTACTGCCGCCCGTGGGTTATCCGTCTGCAATAAAATCTCACCGTCACGTGTGACCATAAAGATATCGTTTGCAGGATTGATAAATACGATATTGCCAAACTTCTGAGGCTGTATCATATGATCCGCTCCCCAAGGTACTTGTGCAGCTTCTCAGGGCTTTCAGCAATAAACGGCAGCGGTGAATAGTCATCGGGAGACATAGTGTCATCAGCAAGCACAATACCATTGAAAGTGTATTTTCTGTAACTGCGCCAGTCCTTGGCAGTAGCTACAGTCACTGGTTCACGATACTTTATACATACTGCTCGTCCTGTTATGGTACAGCTGTTGCAGAGTGTAGGATACTCCGCTTTTACTTGTGCCCTCAAAAAATCTCGCACAGCGCTTGCGGACTCTTCCGTTGGCATAAGTATAAGTACCTTCCTGTGCAATGTAATGTTCAGCAGTGATTTAAGCTCACGATTTGTCAGTATTCCCATTTGATTTTACCTTCTTTCTGTCTTTACCTTTACAAAAATACCCATCGTCCGCAGTGTCAATAATGTACTGGGGCGACTGGACGTACAGCACATACGTCATGCCCAGCTCATCTGCACGGCGGCTTACCGCCTCGATGCTTGGAGTATTGGAGGCTTTCGGGGTATCACTTTTCTTTTTCTTCGCCATATGTACCTCCGAGGTCAACAGGCTTTCCGAAGCTGATACACTTTGCTTTGATTTCGGTCCGTGTCACAAGACTGTCCACGGCTCTTTTGCCCTCGTCGGAAAGCATTTCATAGACGCTTACATAAAGCGAATGATATGCAGCTGCATACAGCGGAGCTGTTTCCGGTGTGATCGGGTTCTGCGAGGCAGTATTCTGTGCGACGGTCTGGATAAATGTCTCTATAGCCTGTGATACCTCATTATCTGTGGAGGCGTTTGCTACGCTGATATAGAAGTCGCTGAGAACTTTACTCATGTCATCACCCCCTGCAAACGTCAGTGATGGCAACTTCCACCAGTTCGCTTGCATCATTCTCGGAAAATATCCTGCCCTTGGCCTTTGCCACTGCGGACTCCTCCGATGCGGCGGATACCTTATATATGCTGTTCTCCTGTCCGCTGGTCAGCTTCATATGAACGAATACTATGTATGTTTTCATGGTCTGATCTCCTTATATTCTGTATATTGAGGGTTCCGAATTTCTCCTGTGGATAGGCTTATCGCCTATACCTAAAAGGATATCCACTGCTGACTGCAATTTTTCGGCACTATCATATGCAGCTATAACCTCAGCCTGCTTATCTGTAAGCGGCGGACGGACGAGGGTGGGATTGGCACGCTCGCCATTTTTGGTAAAATACGCAGGCATCTGATATGCGGGTATCTCCAACAGCTCCATTATGGCGTATATGTCCGATAACTCCCACTGGCGGACTCCGCTCATTCTCTGTGATACATAACTTACCGAGCGCCCTATACCTGCTGCCATTTCTTCTACCTTCATGTACCGCTCCCTGAGCAGTGACCTTAGTGCTTCATATTTGTTTTTCATTTCTATCGCTCCTTTTCAGAACATTCACGCCTTCCAAAAGGCATCTATATCAAACCATTTATCCTCTAAGAGATTTCCAATGACCGATATACTGATAAAATTCCGTGTATCCTTCACCTTGATTCGCACACATTTGCCCTCAAGCTCATCCCAGTGGTCAGTGCCAATAGTCTTCATTGTTTCGGTCAAGCACTCAAACCCTTTTTGCGTAGGAATACGATAGCGCTTGCCATTTTTGCTGATAGGTTCATCTAAAGCATATCCGCCGAACATATAGTGATTGCCGTCCGATGCTTTAAGATGTATTTCAAAAGTCAAAATGCCGTGTTCGCAATATCCGAAAGATGCGGATGTAATTTTTGCGTTTAAAATGTTTTCTTCCATCGCTCCGCCTCCTTTCAAAGCCCCAGAATATCGTTAATAGCAGCAATAGCCTTGCCGCTTTTGATTGTTCCTGTCAGGATCCTGTGCAGGCAGGAACTGTCAAGATAAATATCGGGATTTTTCTTACTGATCTCTGCTATAAGCCACGTCTGTGTTCGGTTCTTTTCCATAAGGGCTATTTTAACCCTTTTGCCGTAAGCGCAAAGCGGCTTTTTACATTTCTTCACATTCATTTCCCGCTCCTTTTTGCCCATCATGTTGATATTATGCCTTAGATGATGTGCTCAAAAGATAATCTGTAGAGCAACCAAAGAAATTTGCCATCTCAGCAAGCTTGTTGGTAGGAATATTACCGCCATTCACCCATTTGCGGAGCGTTTTTCTGTCAACGCCCAAAACAGCAGCCAGCTCTTCTTTGGTTAATCCTTTTCGTGCTCTTTCAGCTTCAATATTAGGGTACATTTATTCATCTCCTTTACGCCGTTACTCATTTTGGGTACATTTCCATTATATACTCAAAATGAGTAACTGTCAATACCCAGATTGAGTAATATCATAACAAAAAATAAATACCCAATTTGGGCATATTGCCAAAATGAGTATTTTTCATATTGACTTTTCCCCAAAATGGGTATATTATAAATATATGAAAGGGGCAGATCACATGATTGGCAATAGAATAAAAACACTGCGTGAAAGCAAAGGCTATAATATGCGCCAAATGGCAGCTGCTTTAAATTTACCATATACAACATACGTGAATTATGAAAAGGGAGCAAGGAGACCGAACTCAGAACAGCTCATTTTGATCTCTAAATATTTTGGAGTATCAATAGATTATCTTATAGGACGCACCGACATTCCATTTACAGAAGACAGATCTGAAAACCTGTTTGAAAAATATCCAAACATTATGCCCATACCCGAAATGCGCAAAGTCCCCCTTGTGGGTGCGGTAGCCTGCGGAGAACCCATATACCGTGAGGAAGATGAATGGATATCGCTGCCTACAGAGATAAAGGCAGATTTCTGCCTGCGCTGCGAGGGAGACAGCATGATAAACGCAGGCATAAACGACGGCGATATTGTATTCATACGGTCCTGCCCAGAAGTGGAAAATGGTCAGATAGCTGCGGTATCCATAGATAACGAGGTCACATTGAAGCGGGTGTACTACTATCCCGAAAAGAATAAGCTTGTCCTCAACCCCGAAAATCCCGCATATGAGCCATTTGTATTTGTCAATGAAGAACTTAACGATATCCGGATACTCGGCAGGGCTGTTATTCTTCTGAGCGAGATAAGATGATTTGACAATAATAGTTGTTTTTCAAAATAAAGATATTGTTTTTGTCAATTACAGTTGACTTTTTTACGTAAATAGGTATAATTATATATACAGTGTTACCCTTTTACGTAACACTAATTTATATTTATGTTAAAAAGAGGTGGATACAATGAACACTACAACAATTATCGTTCTTGTGCTTCTGGCGATCATTCAAGTCATTCTCATTCTGTCTGTAGTACATATTTCTGCTAAGACCGATGAGATGAGCAGCACTCTCAAAGAAATAAACGAAAAGCTCGGAAAGATCATGTACAACACAGGCAAAAAGGACTAACAATGTCCCATCTTAGCCCCGTTCAGCATTATTTGCCGAACGGGGAAAACTATATTAGCAAAATAATACATAGGACGTGATGCGAATGCCAGCAATATGTGAAGAACTTACCTACTCGGGAGAGTTTGTCCGTACCCATCTGAATGATTATGTTGTGCTTGACCTTGAAACAACAGGTCTCGGCGCTTCCAGCGGAATAATTGAGATAGGAGCCGCAAGGATACGTGGCGGAAAAATTGTTGACGAATATTCTCAGCTTGTAAACCCTCAGATGCCGCTTCCGAACGGAATAAGTGCGCTGACAGGTATCACAAACAAAATGCTTGCGGATAAGCCGCCTATTGATGACATAATATCCGGTTTTATGAATTTCATAGGCAATGATGTCCTTATAGGTCATAATCTTGCTTCTTTCGATTTAAGAGTTCTTGCGGACACCTGCTTCACTCATTATGGACTTATGCTTGAAAATAATTATTCGGATACACTTATCCTTGCAAAATGCAATGATACTTTAAACAGCGTTCTTCCAAATTTCAAGCTTGACACCCTTTGTCAGTATTACAATATCGAGAACGCCAAAGCTCACCGTGCATTGTCCGATGCAGAAGCTACGCACTACATTTACCAGAAACTATTTGTTGATAATGAATCCCATGACGACTTTGTATATGTACCCGCTCCCAAAAGCAATATCTTTTTCGGAGAAGTAAAATATTCTGACAAAACAAAACGCCTGCAGGAGCTTAACGATCTGCTGGCAGACATTGTGGAAGATAATGTGGTCAGTGAAAGCGAAGCAAGGCAGCTGTGGAAATGGCTTGAAAACAACAAGGACCTTAAAGGTAATTTTCCTTATGACACGCTTTACGCCGAAACGGAAAAATGCGTGAAAGAGCATTTTGAAAATAACGAACCTATAAGCATAGCTCAGGCAAAATATCTGCTTGGCGTTCTGCTGTACGCTATCGACCCTGTGAAGAATGCCTCAAATGCTCCCGGAAGAGAACGCCAAAACAACGAACTCGACTTTAACGGTAAGCTCATCTGCCTTACAGGCGACTTTGATATAGGTACAAAGCGTGATTTTATGGATATCTTAACTCCTCTTGGCGCACAGTTTCATGATAGGGTGGTTGCAAAGGTAGATTATCTTGTAGTCGGCGGCAGCGGAAGCGGAGCATGGGCAGGCGGCAATTACGGCACGAAGATCAAAAAGGCTCTTGAGAATCAACAAAAGGGTTTAAAAGTACGAATCATCAGTGAACATGAAGTCTTTGAATATCTGAAAAGCATTGGTGCTGTTAAATGATCGGAGGTTACTATGGAACAGCTCACTTTTGATATGAATGACAGCGAAACATTGTCAGAAAATATAATTGACACACTTAACAACATTATTGAAGAAGTATGCAAAAAAAGAGATATCGACAAAAAATATATAAAAGTTTATGATTTGAACGAACATAAAAAGCCCAAAAATCAAGGATTGGATAGCCTCAGTGATGAAACTATAAAAAATGAATTAGGGAATAACTCTTCACGGAATAAAAGCTTCAGCGTTTGGATATTGGAGCCCTTGATGCTTGAAGCTGAATTCAAAGAAGTTAAAAGCGACAGATGTTTCAAGCTTACTCGCATAAGCAATTCAAAATCAAGCCGAATAGAAGTTGAGTACCTTTATCAGCGCAAGGACTGCATAAAAAAGCCGGAAGATGCAGTTGAAAGAATATACACTTCATCGATAAAAGATAAAGAAACAGGTGAAAAGTTTACCAGAAAGCTATTTTGCCATAAATTTGATGTAAACAGTACTACTCTTGTTCCATATCTTACAGAGATAATAGACTTTACAGTAACAAATTATCAGCCTTCCGACAAATTTGGCTGCTGCAGCAAATACGTTGCCTGCTCCGATGCGCTGAAATGCCTGCATTCAAACAACTTTTACGCCCGCTGCTGCTGGTATCGCAAGAACCTTGAGGCTGGCAGGATCTTTTACGGGAAGAATAAGAATAATGGATAAAAAAATCCCCCGCTTGGTGTTGGCGCACCAAGCAGGGGAGATGGATATGTTAAAATACACTCCACATCAACTGTATTTTAACATATCCTTCCACAAAAGTCAAGTCAAGCCGCACCCATTGCAGTTTTTGGGGACGGCTTTGCAGTCAACTGCATTTTTAAGGAGGATAAGGTTATGAAAAGAACATCATCAGCGTATTGGGAAGAAAAGCGAAACCGCTGGCGCATAGACGTGCAAAAGAACGGCATACGCAAGACCTTTTACAGCTCAATCCCGGGCCGAAACGGCAAAAGAGAGTGTCACGAAAAAGCCGATGCCTGGCTGGACGACGGAATTATCGACAGCAGGAAAAAGGTCAAGGATATGGCAGAACTGTACATTGATAACCTGAAATGCACTACATCAAAGAGCCATTGGCGCCAGTACGACAGCCACATGAGAAATTACATAGTGCAGTATATAGGAAATGTCAGAATGGAAGATCTTAATGAGCAGCATTTACAGACGGTCTTAAATAAGGCATTTGCTCACGGGCTTTCCAAGAAGTCGTTGTGCAATATACGTGCCTGCGAACAAAATTTCATTAAATTCTGCCGAAAATCGAAATCCACAACGTTGATGTGTGAAGATCTGGTTATTCCACGGAGAGCATCAGCCTCCCAAAAGTCTATTCTCCAGCCAGATGATATTCGCAAGCTGTTCAGCTGCAACACTACGTTATCGTATAACAAGGAGGTAAATGAGCCATTTGTAAACGCATGGCGTTTCGAGGCCCTTACCGGGCTCAGACCCGGGGAAATTTTAGGATTACAGCAGTCCGATATATTTCGCAGCACGATCCACATACAGCGATCCGTAAACATATACGGAGAAATCACATCGGGAAAAAATGATAATGCACGCAGAAGCTTTGAATTATCTCCCATGGCGGTAAAGGTGTTACAACAGCAGTTGGATTATTTGAAATCGGAATTTATCAAAACGCCGTGGGTATTTTGCGGAGCTGACGGAAAGCCTCCCAGAGAAGAGTATTATGCAAGACGGCTCAAACGCTTTTGTGAGTATAATGGCATCACCCCAATATCTCCTTACGAGCTGAGGCATACCTTTGTTTCCATAGCTAAAGAGCTTAACCTCGGAACGCTGCAAACCATTGTCGGACATTCGGCAGATATGGATACTCTCGGAGTATATGGTCACACAGTCAATGGGGAACTTAAGCTTGCAGCACAAAACATTGAAAATCTCTTCAATGATATTATAGATAACGATGATAAAAAGACAGATGCAGTATAATCAAAGCCCGCAATTTTGCCCGCACTTTTTCCATTTAATTCTGAATTGCGTTTATTCCATATAAAATGCAAATAGCTGACAAATGGCTATAATTCGTCATTTGAAAAAGTCAAATAAAATGCCAAAGTGTTTGTGTGTGGGTTCAAGTCCCATCTCTCGCACCAAACACCGTTCAGATTCTGAGCGGTGTTTTTTTGTGCTTACAAGGCAAAAGCGGTTCGGATATCCGAGCCGCTTTTTCGTTTGTATGATGCCGTCAAGCGGCTTCAATGCGCCGTTTGACGGAGGTATGCAGGTTATGCCCGAGGGGCTTTTTATCAAATAAAAATGAGATGCAGAGGACAGTGTCCCACCGATATTCGGGGCTGATATGTCTATGGGTGTGAAAACAGGCTGTCTTTTCATATTTACCTCCTTGAAATCGCTTGTTTCGGTGCTGCCTGAAAGGAGCGATTCAAGGCTTACGGACAGTATTTCCGAAAGCTCGGTGACAAGTGTTATGTCGGGGCAGCCCAGACCTCTCTCCCATTTTGAGACTGCCTTGTCGCTGACCCCCAGCTTATCAGCTGGTTGTTTCGGGGTCATATTCAGATCGGTGCGCAGTTTTCTTATAATACTAAGCACCAATTAAAAACTATACAAAAAATTGAGCATGATCTTGCGTATATGGATTATGCGATGATTTTTTGTATATAGTTTTATTGGTGATTAGTATAAGGTTGCCTACATCGGCGCAATTCATACGATCAGCTCCTTTCTTATATTATCATACCGCTTTTGGAGGGAAAATCAATAAACGAACCGTAGAGATATATTGGGGGATAGCGGTTTTTTTATGAGCCACGCTCGTTTTATCTCTGAATATCAAAATCAAAAGGGCTGCTGCATTGCTGCAACAGCCCTTGGCTTATTTATACGATTACTTTTCCTTTGCCTTGGTCTTTGCTCTCAGGGCGTTATCAAGGATACGCTTTCTGATACGTATGGACTTGGGTGTTACCTCCAGCAGCTCATCATCTGCGATGAACTCAAGGCTGTCCTCAAGGGAAAGCTTTCTGGGAGGAACAAGTCTCAGTGCATCATCGGAGCCGCTGGCACGGGTATTGGTCAGGTGCTTCTTCTTGCAGACGTTAACTACAAGATCCTCCACCTTGGGAGATGCGCCTACTACCATTCCCTCGTAAACGGGTGTGCCTGCGCCGATAAACAGGGAACCTCTCTCCTGTGCGTTGTACAGACCGTAGGTAACTGCCTCGCCTGTTTCAAAGGAGATAAGGGAGCCAGTATTTCTTCTGGGGATATCGCCCTTATATGGCTGATAGTTCTCGAAGATGCTGCTCATTACGCCCTCGCCCCTGGTATCGGTGAGAAATTCGCTCTTGTATCCGAAAAGTCCTCTTGCGGGGATTATAAATTCAAGTCTCATACGGCTGCCCTGGGGGTGCATGGACTGAAGCTCGCCCTTTCTTGTGCCCATCTTTTCCATTACGGGGCCTGTGCAGTCCTCGGGAACGTCGATTACAAGGCGCTCCATAGGCTCGCAGAGGACACCGTCGATCTCCTTCATCAGTACCTTAGGAGTGGAAACGCCCAGCTCATAGCCCTCACGGCGCATATTTTCGATAAGGATAGAAAGGTGCATCTCACCTCTGCCGCATACTCTGAAAGCGTCGGTGCTCTCGGTCTCGGAGACACGGAGGGAAACGTCACGGAGGACTTCCTTGAACAGTCTTTCACGGAGCTGACGGGAGGTAACGAACTTGCCCTCTCTGCCTGCAAAGGGGCTGTCGTTTACGGAGAAGGTCATCTCAACGGTAGGCTCGGAAATTTTTACGAAAGGCAGGGGCTCGTAGTTATCTGCTGCGCAGAGTGTATCGCCGATGGTGATGTTCTCGATACCGGATATCCATACGATATCGCCCACCTTTGCCTCGTCAACGTTTGCCTTGCCCAGACCCTCGATCTGGCTTATGGTAACGATCTTGCTGTTATAAGGCTTCTTTGTTTCGTGGTAATCGCCAACGATAACGGGCTGATTTACCTTGATAACGCCTCTTTCAACACGGCCGATACCTGTTCTGCCCACATAATCGTTATAGTCGATAGAGGAGATGAGCATCTGCATGGGGCCGTTCTCGTCGCCCTCGGGTGCGGGGATATAGTCGAGGATAGTATCGAAAAGGGGCTTCAGGTCTGTGCCTGCCTCATACTGGCTGAGGGAGCATGTGCCTGCACGGCCTGAGCAGAAGAGGATAGGGCTTTCGAGCTGCTCATCGCTTGCGTCCAGGTCAAGGAGAAGCTCCAGCACCTCGTCGCCGATCTCGTCGAGACGTGCGTCGGGACGGTCGATCTTATTTACGACGATGATTATTTTATGGCCAAGCTCCAGTGCCTTGGAAAGCACGAAACGGGTCTGAGGCATGGGGCCTTCGGCTGCATCTACCAGCAGGAGAACGCCGTCAACCATTTTGAGCACACGCTCTACCTCGCCGCCGAAATCGGCATGGCCCGGGGTGTCTATGATATTGATCTTAACGCCGTTATACTTAACGGAGGTATTCTTTGCGAGAATTGTGATTCCTCTTTCACGCTCGATGTCGTTGGAATCCATTACTCTGTCTTCAACTTCCTGATTTTCTCTGAATGCGCCGCCCTGCTTGAGCATTTCATCAACGAGGGTGGTCTTGCCGTGGTCAACGTGGGCGATGATGGCGATGTTGCGCAGATCGTTTCTTACCATAATAATCTTTCCTTTCAGTATGTCCTTTTTGAATTTCTTTTCCTGATATCCTGCAAATTGAACATACTCTGCAATAATTTCAAAATACTGCGTACAAAATAACTTAAACTGATATGGTCATAGTGCCAGATAAATTTGAACAGATTAACATTTTTATATTTAACCCATACAAATGCGTCACGGCATAAAAAAGCCTTGCAGGAAATCCTGCAAGGCAATTTTTACTGGTGGAAGAGGGTGGATTCGAACCACCGAAGCCGAAGCAACAGATTTACAGTCTGCCCCCTTTGGCCACTCGGGAACTCTTCCATATGGAGCTGGTGGACGGACTTGAACCCCCGACCTGCTGATTACAAATCAGCTGCTCTACCAACTGAGCTACACCAGCTTGAACTTTCGTTCGTGTTACTCATTCAAGCGACTATTACAGTATATCACCTTAGTCGGATTTTGTCAAGCACTTTTTTTATGATTTACAGAATGTTAATATTTGTGGGTTTGGGGCGGATATACTATATTATTGAAAGAAAAGCTCGGAATATGCCGCTGATTGCAATATTTCATGCTGCACGCCTGATTTTCACAAAAATGTCACATTTATATGTTATTATGGTTATACCGACAACTTAAATACAGAAAGGAACGGTAATTATGGAGGGCAAAAAAATTCTTATTGTTGATGATGAAAAGAATATCCGCAATGTTATAAAAGAATACGCTAAGTTTGACGGCTTTGAGACCTTTGAGGCGGAGGACGGTATGCAGGCTGTGGAAATGTGCCGCACTCAGGACTTTGACCTTATAATCATGGACATCATGATGCCTAAGCTTGACGGCTACTCCGCTGTAAGAGAGATTCGCAAGACCAAGCAGATACCCGTTATCATGCTTTCCGCCAGGGGCGAGGAGTATGACAAGCTTTTCGGCTTTGAGCTGGGCGTTGATGACTATGTTACCAAGCCATTTTCTCCCAAGGAGCTGCTGGCACGTATCCGTGCGGTAATGAAGAGAAGTGCCGCTCCTGCGCCTGCGGGTGATAATAATGTGCTGAAATTCGAGGGGCTGGAGATAAATATGTCAGGCCGTGAGGTGTTCGTTGACGGCAAGCCCGTTTCCCTCACCCCCAAGGAGTATGACCTGCTGTTCTACCTTGTGCGCAACAAGGGCATTGCGCTTTCCCGTGAAAAGCTGCTTGAAGAGGTCTGGGGCTATGACTTTTACGGCGATGACCGCACCGTTGACACGCACATCAAGATGCTGAGAAACTCGCTGGGAGATTACCGCAAGTTCATCGTTACACTGAGAGGAATGGGTTACAAGTTCGATGCGGGACGTGAATAAGGAAAAAAAGGAAAGCCGCAGGGAAAAAGGGATGAACAGCCTGAGCAGGCTTTTCCGCAGTGTCAGATTTACGGTATGGATATATTTTGCCATATTCATCACAAGTATCCTGATGCTTATATGGATATCATTTACGGTATCGCTGGAGGCTACTTACCGCACTCAGAAGACCAATGATATCACCTCCATAGCAAACTACATTCTTACCCAGTGGAGCGAAGAGGGCTTTACCACAAGCACTCTTGACCGTATCGCCCATGACAATGATATGTGCGTGCTTATCCAGGACAGGTACGGGCTGAATGTGTATTCCTATGACACTATGGCGAAAAACTGCCTTGTGCATGGCTCGGTAAACTATCAGAACCTGTATAAGTACCGTGAAAAGGCGCTCAACAGCGCTACGGGCATTTATTATGCCGAGACCAAAAACAACCAGTTCAACACGGATATGCTCATCTTTGTGATGCTCATAGGTACAAAGGAGCAGCCGTCGGGCTACCTTTTCCTGAACACATCGCTGGAGCCGTTGGACTCCACCGTTTCGATCCTCAGGGTGCAGATGCTTCAGGTGAGCCTTGCAATGCTGGCGCTGGGTTTCGGCATATCAATATTCCTGTCAAGGCTCATTGCTACGCCTATCACAAGGATAACCCTTTCCGCCGAGAAGCTGGCGCAGGGCGACTATAACGTAAAGTTTAACGGCAGGGGATACACCGAGACGGAGCAGCTGGCGGACACGCTGAACTATGCTTCCAAGGAGATAACCAAGGTGGATACCATGCGCCGTGACCTTATGGCGAACATTTCCCACGACCTGCGCACACCTCTTACAATGGTAAAGGCGTATGCGGAGATGATACGTGACCTTTCGGGCGATGACCCTGAGAAGAGAAACGAGCATCTGGAGATAATCATTGAGGAGAGCGACCGTCTGGCGGCGCTGGTAAACGACATAATGGATCTTACCAAGCTGGAGAACGGCACATCGGAGCTTCATAAGGAGCCTTTCTGCGTAGGCTCACGGCTCAGGGAGATAATGACACGATACAAGCTGCTTTCCGAGAGGGACGGCTACAAGTTCTATATCTCGGTGAATGACGACGCATGGGCAGAGGCTGACCTTATCAAGTTCGATCAGGTAATATACAACCTTGTAAACAACGCTGTCAATTACTCGGGCGAGGAGAAGTCCATATACGTTATGGAGGTCGCAACGCCCAAGAAGATAACCATTTCCGTGACAGACACGGGAGACGGCATTGACAAAGAGCTTATGCCGCTTATATTTGACCGCTATTACCGTGCGGAAAAGCATAAGAGAGAGGTAATAGGCACGGGACTGGGACTTTCCATTGTAAAGCAGATATTCATTCTTCACGGCTTCCAGTTCGGAGTTAAGTCGGAAGAGGGGATAGGAAGTACGTTCTGGTTTGAGATGGATAGAGTTCAGCCGCCAAAGGACGAGGAGATCGAGGAAAAGGCGGAATAACGACCAAAATATCAGATAATAGGACAATATGAAAAAATCAGCACAAATGAGAGCAAGGCAAAAAGTTTCGCTCTTTAACACTTAATGACTGATAAATATTACCGTTCAACAAAATGCATAATTCAATGCCTGTGTCTTTGTTTAAAATGTATATTGATTTTATCTTGCAAATATCATATAATATAGTAAAGAAATAATTCATTAGTTTGAATATTTCAAATGTTTGTCGCAGCTAGATATGCGACTAATAAGTAATCTAGCTCAAATGTTTGTCGCAGCTAGATATGCGACTAATAAATAATCTAGCTCAAATATAGCCCCGCTTTTGTAGTGGGGCTTTTTGTTTTAAGGAGTGTATATCTGTGGAAATCGGTCATTTTTATTTTTTAGAGAACCAGTATTTTATTGATTTTAATGATGACAAGCTTATGAGCAATCACGAAATTATTAATGGGGTAACTCACGATAGACCTTGTTATTGTTGCTTAAAAATGCCAGATACAGATATTTATTGGGGTATTCCGATTTCTTCACAAGTTGAAAAATATCGAGGAATCTTTAATCAAAAGCTGTCGAAATATGGGGTATGTGACACTATTGAATTTGGAAATGTACTTGGCGTTGAAAGAGCATTTTTAATACAAAATATGTGTCCAATTACCGAAGAGTACATAAAAAACGAATATATTCATTGCGGAGTGCCTGTGGCTATCGACTATGAAACGCACAATCGCATAAAACGTAAAGCTACTAAGGTGTTAGCTTTATTACACAATAGTAATAAAAATCTAATATTTCCCGATGTATTAAAGATTGAAGAACTACTAAAAGAACGTAATGGTTTAACATAAGACAGGCATATTGTTTTTGCTGATAACAGTTTTCTTGGTTGCTCCAACAAAATTAACAATTAAATTTAAAATTATATTTAGCTTATTCGCTCTAGACCTTCGTGAAAGGAGGTTTATTCTGAGTAATTCAATGTAGTTGTTCAGATATTTAGTTGCTACACCACAAAATCGGTGATTAAGCATTCTCTTCATTTGCGAATGAAAGCTATCAACCCGTTGAATATTAATTTCAGCTATTGGCGCTGCATCTTCATCAATTTGAATGAGTGTAGCGCCAACTTTTTTTGAAAAGTTAGGATATGCTTTACTCTCATCGGATACGATAACAGAACCAGAAGCAATATGTCCATCAAAGGTTTTTATTAAGCCTAAAGATGACACTGAGCCAAGCTTACATACCTTTGCTATAGCCTGTCTATCTGAAGTTACCGCACAATGGACACAAACCTGTTCCATAGAAATGCCCCTGCTGCGCAGAATTTTCTTGAGTTCTTTATCTCGTCCAGGTTTGGAATGATGCCCCCTTTCAAATGAAGCTCGGGGCATAACAAATGAATACCTACCCTTAGTGTGATTGCCCTTGTAAGATGTCCTGAAAAAAGTCTCGTCCATTTCTATCTTACCGTCTAGAATAATATTCTCATTTGATTTTAACGATGCTTCAAGTAATTTATGTCTCCAGAGAAAAGCGGTATTCAAGTGTATATGGCACTTATCCGCACATTCCTGCAGGGTGTTGTCGTCCAGCATACATTCAATATACTTTATCCAAGTATAAAGAGCCTTTTTAGAACCTGAAATAACAGTATCAGAGGTGGCTGTGAAATTTCTATGGCAATCTTTGCAGATGTATTTTTGTACACCATCTTTTCTCTTTCCGTTTTTAATGGTATTGATGCTCCCACATTCAACACAGCAAATATTTTCCTGAAAACGAGCACTTACCATAAAAGACTCGGCAGAAATATTTTTGGATGAGCTGGAATCGAAATGCAGACATTCAGCAATAACAGCTTTTTCACTATTTGTGAGTTCTCCTAATAATTGAAGTACATCATTGATTTTTGCCATAATATCACCGCCTTTAGTTTTTAGTATACACGGAACTAACATTCCAAAAGTTGCTAAAATATGAAACACTTGCAAATTGTTTGTATATATCAGTCATTAAGTGTTAAAGAGCGAAAAGTTTAGTCCACCTTTTCAAAGGTGGCGGGTTTCCAAAGGGCGGAGCCATTTGGTCGCTGCTCGCAAGCAGCGAAATCCGTTTGCGAGCGGCTTGAATGATTGACCTGATAGCCGACTTAAAAATCCTAAAGCCGCCTGCACTGTAAGTTAAAAAACGCTCAAACAAATATAATTTCTAAAATAGTCTTAAAACTATTAAATGCAGGCGGCTTGAAACCAAGAGATGTTCCATTAGGAACGTCGAATTTGGTTTCCGCCGTAAGGCGCTGGTACGGACAAACTCACGGTTTAATTTTATATGTCCGTACCGAATGCAAAGGAGACACCACCAGGGAAAAGGCGTTATTTTCGATTTTATAGGTTCCTTTTTCAACAAAAACAGGCAGATGTATTAAAATCATCTGCCTGTTTTTGTTTATATTGCCAAAATCTTATAATATCCCTTGACATTGTAGGAATTATGGTGTATTATATAGCTATAGTAATTCATACCATACAGCTATGATAAATATGATTAGAGTAAATTCCCGCAAATAAGGAGCAAACAGAACATGAAGATCAGGTATCTGGCGCTCAGATGTACCATACGAATGTGCAGCTGATATGCGCTTTAAATAAGAAAATTCGTACATTCAGTGTGATATACACAGAAACTTGATTTATAAGGAGATATTTAAAATGAGTAATTTTGCAGGAAGAGATCTTAAGTTTGAAACCAAGCAGCTTCATATCGGACAGGAGAACGCAGACCCCGTTACTGACGCAAGAGCAGTACCTATCTACGCTACTTCTTCCTATGTTTTCCATAACTCCCAGCACGCAGCAGACCGTTTCGGCCTCAAGGACGCAGGCAACATCTACGGCAGACTTACCAACCCCACTCAGGACATCTTCGAGCAGAGGATCGCTGCTCTTGAGGGCGGTGTTGCAGCTCTTGCAGTAGCTTCCGGCGCAGCTGCTATCGCTTACACTATCCAGAACCTGGCAAAGGCCGGCGAGCACATCGTTGCTGCCAAGACCATTTACGGCGGTACATACAACCTCCTCGAACACACTCTTCCCGAGTACGGCATCAGCACTACTTTCGTTGATCCCGATGAAGAGGGCGCATTCGAGAATGCTATCCGGGACAATACCAAGGCTATCTTCATTGAGACCCTCGGCAACCCCAACGCTAACCTTATCGACATCGAAAAGACCGCTGAGATCGCTCACAAGCACAAGATCCCTCTGGTAATAGACAACACCTTCGGTACTCCTTATCTTATCCGTCCCATTGAGCACGGTGCAGATATCGTAGTTCATTCCGCAACAAAGTTCATCGGCGGCCACGGCACTGCTATCGGCGGCGTTATCGTTGACAGCGGCAAGTTCGACTGGGAAGCGAGCGGAAAGTTCCCCTCCCTCACCGAACCCAACCCCAGCTACCACGGCATCAGCTTCACCAAGGCAGTAGGCGCTGCGGCTTTCGTTACAAAGATCAGAGCTATTCTCCTGAGAGATACAGGCGCAACCCTTTCTCCTTTCCACGCATTTATGTTCTTACAGGGTCTTGAGACACTCTCCCTGAGAGTTGAGAGACACGTTGAGAACGCTATCAAGGTAGTAAATTACCTGAACGCTCATCCTCAGGTAGCAAAGGTAAATCACCCTTCACTTGCAACAGGCAAGCAGAAGGAGCTTTATGACAAGTACTTCCCCAACGGCGGCGGCTCTATCTTCACCTTTGAGATCAAGGGCACTGAGGACGATGCTAAGAAGTTCATTGATAATCTTCAGGTATTCTCCCTCCTGGCAAACGTTGCCGATGTTAAGAGTCTTGCTATCCACCCCGCTTCCACCACACACTCTCAGCTCAACGAAGAAGAGCTTGCTGAGCAGGGCATCAAGCCTACCACTATCAGACTTTCCATTGGTACAGAGCACATTGATGATATCATTTTTGACCTTGAAGAAGCTTTCAAGGCTATCAAGTGAGATAAGTTATAATACTAATCCTCAATCAACCTATAGACAAATCCTCGGCTGAAATAAGCCCATTCTTCGTCAAGCTCCCTTGCCGGGCGACAAGCCCGCCTGCAGTCGCTTTCCCAGACTGGTCTTATTTCATCTGTCGGCTTTGTCTATAGAACGATTAAAGATTAGTATAAGCTGAAAAGCAGTGTCAGGAATGGCACTGCTTTTTTGTGCTTATATGGGCAATAATGGGTGAGATGCAAAAAAGCAGTGCGGCTTTGCTGGCTGCACTGCTTTCGGTTTTATACTAAGAACCAATTAAAAACTATACAAAAAATCGAGCATAATCTTGCGT
>ERZ791815.377-NODE-377-length-42543-cov-19.620410_pt1 | contig 42543 bp, 25 predicted proteins | sample MGYA00510302_ERZ791815 | MGnify/ENA primary metagenome ERZ791815 (study PRJEB30046, sample SAMN00791995) | human gut metagenome | study: EMG produced TPA metagenomics assembly of the A metagenome-wide association study of gut microbiota in type 2... | reverse complement strand
CTTCATAAAAAACACCCCAAAAGTTTTGTGTCTAACTTTTGGGGTGCAGTACAAATGCAGAGACTGGAGGATGCCTCTTCGGAAGTTATGACAGAGACTATGGCATAGTATATATTTATTATATGGTGGAAGCCCCAAAAGATAGTATTCATACGCCAGTGTCGTTCGTTAGGGGCTTTGGAGGGCTTACAAAAGAGTATGAGCGAATAACAGCGTTGACATATCATCAAGTTCGCTACCTAGGAGAATGGCACTCACATCCTAATATGCCCAATAGCCCCAGCACAATAGACGAGCAGCAGTTCAATGAGATGAAAACTGAGCAGCAAAGCCAGGACTTGCCTTTCATTCAGATAATATATGGCAAAAATGGACTTTATGTTAGGGGAGTGATGTAAAGAATGGAAGTTTCTGCATGGATGGCGACAGTTTTCACATGAGAGCACGATAAACTCATTGTCAATTATAATTGCCATATATTAACAACCGCATGTAAATGGATTGTTATTTAACTTTGAGAAATAATTAACGGAGCATAGGTATTTTTCGTGTAGATACAGAAACAGATGATGTTAGAAATAATTTTTTGAGGATTTTAGCGGGACGAGCAAAAGAATTGAATGTGAAAAAATAGTTAATCATATAAATGTTCGACTACAGACCTTAAGAAACTGGTCAGTAGTTAGATTGCGCATTGTCTGACTTTCAACTCTTGGTAGTGTAAACTAAACTGTGTCAAGTTATATTTCGGAGTCGTTTTGGAACCATCAATATCCCAAAACGGCTCCGCTAAGTTATCAATATCGTCAAAGAACTCCAAACGAAAGATGTTGTCAGGCCAAGATCCTGAACCTGTCCGGGAACAGGATGGCCAGTTGCTGGACCGTCTGGCCCCAGTTCTGCACCGGTTGTGTCCACTTCTTCCGTATTCTCGTAAATGCAAGATAGACAAGTTTTTCCAGGGCGGTATTAGATATAAATACACCCTTGTTTTTGGTTACCTTGCGGAGCTGGCGGTGATAGCCTTCTACGGTATTTGTAGTATATATTATCCTTCTGATATGCTGTGAGTACTGGAAGTAGGCGGTCAGACGGTCCCAGTACTCACGCCAGCTCTTGATGACAATAGGATAGTCCTCGCCCCACTTGATTTCAAGGTCGTCAAGTGCCTTTTCTGCGGCATCTTTGTTGACCGCCTGATATACGAGTTTCAGTTCCCGCATGAACTCTTTCTGGTTTCTGCTGGCAACATACTTGACAGAGTTGCATATCTGGTGTACGATGCAGAGCTGGACCGTAGTTTGAGGAAAGACACTTGCTATCGCATCGGGAAAGCCCTTTAGCCCGTCAACACAGGCGATGAGGATATCCTGGACACCTCTGTTCTGGAGATCCGTAAGGACGCCGAGCCAGAAGTTGGCTCCCTCGCTCTTGAATATGTACATGCCAAGAAGCTCTTTTCTTCCCTCGCATGTAAGGGCCAGTACATTATAGATGGCTCGTGTCACTGGACGGTTCTTCTCGTACATTACCTTATAATGCACCGCATCAAGCCATACGATGGGATACACCCGGTCCAGAGGCCGGTTTTTCCAGCTCTGTATCTCAGGAAGGACACGGTCCGTTATGCTGCTTATGGTCTCTGCCGATATGCGGTTGCCGAACTGTTCCTCCAGAATGTCGCTTATTTCCCTTGTGCTGTTGCCGATGGCGTACAGGCCTATGATTCTGCCCGCAAGTGAGTCCGCAAGGATCTTCTCTCGCTTACGCACAACCTGGGGATCGAAAGTGCCGTCACGGTCGCGCGGTGTGTTTATGGTTATTTCTCCCATTGATGTCTGTACCTGCTTGCTCATATGACCGTTGCAGCGGTTGCCCATCTCGCGTTCGACTTCGTCAAGATGACTGTCCATTTCTCCTTCCAGGGCGCTATTCAGCAGATTCTCCAACAAAGGCGCCAATACCCCGTCCTTGCCGGATAGCGACACTCCTGCCTTCAGCTTTTCAATGGCTTGTGCCTTGATTTCCTCAAAATCAAATGAATTGCTCATAATTAAAGTGTGTCTGTAAAGTTAATAATTTCTTTTCCCTTTACTTGACACACTTTAGTTTACAGTCTCTCAACTCTTTAACTCGCAAGTAAAAAGCTATCTACATATCCTTAATATTTCAAAACAGTACCGAAATTAACTTGACGTTTACAACTTGTTATTCTGATTCCTCTTTAATGGCATTAGATTTACAGAACCATTTCTATTTGGTATGGTTCCCGACTGACAATGCATATAGGAATTACAAATATGAGTAGAGTAGACGTTTCCATATTTAGCAAGCCAATATACTAAACGTCCACTAGGGTGTTTCTTATTGCCAGCAGCAGATATACAGGAACTTTTTGGGGAAAGATCCTCTATGATTGACGTATTCAGATTTCTACGGCTTCCATGATGCGGAACTTTAAGAAAATCCACATTTCTCAACCATTTATATTTGTTCAGCATCATCTGAAGAGAGGTGGTATTTGCATCTCCTGCAAAGAGTAGTCTTTTGCCATCCCCCGGTTCGTACAAGATAATAAGGCTGGAAGCATTGTAAGGAGATGAATCTTCCTCACTATCGATTACACTCTTTATATCATTCTCATCAATCTTGAACGCATCGTCATATGCTTCTTTTGAACTATCATCGTATGTCTTAATACCATAATCAGCTACCATAGTCTTTACTACCTCTCTGTAATATTTCTCAGAAGGACCAACAATACTTATTGGAAGTATTGGATGTTGGACTCCATCAATTACACTCATCACCTTTTCGCATTTTTTCAATGCTAAATCAATAAGGTTGAGGTTGGGGTCTGTAGATTTTTGCCAGATCTTACGGACAGCCTTTGTTGCATTCTCTTTGTTCCTATAATTTTGTATATCATCAACATCAAGATATTGAGCTGGATCAGTTAACCAAAATGTATCTATAGTAATATCATCATCTTGAAGCAGATCAAAGAACCCATCTTTATGATCATTATCCGGATGTGTACATATTGCCAAGTCTATATAGTAACTGTTATAATAATCTTTAAGATGCTTTTTTATAATTGCAGCATCACCAGCATTGCCTGCATCAATCAGTACGATAAACGGCACATCGTTAATATAGTGTCTGATAAGTATCGCGTCAGCATCTCCCACTTTCAGGGCTTCATACTCGTACTTTAGTACATTTTTATTCTCGTTCATACTCTGCACCAGTTATATATGCGTTATACATTGCTCTAGCGTAATCATAGGCTTTAGATTTGTAAGATGCATAATCTATAATACCTAATAAAATCTGAGCCGCTAAAGCCACAAGTAATATCCTTGCATATGGCATATCTAGAATAAAATTTGCAGCAAGTGCAAGTATAATTGCCCCTGTAGCATACGCACAAGCTCCAAGATAGTTACGGCAGAATCCGTATTTTCTATTGTACTGTTGAAGATTCTCATTATTACGAGTCACCTCCCTTATCTTTCCAACGGCATCAACAATAGTACGTTTAGCCTCGGATAGATTAGCGATTTCTTCATCTTTTGATAATAGTTGAATGCCAAAATCTATCTTTACCTTTTCAGCTATCCGTTTTATATCAGCTTCAGACTTTCTCACATCGCTACTCCAAAGAAGAAGCTTTGTTGTAGGCATCTCAGTTTCATCTTCTTTAAACAAACGAAACTGAAACAATCGTTTAGAAGCATCAATAAACAGTTGACGAACCCAATAGGCTAATGCACCATAAAATAAAGTCACTGGGATAAACAATCCGATTTTTGCAATTATTGACTCCCATATATCCAAAGATTTGGGTATAAACGATGTGACATACAATGTAGTCAAGATAATAGGAATTATCATTCCTGCGATAGCTGGATAGACTCTTGCTTCTTTTTCGTATTTATTCATTGTTTCCTAAATATTACACAAACGAATTAAACAAATTTCTCACCAAAATCATTTTAATTAATTCTATAGTGCTTTTCTGATTTCCAATCTAGGAATATCGAAACATTATGTCAGACAGTCATGACAAAATGTCGGCATTTGGACATTAAAGTATACCCTTTCACCAGAGATACGTAGTTCAATAAACCTACAAATTATCGGCACTATATTGAATTAGTGCCGGTAATTTGCACATTGTTTTTTCTGTCATACTCTTTTATTTTAGGCTTATTCTTTCTTCTGACAGCCATCCTGCAATAGAGACGATTGCCTGATATTGCTCCTTAGTCAGAACTGAATCAGTATCGTCCGAGCATTCGTATTCCCACGGTAATTCGTATACAGTGCCCTCTTCCTGATAACCCATATAATTGTGAAAGGAGTCGGGAACCAACCGTACATAATCCTCTTCGAGCAGGATCCTTAAGAGCTTCTCAGCATCATATATCAGCAGCGGTGCCCCGGCCTTATACAAAGTTGTCGCCACTTCAAGGGCCAATCCGGCATTGGCAGAATAACTGTTGGAAACAACAATTTTCCACCCCTGTTGCCGGTCGTGTGAGGCAAAGATATTTAGACGTGAAAGGCCTAGTTCACCATAGTGGTCAGTTGCGAACCGCATGAAATCCTCCGGACTGTCAATGTCATACATTTCCATTACATCCACAAACTTCTTCCGCTTGTAATAGACCACATCACGCAGTTCTTCTGGAACATCCTGCTGGTCTGTATGGATGCGCCCTCTGAATCCCAACTTCCGGTGATAAGCCTCATACACCTCGTTGGCAATGCGGAAATAGGTGCAATACTTTCGTATAGTCATGGTTTCCAAAAGAGGGACAGAACGCCCGCACACCGAGTCCTCCAATGCCTTGATGGCCGTATCCCTATCTTCCACATTGATTTTGAAATTCGGCACGATACGGTTAAACTCCCTTTGTGCAATCCGTCCTATACGCTGCTGGTAAGGCAGGTTATGCGCCACGTAATCGTTGAACCCGTCGGGATTTGCGACAATAATATCAATTATCCGTTCCAGATAGTCAAAGAGGCGGATTAGGTTCTCCCTGCACCACGTATCATTTGGCTCTGCATCCGTATACTTGGAACGATTCGTAATGATAAAATGGGTATGCTTCCGGTCAGTAACACGGATTGACCGGGAATCCCCATATCTGCTTGAAGCGACATGAAACCATCTGGTTTCCATCGGGTTGAATGCAAGCCAATCAGCAAGGAACGCTTCTCGACTGTCATATTCCCCTGAAGTGATCAATTCCTCGGTATACCCCCACTCTTCCGGCGTAGGCCGTGGCACTTCGATATGGAATCCCCGGTACTCATCGTCACCCATTACGGCCAGCCGCTCGAACCGATGCTGTATCTCAACCAACCGTTCAAGTATATCGCCACCAACAACAATCTCCCATTGACGGCTTTCGCCCAACGCCTCCAAATGCGAGGTGTTAAGCCAGACCTCCTTCGCCAAATCGGCAAGGAGCTTTCTGTCTATGTTCTTTCTTTCGTTCATTTCTGTATGTCCATTAAATTTCAATAAACCTGGCCGATCAAATCCGTTCATCAGGTGTTCATCCTCAAAAACATATCCCATCTGGTTACAGGCAATTCATTATTTTTCAAGTATCTGCTGTTTTCCTGGAACTCCATGTGCAGATCACTCATGTATTGTATCTTCATCTTACAGTTCTCCTTTCTTTGAATGCTCAATCTGTTTCCCTATGATTGCCTTCACCTGCGCAAATGAAACCGGAGTGAAATCGTTGTTGTCCACTCCGACATCATATTGTGTCGGAAGAAGCATACTCAGCCGAGAAGCATCCTTTCCGGTATTGTTCCTTCGGGTATGCACGTGTCCGAAAAGCTGCCATGTGTCATCGTATGAGCCGCCATAGCAGAGGAACGGACAGTGATTCAGATAAATCTTCTGTTTATCCACCTCGATATACATCTGCATCGTTATCTGCTCGAAGTATTTCGTGTAATTCTGCCTCAGGTTCTTGATGTCGTGGTTGCCAGAAATAAGGTATATTTTCCCGTTCAGCCTGTTCAGTACGTTTACCCATTCGGCAGAACCGCCCAGACAGAAATCACCCAGGTGGAACACGATATCCTCCGGACCGACCACGCGGTTCCAATTGGCAATAATCGTTTCATTCATGTGCGACACATCCTTGAAAGGCCTGTTGCAGAACCTGATGATATTGGTGTGGTTGAAGTGGGTGTCAGATGTAAAGAACACCCTGCTTCCGTCAAATTTATAATTCATAATCTTTTCATTCATGCGCATCACTGCGCGGTTAATAATACGTTACAATTCAGCCCGTGGACGGAATTGACGGAGAATAGCACATCGTGCGAACGTCACCAACAGGCATCAAATAAACTGCAAGCCGAATGCAGATCCGGTTATTGTCCGGAATATGCAGAGGCGCAGCGTTTATTGTAGATCAAAGATCTAAAACAAAAACCGTCGAAAAGTTTGGTAAGGACTCTCCGACGGTTTTCATTTATCGTTTCAGCGGGATACCAGCATCATCGTATCCCCGATGTTCTATCAGACGTTCGTCGGAAAATGTCTCCAAAAGTATAGAATGCACCAATGCCCGAAGTATGGACATACGACAATCTCTCAAGGCATTTTATGCCTCGATCCAATACGGTGTTCCAGTTGTTCATTCTTCTTTGCCGCATTGTAAGCTTATGTTTTTATATTCAATGACGTTGCAAAATTACGGATTTTCTTGAGGACCAGCAAATTTCTTTAGAGAAAACCGATATAAAGCAAAATGTGTGATCCATAGTGCAAGTGCAAACGTATATTTTGTTTTCGTTACCCTTTTACTGGGAAAGTTCAAAGTATTGCCCCTGAGTGCTAACTTCGATGATGGTTTAGAGCTTTACATTTTTCAAGCGAATAACACCTATCATCTCACACTTTTTCCAACGAATCAGACTCCATTTATACACTTTCCCATGAAATCATCACCTTTACTTTATCCCCGTATTCATATATACGTTCATTAAAGTAAAGTCAAAATAAAGGAAGAAAAGAGATGGCTGAGCTACAGCATAATTACGACTTTAATTTTCCGACAAAAATCTCTTCCTCCCCCTCCCACACACAAAAAAGAAAATTTTATTAAGATATCCATAAAGTTATAATCAAAAATGCATGATATGTTTACATCTCGTTATCTTTGTGAAAAGTGTTTTGCAAATTAAGCTACTAACTAAAAATAATTTTTATGAAATCACTTTGTGACGGCTTTTATATTTATACAAATTACAATATCATTAACGGAATTAAATACCAGACTATTAAGGCTATTTTTGAATATTCAAACAATGAAGTTATTCTTTCTTACTGCGGCGAAAATTATGATTACGAATCTCCATTTATTTTATACCAAGGACCACGATTCCAAATCTCAGAGACTACTATAAACAAAGAAGTGTATGATTTCCTTGATTCTTCGTGTCTGAATTATTCTTTAATTGGAGACGTAAAAGAGATAAAAAAAGAGTTTATTAAATTAAACCTAGATTGTGGAGAAACGTTTAGTCAAATTTATCGACCGTTGTTAAATAGCATGATTATACGACATACGAGTGATGATTTACATAACGATACACCTTCGCTTAATAATTATTTAGATTTGCCTGTGAATGGTCAAAAATATTGTAATCAATTAAATCAATTAGAAATTCTTATAGATGATTTATATTCTGTTTTTAAAGTAGTTGCGCCATATCGAAGTAACCTAAAGACTTTTGGTCACGAAATCAGAAATATTATAATATTAGCATGTACAGAAATCGATTCAATGATGAAAAAGATCCTTGAAAAGAATGGCGTGGCAAAAAAAGGAAAATATTTTAATACTTCGGATTATGTGCAGTTGATAGACCCATTGAGACTAAAAGATTATTCCTTATCTTTCAAGCGGTATAAGATGCTTAATGAATTCTCTCCATTTATAGATTGGACTACCGATAAACCCACGCAAAGTTTGCATTGGTATGACGCCTATAATCAGATAAAACACGACAGGGAAGTCAATTTTAGTTTGTCTAACTTAGAAAATGCGATTGAATCTGTAATGGCATATGCAATTCTTTTGATAGCACAATATGGTTATAGAAATTCTTTGTGGAATGAAAAATTAGGGAAGGTCATAGACGTCCATAAGGAGCCTTTGTGGAATATTCGTGATTTTTATATTCCTAAACGGAATAATGACTCTACATATCACGAACAAGAATTTTTTAATGTTCATTGATAGGATCAAAACTCAAAATATGTAATCGAATTCACTAGAGAAAGATGCTAACCTAGTGACTGTCGAGAGCAGATATATCAAAACTATATGATATATGCGCTATTAATGGATTTAAGGTTGATGACAATAAATGAGAATTTAATAGGTATTAACAAAGGCGACATGCACATGAATGCCTCCCGGATTATAGAAGAGGTGCGCAAGATGGCATCCGAGTGGACGGAGATCGCTAAGGAGTCCGAGATACAGCAAAAGATGATTGAGCAGATCTGGGATATGGTGTTTTTCTGATTGCTTCGATCCTACGGCTTACCACACCTTTACTTTTTCCCCGTATTCATATATACGTTCATTAAAGTAAAGTCAAAATAAGGGAAGAAAAGAGATGGCTGCGCCATGAAAATGGTTTCAGCCATTTTTCTTTTGGCTGCAAATCTTATAAGCAATCCGAAAGTGAAGGACCGGCCCCAACGGCCACTCCAATAAAGCACCAAATACATCACTTGGAACCCCAAAATATCCGTGAATCCATACTCAATTTTACAGCCCATTTTGGCGAAATAAACCCCGACATGCTCTATCTTTGCAGACGGGGTCAGTCTGGGCCTGAAAGGGCTGTTTTTGCCTCTTTTCCCTCTGTTCGGAGGGAGTCGATGAAAAAAAACGTTAAATCTTCGATTTTTCGCAAAAAAACAAGTAAATTTTTGAGTAGTCTACCTTTTAAGTTGTAAACCATTGATAATCAATGAGAATATGATAATGCATCGGAGGTACAAGTAGAGAATGATTAAAAAATCAATAACTTATACATTATCAAATATTTGCCAACCTACTGATTGTACCTTTTAGAGCGATACACTATTGATAATCTCCCTGTCCACTGCAATATAGATCAGTCTGTTCAGCCATGTAAGACAGTGGTTGACATGTTCCGTCCTACAATCTTTGAATTTCAGGTAGAGCTTATAGCCTCAGCCGAAATCTTCGGTAATATCCCCAACGATAACGTCCCGCATACCCAATGACAACAGATACTCGTGCAGGTATGCCTGTAAGGACTTGGTTTTATTATTGAATAAAATTCAGATGTACAAATGTATGGTCGGCTCTAAAAAACGAGTGAATTTTTCATTACGTAATTTTCAAGATTCTTATTTTTTTTATTCCTTTGCATACCAAGACTTATAACATCACGTTCTCACTACTTAGAACATCATGAAAAAAATAATTGGACTTTTCTTCCTTATATCTATCCAAATATTATCAGTATCAGCTGAAGAGTTGACCTCAGGATTATTTTTTAACAGTCATCTGCATGACGGAAGTAAACGGACTTCTTTGATTTTAGACAACGGAAATCCGATAGAAATACAAGACAAACAACAAATTTCATTCGAAATGAATATCCGTGACGAACTTATATTCGGTTTTGCCACGCGTATCATAACAAACAACAACGAAAACATTGATCTTATTTTTTCTATTGATACTCTTCGAAGAAAGCGGCCAGCTATCGTGATAAAAGACAAACGTTTTTTTATCAGTGATACGATAATACGAAATAAATGGATTCCTGTCGGCATTACATTTCTGACTAAACAAAATAAAATAGAATTATCTTATAACTCAATAAAAAGAGTATATGATTATGATTTCAACCAGATAAAAAACACCCGTATCTATTTCGGTGCTTGCGACCATCCGAATTATAACACTCCTGATGCCGCTCCTATAAACGTAAAAAACATTCGCATTTACAACGGAAAAATGTTGTTTCGCCATTGGGAATTAAGCCAGCATGGTAAAGGTGTATGTTATGATCTTGTCGACCATAGTCCGGCGAAAGCCATAAACCCTCATTGGCTCACAGATGATCATGCGGTATGGAAAAACATATACAGCATCCAATTAAAAAAAAATCCACAATATGCATTCGATCCCGAACAAGAACTATTTTATATTACGACCGGAGGTCATGAAATGTTTGTTTATAATCCTCTTACAAGCCATCAAGACACAATCAGAGGTATTACCGGATATCCGGCAGCTACAAGCACCAACCAAATGATTTTCAACACAAAAACAAATCGTTTGGAATCTTATAATTTAGATGACCAGACCACATCGACATTTTCTTTCACTGATAAAGCATGGACTCAAACCTCAAAGAATGAAAAAGAAACCGGATTTTGGCATCATACATCGGACATAGCTCCCGATTCTACCATTATTACATTTGGAGGATACGGTTCTTTCCTGTATAAAAACACCTTATTCAAAATCGATCCTCAAACAGGAGAATTTACAGAAAAGATCATACCTGAGATATATCCAAGATATTCTCCTGCATCGGCAATCGTAGATAATACACTTTATATATTCGGTGGCAAAGGATGCCCTTCCGGACATCAGGAGTTGTCTCCACGCGATTTCTCCGATTTATATGCAATAGATCTGAATACCTTCGAAACAAAAAAGCTATGGGAAGTGCCAAACTTCGATAAGAAATTCCTTCCGGGGAGCAATATGGTTTACAATAAAGAGGATTCTTGTTTTTATATTATTACCGGAAATATGGGCGGAGTATTACTGAAAATTTCTATAAATGAACCGGGAATTATTCCGGTATCGGAAATACAACATTTTGATTCGGGTGCAGACTTTTCATTCTCCCAATTATATTATGCCCCTCATTCGCAACATTTATATTGTCTTTATGCGAAGAATTATAAAAACGGACAACCGTCTCAAATACAAATATACTCGTTATCTTATCCTCCAATGGTATATTCCCAGATTTTGCAACAAGACAAAGAAAAGCACGATTTTTCTTTCCTTTGGTATTTGAGTCCTGCAATAATATTATTGGCAGGAACAGGTATATTCTTCATACGGAAACGTGGTAAAAACCGGAAAAAGGATAATAAATTTTCTACCAGAAAATCTGAAACAGACTCTTTGATCTTTACCGTCCCGGATAAACCGTATTTTAATCGTGATCGTGCATGTATATGTCTATTGGGATCATTCAACGTAAAAAGCAAAACAGGAGAAAATATAACCTCTTCATTTACTCCTATTTTAAAATCTCTTCTATTATTAATACTACTCAATACCGAAAAAGATAACAGAGGAATTACAAGCAAAAAACTGGATGATCTTTTATGGGGAGACAAAAACGAAAAGTCTGCCCGGAATAATCGTAACGTTTCTATCAGTCGTTTGCGTCTATTGCTTGAAAAAGTCGGTAACATACAAATCGTCAATGATAACAATTTTTGGAAAATAGTTTTAGGAGACGATGTTTTCTGCGACTATCATACTGCTTTAAACTATATAGACGAGGCAACCAAAAGTACAGAACATGATGAAGAATTTTTTAATAAAGTTCTTGAATTACTTCTATACGGACCATTATTGCCTAATACAGAAAGCGATTACCTCGACAGTTTTAAAAGCCATTATTCAGATATAACGATCGATTTGTTGCATATGTTATTACATAAAGAGGAATTCCAGAATAATGACAAGTTCCGATTAAAAATCGCAGACTCCATTTTTCAACATGACAGTTTCAACGAAGAAGCTTTACGTATCAAGTGTTCTATCTTCTGCCGAAATGATAAAATGGGTATAGCTAAAAGCATATATGATAATTTTTGCAAAGAATATCAGACTCTTTTAGGAGAAAAATATAGATTATCTTTCAATGATATAACAAAAGAAGAATAGGTAGTTATCCAAATTTTATAATAAAGTACTCGGAATAGCATTTCTTAAGTTTTCTTTCTCTGAATGGTCAATTATTCCCGTAAATAAACAAAAATAAAAAGAGTCGATTCATTAAAGTTTTTGACATGACCCCCGAAAGTTGGACAAAAAACTTTCGGGGTTTTGTTATGTCTAAAAAGAGAAAGAAACACGGCTATGCAGAACGATTGAAGTATATGCATATGCTTGAGAAAGGACTTAGCATCAATCATATTCATCTTCATTATGGAATAGGTAAACAGCTGTTAAGTTCTTTGTGGATTCGTTATCAGTCAGAAGGGTACTCTGGGTTGATTAAGAAGAAAAATGTTAAGGCAGATTATGCCTTTAAACTTCAAATACTTCGTGATATTGAGGAAAATCATTTAACTTTGGTGGCGGCATCGTTGAAATATGATGTGTCTTCTAGTCAAATATCCGAATGGAAAAGAATCGCTAGAGTTCACGGCTATGATGCATTGTCTATCATCAGGCCTAAAGGCCGACCACCAAAGAACGATATGGGAAGACCACGGAAAAAGTAACCGGACGAAATGACAGAGTTGGAACTCTTACAGTTACGCGTAAAGGAACTGGAGGCGGAGAATGCTCTGTTAAAAAAAGTGAAGGCCTTAGTAGAAGCAAGAGAAGCCCGTCTCAGAGAGATTGGGCGGAAGCCATCCAAGAACTAAGGCAGGAACATGGTCTTGAGATTCTCCTCGAGAAGACAGGGATGGCTAGATCTACATACTACTATCATACGAAAAGGCTATCAGAACCTGACGGTTACGATGATGCAAGAGCTGCAATCCGTAAGATATATGACCATCATAAAGGACGCTACGGCTATCGTAGAATAACCTCTCAGCTGAGTAATGAGGGCATACATCTTAACCATAAGACTGTACAGAAACTTATGGTAGAGATGAGCTTGTATGGTAGGAGAAAGAAGGCGAAATATAAGTCTTATAAAGGCGAAATAGGCAAGGTAGCTCCTAATGTCATAGACAGGGACTACATCGCAACTGCACCGAACCAGAAATGGACAACCGATGTTACTGAAGTCAAAATAAAGGATAATAAGATATATCTTTCTCCTATCCTGGATATGTTCAACGGAGAGATCATATCCTACACCATATCATACCATCCTGACCTTAAGATGGCAATGAGTATGTTGGACAAAGCATTCAGGAAAACGGACATCCCAGAGGGACTTATATTACACTCTGACCAGGGATGGCACTATCAGCATATGAGGTATCAGAAAGCATTGAAAGATAAACATATAGTACAAAGTATGTCGCGCAAAGGAAATTGCTTGGACAATGCAATGATGGAGAACTTCTTTGGACTTATGAAGTCTGAATTGTTATATTTGCAGGAGTGGGACAGCGTAGAGCAGTTCGCCAAGGAACTAGTAAAGTACATACGCTACTACAATAATGATAGAATCAAACTGAGGCTAAATGGAAAAAGCCCGGTGCAATACCGAGCTTTATTCCAATCTAAGAGAGCCTCTTAATAATGTTAAACCATCCAACTTTTGGGGTTCATGTCATTTGAATCGACTCTTTTTATTAAACTAAACTATATATTCAAGTAATAATATCATCATTTTCTGACAGGAAGTTCTGAAGAAAAGCCTTTCGGATTTTTCAACATCTTTTTCCCCTGCCCTACCAACCACAGATAATGGTCACTCGACAAGCCTTCTTCAATCGGGACAAAAACAGATTCTCCAATCGGTACTTTTGTTGCACATTTAAATATGGCCGTGCCCTCATCCATTTCATCGAACATAGCTACATAAATCATTTCAGCTCCGGAACTTACGGCATTATACATTTGATCCCATAAAAACTGACCTTTATTTCTCGGTGTAGAATGGCTGTTCATACCTTTCATATTCTTCCATGAAAATCCGGGGAAAACCAAAGGTGCATAATCTATCTTATTGCTTTTACACCAGGCAATATCTTCAGGAACTAAATGCTTGAACTTCTCAAAACTCCGGTCATTATAACGTCCGACAAACCAAGGCATTATAATATCGCTTTTACGAATCAATTCATGAAGTTTCGGATTATTCTCCGTATCAGACCTCAATTCTCTCCAATAAGTAGGAACTCCCAACATCACACTAAAACCCCGTTTTTTAAGTCCATCGACAATCAGCTCGACATCTTCAGTAGTATATCTGCGACGATCATTAAATCCCACTCCCCAAATCACGACAAGCGGTCTACCGTTATGGAATAAATAAGAAGGATTCTTTTTCCGATTTCCGATATTAAATAAACGGGTAAGTTCATCTATATCATCCAAAACAAACGATGCGTCCGTTCCCTTCATTCCGCTAAGATCATACATAACACAAATTGCACGATCATATTTATCGGCAGCTTTTGTAGCCGAAGCCAAAACCTTATTAAAATGATTTTTCCCCGAAGGATTTTTCACTTCTCCTACAAATCGTTGCATAAATACCCCATCTAAACCGTACTCTTTCATCCAGCGAAAATGTGTATCGACCGTAGATTCGTCATAAGAACTGAATACCGAGGCCACACCTCCATCTGCAAAGCGAAACGGTGTAGAATATGTTTTCTCATATTCACTGACATCAGGCCACATGTCTATGCTGCAAGAACCGGGTTTAAATCCCTGTCTTCCGGGATAGTGTCTCCATTTTCGATTCGCACCGTCATCCGGAGTATTAAACCAACCTTGGTAGCCGGCCATTATCAATCCTTTATAAGAAGAATACTTCTTCTTGGCCTCAATCCCGGCAGTACAAAAAATAAGTATCCCCAATAAAACACAAAAAGTTTTCTTCATCTATCAATAAAATTAAATATAAAAGTGTGTGTACTATTTAAAAAACTATGTCACGATTCTTTCCTAAAAAATTGTCGTGACACAGTTCTAACTAATTGTATGTTATCATATCTTACTTGAGCATGGTACTAACCATATTTGAAAGTAATTTTCCTGCAATAGGATCTGTTGCGGCTTTATCGGTACGCATAGTAGAGATCATAACGTTACCTTGATCCTGAATCATCAACAGAGGGAAACCTTTAATTGTCGACACATATTCAGAACGTTTGTGCATGTCTCCATTAATGTAACCGTGGATTTTCATTTGAGCGGCCAAAGGTATAACCTTCTCACTACGTATAATCTGCATAGAAGCATTGCAAACTGTCGGAATCTCACGCTTGTTATTGTTAAAATAACGAAGATCCATTTTTTCTATATTATCGAATACGGGAGATTCGGGAACTTCCATCGTAGCAATGTCCCCTTCTGTCGGGACAAGGAATCCGGTAAAATGTTCCGGGTACATTTTCAACATCGCTTTTTCACAATTCAAGAAAAGAGCATTCTTACCACCTTGAACTGATTTTCTCATATTTGACAATTCTTCTGCAGAACAATTCTTATCATCCAATCCGGCATAAACATAAAGATCGGCTTTTGCTTTTACAGCCTCTGCAACAGTAGCAACTTTAGTATAAGGTATCTGCAATTGGTCAAATACTTTAGCAGTATTGTTATTATCTACCAAAACGATTTTCTTATCTTTCAGTTCTCCGTTATTACTCCACTCTTGGGTTGCCAAAGTAATATTATAATCATTTTGACTCAATAGTACTCCACCTTTATCTTTCAACTCAAGTTTTAATTTAGCATCCACACGAGACTCAGGTAAATTAGAAGGCACATTGATATTGGCAGTCATCCACTGACGTCCGTAATGTTCAACAACTGGAACATCAACATTACCTTTTGCCAACACCTGTCCTGCACTTATAAGACTCCATGTAATAGTAGAAGCCGGTACGCTACTACCATCTTCCAAATCATTCACGACACAAAAACGAACAGGCAATGTAGATCCGGCATATAAATGGCGACCCCATAATTCGGCCGAAACCAAAAGAGGGCTCAATGAATTTTGCATAGAATAATATGCAGGATAAGGATCGATGGTATTTGCGTCATACACATTTCTAAACCAAGTAAGCAATGCAAAATGTAAAATACCTGATGCCTCCGGATTGCTACGACGAAGAGCTTCTGCCAGCTCGGCAGTAATAAAACGATGTGCTTCAAGGAAAGCATTCGGGTCTCCATAAGGATAAGCATCATCTCCTACCAATACCTGAGGATTCTGATGTACATACGTATAAAATGTCGTCGGATGCCCGGTCTCATTGTTCGGATATCCGGTAGACATCTCCTGACTGATCAAAGGACGTCCTTCACGTTTATTTTTCTGAAATTCACCATTAAACTGTTTAAACACAGTATGATCATACCAATTGATATATGAATGATCGTCATCTATATCTCCATCATCAAACGTTTTGAAAAAATCCTTTCCAAAGCGTTTTTCCGGACGTTTATAATTAGAATCGAAACAAATAGGACGAGTAGGATCTACTTCACGCATTCTTTTTACTACTTTTTCGATAATCTGCATTTTTTTGATCGCACGGTCTTTATCCGGATCATTATCATAGAATTTCATCTCGTTATTGATAGTCCAGAAGAAAATAGACGGATGGTTACGATATTTTTTCAACATACCAATATATTCGTCTGCCCACATATCAATCAAATTCTGGTCTGGCATAGAAGACTGAATCATCAGCCAAGGCCAAGTTCCTTCATGACTTATACCTATACCGTTCTCATCAGCAGCAGTAATCCATAACTCATTATAAGGAGTAGTATGAGTACGGGTAGTCTCTATATTACCGCTTTTCATTATTTGATAGAAAGTATCAGCCATGCGACGATCATTCGGTGTCAAAGCAAAAACAGTGTGGTTTCCACCTCTCAGCCAATAACGTTTGCCATTCAAATAGAGGAAACCATCATCACGCTTTTCGAAAGTACGGAATCCTGAAGTAATAGTTTTACTGTCTATTACCCCCTTTTTGTTGCTCAAAGAAAACTTAAAATTATACAAGTTAGGATGTTGAGGTGTCCACAATTTGGGCCGCAAACCATTCACGCTCGCCATAACGACTTTTTCTTCTCCCGGATTTAACGTTATACCTTTCTGCAAAAGGACATCGCTCAACTGTACATTGTTCGACTTATCGATAATTTTACCGTTAATATCGAATGACTGTTTTTTCTTACCGTAATTCTTCAAAGTGATTTCATAATCAGCTCCGGTAAGAGAAGGCTTGATAAATACATCCTCTATTTTTACAGGGTCTGTAATTATCATTTGCACAGGTTGCCATATTCCTCCATTATCGATACAATAGAAACCATGAGCAATATCTTTCAACATTTTATTAGTTACCGGAACTGTCACGGCAACATCCACGATTTTATCTGCATCTGCTATATTTTTTATAAAATCACGAACTACTTTAACAACAACAAGATTTTTACCCGGCTTCAGATACGGAGTGGCATCAACCGAAAAATCACCGAACATACCAATATGCGAACCGGCTTCTTTCCCGTTAATAAATACATCTGCAACCTTAGACACAGCATCAAAATGCAATTCGACTTGTTTACCTTCTATCGATTCAGGCAATTCTATCCATTGACGATACCAAGCTGCTTTTACTTTTCCATATTCGAAAGTATAATTTTCACAACGTTCGGTCTCTTGTTGAAAATAGGTATCTGAAACGCCTTTCGGATAATGTTCAGAGCCGAATGTTTCTCCGTGAAGCCAAATTCGAATAGGATTCCAGAAATTAGGAACGCTCATCGAATGCCAATCTTTATCTTCCACAGCCGGATTTACGGCCTTATCCTGATCACTCAACTGATATTCAGGCATAAATAACCATTGACCGTCAAGACTGATTTCTGTACGCCCTGGATTTAGAGTTCCCACTTCAATTGCCTTATATTGGCTTCTTTCTCTTTGCCGTTTAGCCTCCTTTTCAGCCGGAGACATAGCATATTTATATTCCTGGCGTTTTATTCCTTGAAAATAATTCTCAGGAAGCTCTTTAATCTCAAGATCATCAAACTCGGTAGTCAACCAACCGCCACCAAGAGAAACCTGACCACTGGGAGCTAAATTTGAGTTTTTATCAGTCACATCTATACGGGGAGTATTTTCATCATTGATATAAACCCTTATACGATCCCCGACTACATCGATCCTAAATTTATACCATTCTCCTGGAATCGGGTGAAATCCGAGAGGTTTTACGGCAAAAAACTCATCAGTACCCATATATCCCTGACGGGCAAGAACAATATCGTCTTGCAGTCCGCCTTTTAACCCGACGATATAACGGTCATTACGATTATGAGCTCTAAAACCTGCCCATATCTGCACCTGCTCACTGCCCTTAGGAGCTCGCGCTTTAAAAGTCACCGAATAATTTTTCCACTCGGGATTTCCGAAAAGAGCATAAGATTCCCGACTGCTAAAAACGCCATTTTTTACATGGCAATCTCCTCTACCGATAGTTTTAAGAGTCATCCCATCGGTCGCGAAATTTTCTTTGAAAACGCCATTTTGGGCACTTAGTTGTCCGAGTCCCAAACTCAGAGCCAGTCCCAAACTTAGAGTTCTTAAGTGTGTTTGCATATTAGTTATTATTTATTTGAAGATGTTTTTATTTAGTGTTTTCAATACAATTCGATACATGCTTTATAAACCTGAAAAGTAATCAAAACAAATAAGGTTTTCCATGTATTATTAATAAGATACAAAGAAAAATGTACTATCTTAAATTTTGGATTAATAATGCCTTAAATCGTTCTTAATATCACATTAGGATAAAAATTAATCAATAAAATAAAGAATCTAAGTCCCTGTTGAGATTTTGATCGAGTCTGGGTTGAGAGTTCCTTTTAAGAATGTTCTTATGAGGAGAATAACAATTTATCCGGAGCGTAAAAATGGGGAAAAGGCCGGCTAATGTTTATTTATCGAAAAATTTGAACAGACCCAAAAGTTTCATTATAAAACAGGCAATGACAGTGTCTAAAAAATATTTTTCCGTAAAAAAAGAAATTAAAAAGCACATAAATAATTTTTTAGTTCAAATTTAATCGCGAAAAATGAGGTTACTTAATACACTCCTTCTTATTTTGTGAACATTAAATCGAAATATTAAAATTTTTAATACACACTAACAAAAATAAATCATTATGAAACAACACAGTTTTTGGACTGCATTATGCTTGTTGTTTGCTGCTGTTCCTATAACAGGACAGACAATAAAGAGCAGTATGGAGTTCGCTCCTTCGGAGCATTGGATCAAACCGGTAGAAAAACCTTATCGGGAAGAAATCTGTCTAAACGGAACATGGGCCTTTGCCCCTGTACAATTACCGGCTGGATTTAAAGAAGGTGAAACCCCTGCACCAGCTTTACCCGGAGTTAATGAAGTAACATTCAGCAAAACCCCAATTCGCATTCCGTCACCTTGGAATGTCAACAGTTTTGCCGATAAAAACGGATTAGGTGGAGACCACCGCACATATCCGAGTTACCCTAAAGAATGGGAATCGATAAAAATGGGATGGTTACAGAAGAAGTTTACCGTTCCGGCTTCTTGGAAAGGTAAAAGAATTCAAATCCACTTCGAAGCTGTTGCCGGGAAAGCAGATATATATGTTAACGGAAAAGCCGTAGGCAACAATTTTGATATTTTCATGCCTTTCGACATAGATATTACCGATGCCGTCAAATTCGGACAGGAAAATACTCTTAACGTAGGTATTCAAAAATCGTCTCTTTTCGATGACAGAAAAAGTCCGTTGGGACGGAGAACATATCAAGGCGGTTCATTTTGGGGACAACACATCGCCGGAATCTGGCAAGATGTCTATCTCGTAGCACTACCTCAAACCCGTGTAGCAGATGTATATATTCAACCTATTGTAAATAAAAACACATTAGAAGTTGAAGTGACACTTCGCAATGATGAAAATAAACCGGTTGAAGTAAATATCAGCGCAGCGGCCTACCCATGGATTTCGAAAGCGGGGAAAACTATTCTTACAGCCGCAAATCCGAGTTCTCAGTTAGGGAGTCAAGCAGCATTGCAAATGCCGGCTCAGAAAGTAACCATACCTGCAGGAAAAGAGATAAAAACGACACTGAAAACGACAGTTGACAATAAATTGAAATTATGGTCGCCTTCATCTCCCAATTTGTATGGACTGGTTGTAAAAACTTCGGTAAACGGAAAGACAAATGACAGCAAATACACCCGTTTCGGATGGAGACAAACCGAGCTGAAAGACGGAAAATTCTGGTTAAACGGTAAACCTTTTGTTTTAAAAGGCGATTCATGGCATTATATGGGTATTCCCCAAATGACACGTCGTTATCCCTGGGCTTGGTACACCGCATTACGTGATGCTAATTGCAACGCTGTTCGTCTGCACGCACAACCGTTTCCATCATTCTATCTCGATGTTGCCGATGAAATGGGTATATTAGTATTGGACGAAAGTGCGATGTGGGCCAGTGACGGAGGTCAAAAACTGGGCAGTGAAGAATTCTGGAAATGCAGTGAAGAACACATGAAACAACTCGTATTGCGTGACCGTAATCATCCTTCGGTATTCGGATGGAGTGTTTCGAACGAAATCATGCCTATTATTCGTGGTGTCATGCGCAACGCACCTGGCTTAGAAGATAATCTGGTAAAACATTTCAAAATTTGGTCTGACATCTGTTTCAAATATGATCCTTCACGTGCATGGGCTTCTGCTGACGGGGAAGACGATGGTCGCGGACTACTTCCGTTCTACATGGTTCACTACGGTGGAGAAAGCGCTATGAAAAGAGCTTACGAAAGTGGAAAACCCTGGGGTGTCGGAGAAGCTTGTAATGCATATTACGGGACTCCTGAACAAGTTTCTAACGCAGCAAAAGACGGAGGTCGTGCTTACCGCTCATTTGAAGGACGTATGGAAAGTGTCGCCGTAGATGCTTATAACTCATTAGCAAACCAACGTAAATACAACGCCAGCTATAGAAGCGTATTTAATTTAATTTGGTACGGGCTACAACCTCTGCCTCTCGGATTAAAAGACCAGACAAAAGCTCCCACATTAAAAGACGGTATAGCATTTACTTCTTTCGTAGAAGGGAAACCGGGAGTTCAACCAGAACGTATCGGACCATACAGCACAACTGTTAATCCGGGTTACGACCCGTCTCTGCCTCTATATAAAACTTGGCCGATGTTCGATGCAATAAAAGCAGCAAATGCCGAACCCATGCAACCATGCAAATGGGTTGTCAAAAACGTAACTCCGGCAAAAGCCGCTAACGTGAAAAAAGTAAAATCGATAAAAATATTACCCGAAAACGGTAAATTAAGTAGTGAATTGTTCCGTACCGGCATTCCTGTAAAGAAAATGGACACCGAAACCGTACCCGAACTGCTGATCATCGACGGTGCAAATATTCCGGCAAATGCTACATCTGTTATGCAAAAAGTATATGCTAAAGGCAGTACGGTAGTTGTTTGGGGAGCTGATCCGAAAAAAGTAAACGAACTGAATAAAATATTACCGTCTCCGGTAGTAATAACCGATCGTAAAGCAACGTCTTTGGTATTCGGTACTCCGGACGATATTACTTCAGGGCTTACCGAAGCCGATCTCTATTTCTCTGAATTACATCCGGCAGAATTTACGACCGTCGGATTAGGTGGTTCTTTAGTAAAAAACAGCACGACATTGCTTAAGGCATGCGATACGGACTGGACGAAATGGAACAAACAACCGGAATATGCCAAGACAGGTATGATTTTACGTACCGAAAAAGAAAGTAAACCAGAAGGCGTCGTAATGCTTAAAAAGAAAATGGGACAAGGAAACTTAGTCGTTACGACGATTCCTGCCGCACCCCGCGGTGCTAAAGCGGAAAAAGCCGTTCGGGCACTTCTTACCAATATGGGCATTGAATTAGGATCAGGTAGCGACTCAGGTAAACCGTTATTGAAATCAGGAGAAATCGTACGTGTTCTAATGAGTGGCAGTTATCCTGTCGCTTCTGTAAAAGAGGCAGGAAAGGTTAATCGTGTAGATTTATCGAAAGCCGATGGTATTAAGGAAAATACGATGCTCGATGGGAAAGCTTGGAAAAAATACCATTCGCAAAGCGGTCTGATAGATTTTAAACAAGCAAAACTGGACGGACCTACTCAAAATGCCGAAACATACATGAGTTTCTGGGTATTCAGCCCGAGACCATTAGATGACCTACTTATAGAACCGAACATGCCTGTCGTCGATCTCGAAGTAGCTGCTGATGATGCCGTACAAGTATGGTTGAATGGGAAAATGATCATCAGTAATCTTCGTGAAGGACCTATCGAGGGTGGTAAAGCCGTATCAAAAGGGTTACCTTTGCACCAAGGCTGGAATCATTTTCTTATTAAAGCTATTCAAGGTGGAGGCGGCTGGTCCTTCAACGGACGTTTAATTTGCAATCAGCCGGATTACCTCGCTGAAGAAATGGACTCGGTATTAGAAAAGCCTTAAAGAAAAATTTTTCTTAGAAATAATAAAAACCGCTCTTTACAGTGATAAAAAGAGCGGTTTTTATTATTAATCAAGTAAAAAAATCAATTTAATCGCTTTTTTATACTTCTGTTAATAGAGTTAATGACCTTTTATTAAGTGTTCCCCAATACCTTTGAAACACAAAATTTACTAACAACACGACAAAAAACAAAAAATGAAAGTGCTGAAAATCTTAACTCTTGCAATGTGTTCTTTCCTTATAATCCCAACCATGCAAGGTGCGACAAAACATGCTAAAGAGACCAAATATCCAAGTTATAAAGGGATGATTATGGCGGGATATCAAGGTTGGTTCGGAACTCCTGAAGACGGAAAAAGCGGAAGCTACCGTCACATGGCAGGTAAAAACGGGTTTAAAGATGGAAGTTGCCACATAGATATTTGGCCCGATGTGAGGGAATATTCAAAAACTTATCCCACAGAATTTAAAAATGCTGACGGCTCTACAGCCCGTATTTTCAGTTCCTATGATGTCAGCACGACAGACCTCCATTTCAAATGGATGAAAGAATATGGCATAGACGGAGTATTTATGCAGCGCTTTTTTGATTATGCACGGGGAAGAGGTGAACAATCACTACCCGATATCATTCTCAAAAATGCATTTGACGCTGCTTCGAAATATGATCGAGCCATAGCTATTATGTACGACTTGTCAGGATTAAGACACAAAAAAGAAGATTGCTCGGTTATTATCGAAGACTGGAAATATCTGGTCGATAAACTAAATGTTACAAACCAAAAAGGGAATAAAACATATCTGCACCACAACAAAAAACCGGTAGTTGCCATATGGGGATTAGGCTTTACAGACCGTCCATATAAGGTTAACGAAATAGGTATAGAAAAATTAATCGATTTTTTACAAAATGATCCGGTATATGGAGGCTGTGCTGTAATGTTAGGAGTTCCTACGGCTTGGCGCGACTTGAATTTTGACTGTACCAACGATCCTTATCTGCATACGATAATCAAAAAAGCAGATTTATTATTACCATGGACCGTACAACGCTACACACCACTGTTACATAATGATATGGACCGATATCATGACGAGACCAAAGCCGATATCCAATGGTGTAAAAAGAATAAAATAGATTATGTACCTTGCGTTACACCCGGGTTTAGTTGGCACAATTTAAGTACGATTCAATTTCCCGATGATATAAAGCCTTCAGGTTCGATACCGCGCCAAGGAGGAAAATTTTTCTGGGATCAAATGTATAATGCCATGAAAGCCGGAGGAGAAATGATCTATGTGGCGATGTTCGATGAAATAGACGAAGGCACTGCAATATTTAAATGTACCGATACACCTCCTGTAACTAAAATATCTCAGTTTATCGGAATGGACGGAAAACCTTCGGATCATTATCTATGGCTCACCGGTAAAGCGACTCAAATGTTACGAAAAGAGATACCTCTGACAAAAAAAATGCCGGAACGAAACTAAAATAAGATATACAATTCACACACAAATACACAACTACACATGTTAAGAGACCGTTTCAGAATTATTTTGAGACGGTCTCTTTTTATAGTCCTAGATATTGTTCTAAATTAAGCCTATATCAAATTCAGAAATTTTTTCTGAAAATACTTTTGTTGGAAAATTTAGACAGACTTTTAAACAAGCATTATAAAAAACAGCTATTTGTACATGAACAGCAGACATCCGCACTATTTATACTTTGCAGCTTTTGCTATTCGCTTAGGGATCTCGGTATTATCTATTTTTTCATGAAAAAGTTCCGATCCCTTTCCGACTGCAAACACAGGGACGTAACCAGCCGAATGATTTCCACTTGCCCAGCTAATCATTGCAATTTCATTAATTATTTCCTTTGCACGCGCAGCCATAGGTTCGTTTTTTGAGTATAAGCTTTCTTCAAATACGATTTTATTTTTCACAAAAGAATTTTCAAATTCATTACGTAATTTTTTTTCTTGTTCCCATGTAAGCGGTATCTCTTTCCAAAATCCCATGTTTTCCGAAAGAAAAGCTTTCATTTCATTCCAAAGGACTTTATTATTTTTATTTTTTCGCATCGCACTGATCTGATTCGACAATATATCTGCTGAATTCTTTTGATATTGCAGAACCTTCAAATTCAGCTCATATTTACCATTGCCAAGCACAAATCCTCCGGTCTCATGGTCTGCCGTAACGACAATCAATGTCTCTTTAGGGTGCTTCTTATAAAATTCATAAGCAACTCTTATCGCATTATCCAAATCTATCACCTCACTAAAAACCGCAGCAGCGTCATTAGAATGGCATCCCCAATCTATTTTGCCACCTTCTACCATCAAAAAAAAGCCCTTATTTTTATCTTTAGTAAGAAAATCAATTGCACTTTCAGTAATTTGAGCGAGCGTTAAGTCCCCTTCTTTACGATCAATCGCATAAGGTAAACAGGAGGCATCTGCACCCTCTTTCTGAATCAATATCATTTTCTGTGCCTGATCAGATTTTGCCTTATAATCATCATATCCACGTGCCAATGTATATCCGGCGTCTTCAAACATAGAGAAAATACTCGGAGCTTCTTTGTTATCTGCCGAAGTCGTCGGTTTTAAAAAACCTGCACCTGCATAAAAATCGAATCCGGCTTTCGGAAGGTCTGTTGCTATTTCATAATACATATTACGATGAGGCTGGTGTGCATAAAATGCAGCAGGAGTAGCATGGTCGACACTGACACTGGTAGCAATACCTACTTTTTTACCTGCTTTTTTAGCCATTTCTGCTATTGTCTGTAAAGGAATTTGCTGTTCGTCCATCCCTATCGCTCCATTATAAGTTTTGCTTCCAGTAGCCAAAGCCGTACCTGCCGCAGACGAATCTGTTACAGAATTTTTAGCAGAAAACGTACTTGCCACAGTTCCTACCGGAAATTGAGTAAAAAGCAATGGCTCCACTCCAATACGTCCGTTTTGCAATTCGGAACGATACATCTCCGTACCATTCACCTGATTTACACCCATTCCATCCCCAATAAAATAAAATACATATTTGGCCTGTCCCTGCGCAAAGGCAGTTATGAAGACAAAACACAATAAATACATCAATCTTTTCATATAACTATAAATTAAAAATTCAGCATTCAAATATACTACCAACAATCAACTTCAATAATTATTTCTAAAGAAATATGTATGAAAAAGCAGAGACATTAATAGTAATCAAGTTTTTACAAAAAGCAAGAATTATCTAAATAACATTCAGAAACGACTTTTTTCCAATACCGAAAAAATAGACTTTAAGCCGACACCTGATTTTCATTGAGACATATGAAGATTGCCATATAACCAAGGTTTAACTTTTGCCCATAATTCAGGATAAAAAAAATGTCCGGCTTCTTCCATTATTTCTAAGGTTTTCGGAGCAGTTATTACATTATAAGCCGAATATGTAGATGTAGGAGGACATACCATATCATTGAATCCTAAATAATAAAATCCCGGAACTTTTATTTTACGGGCAAAATTCACGACATCATAATACGGGGTATTCTTTATTTTTTGTTCCAACACTTCCTGAGTATCTGTCGAAGTTCGGAATAAATGAGGCCATCCTCCGGCACGATTATGCACATAACCGTTTAAATCGCACAGAGCCGGATAAAATGATATCAGTCCTTTTATACGTGTGTCTAAAGCTGCCGTAACAATTGCCAAAGCCCCCCCCTGACTACCTCCGTATACCATAATATTACGACCATCGAACTCTTCCATTGAAAAAATATAATCTACAGCCCGAATACAACCCAAATAGACTCTCTTAAAATATACCTCATCCCGATTATCCCAATTGATATATTGGTATTGGTACAATGCTCCATTCAACAAATTATTGTAAATAACAGGATCCATCGTTACAGGGATCCCATGAATACCAATGTCAAGAGTTATCATCCCGTCTTCAGCTTCTCCTACCATACCATTATACGGACGTACTCCAGCACCCGGCACTCGTAGTAAAGCAGGATATTTTCCAGGGGCTTTCGGAATACATAATATACCATAGATGCGACTCCCCATACGATAATTCTGGATATTAAGTTCATACACGTTAATTTTTCCTGTACATCTTTCGGGAATCAACCGTAATCGAGAATCAAGCGGAATTTTAGCATTTTCAGATTTAGCTTTCTCCCAAAATGCATCGAAATCTGACGGCAAAACAGCAGTAGGCTTTATCTCTTCCGGAGTAAAAGCTGCAGTAGCAAGCCCTTTATACGTTTTCCCGTCATATTTCGCCCAAACTTGACAACGTAAAAAACCCGGAATATCCATCGATCCAGCATTGACCGTAAGAGTTCCATTTTTTAATTTTGCTTTCTTTTTCTTTAATGGCGTCATCATATCATACGATACTTCATAATATATATCAACATTTTGTAATAAAACACTATTTTTCACCACTTTTATATCAAATTTCACATTTTCGCCCAAAGCGTATCGCCAATCCTCGTGATCAGGAGCAACAAGAACTTTTATCATTTGCTCTTTGGGCTGTGCCCACAAAGCAAATGGCATCAAAAAAAGAATAATAATCGATAATACATTTTTCATTTTCAATATAATTTTATATTAATATTTCCTATTTTTTAAATATTCAATCAAAAAAGCCGGTACATCCGTCTGAATAATACGGGCATTTAATGTGTCGATCAAATATCCGTATTCCTTATCCGGATTTATAAGTCCCATATCATCATCGTGCCCTCCTGACATAGTATCCCACAGGGTATTATACCAAATAAGGCTTTTTCCTTTTAACAATCGGGCCATTTCTTTAGGCAATGTATTTGTATCGGAAACATAAGAAAACTCAAAGGCGGCAGGAGATAATTCATTCATATAATCTTTTACCCGCTGTAAAGCATCCGGTTTATCCAAATTAATAACAGGCATAAAAATAATTTGATCCAAATACTTACCGAACTCTTTTTTTACCTGCTGTACCGACTGACTACCTTTCATTATTATTTGCCGAGTAGTTCCTGTCCTTTCTAACAGTTCATACACTTCATCAAAGAAAGGATAAGCTTTATCCAGATTCACCATAATTTTACCTTTAGCCAAAAGTAAAGCCTCTTCTAAAGTCGGGACACCATGCCTTGTATGAATACCCAAACCGTTTTTTAATTTCAATTTCTTTATGTCGCTCAATGTCCAGTCACTAACCCGACCACGTCCTGTTGTGGTCCTTTCCAGAGTATTATCATGCATAAGTATAAGATGCCCGTCTTTTGTTTTCTGGACATCTATCTCTACAATATCACAACCCATTTTAATAACATTCTCAATAGCATTTAATGAATTTTCCGGTGCATACCTCCAGTCTCCCCGATGGGCAACGACCAATACAGATTCACTCTTAGGGTTCATAAGTTCTGTCCGTATCTTATCCACCCTATCTATATTCTGCGCTACAGACTTATTCTGTACAAACAAACAAAATACACAGATGAAAACAATTAAAAAAAATTTTTTCATTTCTATTTTCTTTTAAATATCGACAACTCTCATTTAACTCTCGGTCAGGTTCTCCAAAACAACGAAAACAAGCTCTTCTCCTTGCCGTGTTAAAATATCATACTCAAGTACAGAAGGTACTCCCGGCAATTTAAGCCTTGCAGTTTCTGAAATAACAGGAAAAGGTATCTCATTTACCTTATAATATAAATTGGAATTACTACCCCGAGCCCTTTGTAAACGTATTCCATTTGACAACATCAAAGGTGTAGTCGTACGAATCCTCAGATTTCCACCTAATAAAGATTTTATTTTCAAAGACTTCAACCGACCGTCTTTCCACTCTATATCTACAAGAAATCCCCCCCTCGCCTTTAGGCCTTGAACATATCCATTTTTCCAAGCGGAGGGAAGAGCCGGAAGAATATGCACCGCCTCATCATGGCTCTGTAAGAGCATTTCTGCAATACCGGCCGTACAGCCGAAATTACCATCAATTTGAAAAGGCGGATGAGCATCCAATAAATTAGGATAAGTTCCCCCTCCTTTATAATCTGTCGCAGTATTCACACTTAACCGCAATTGCTCCGTTATAAGTTTATATGCCCTGTCTCCATCCATAAGACGCGCCCACAAGCATACTTTCCAGCCCATCGACCATCCCGTAGATGCATCTCCTCTATAAATTAAAGAATTACGGGCAGCATCAAATAACTCCGGAGTCCTATAAGGAGAGATCTGATTCCCTGGAAACAAACCATATAAATGAGAGATATGGCGATGTCGATCATTTGGATCATCCACATCTTGTAACCATTCTTGCAACTGGCCGTAACGACCTATTTGCATAGGAGCTATCCGTGAACGAACCGACTTTAAAGTATCGGCAAACTCTATATCCTTATCTAATATCTCAGTAGCAGTTATAAGATTAGAAAATAGCTCAAACATCAGCTGATTGTCCATCGTAACACCAGCTGTATTAGTTAATTTGTTTTGCTTGTCAAATGTATTTTCAGGAGAACTCGACGGGACAATGACCAACCAATCATGTAGCGGTTCTTCTACAACAAAGTCGAGGAAGAAAAGTGCCGCACCTTTCATTACAGGATAAATTTCTTCCAGATATAACTTGTCTCCAGAATAAAGAAAATGTTCCCATAAATGCCTGGCAAGCCAAGCTCCACATACGGGCCACATACCAGGACCGGAACGATCTACAGCACCAGTAGTACGCCATAAATCAGTATTATGATGCAACATCCAACCTCTTGTACCATACATATCTTTTGCGGTCTGCTTGCCAGTTATAGCCAGTTCTTTTATCATCTGGATCAAAGGCTCATGCAATTCGCTCAAATTAGTTACCTCTGCCGGCCAATAGTTCATTTCCAAATTAATATTAGTCGTATATTTACTATCCCAAGCTGGTCTCATACGGTCATTCCATATTCCTTGTAAATTTGCAGGTTGTGACCCTGGTTGAGAACAGGAAATCAACAGATAACGTCCAAATTGAAAATAAAGAGCTGCTAAATCAGGATCTTTACCATCAGAGAATTCTGCTATACGTACATCTGTCGTCTTTAAAGAAGACTCCGTTACATCAAGTTTCAATTTCACCCGGTCAAAATAATTCTTGTAACAGCTGATATGGGCAGTCTTCAATTTTGAATAATTTTTATGTATAACTTTTCTGAGACAGGACTTTGTTCTTTTATCAGGATCTCCACTCAAATCGGCATAATTTACAAAATTTGTCGCCATAGAAATATAGATCGTCACAGCATCAGCATCCGTCACGGTCAACCGAGACTCATCGGTCTTCAATATTCCTTTTTCAGGTACGATCTTCACTCGGGTGATAAACTTGACCTTCCCTTCTAAACCCTCATGTGATCCGGAGACACCTCGTAATAAAAGTTCGTCTTTCAACACCGCAACTTGACTTATATGAGGACTCGACAAGCCTGCAGAGAAACAGATTTTATTTTTTTGTGATGCCGTCAGGCGCATTACAATAACGCGATCGGGAAAAGAGGCAAATGTCTCTCTTCGAAATTCTACACCGTCGACAACATAAGACGTCCGGGTTATGGCCGAATCGATATCAAGTTCGCGATAATAATTTTCGACCGCCTCATGTCCCGGAAAAATAAGCTTAAGATCTCCCACCGGTTGATATATCATTCCGTGATTTGTCTTGGATATGACTTTTTGATCCACCAGCCTCTGCGCTTCTTTATATTTATTTTGAAAAATTAATTGCCGGATATAGGGAATTGCCGCTAAAGCGTCCGGATTTGAATTGCTATTCGGTCCTCCCGACCAGACAGTTTCTTCATTCAACTGCAATCTTTCTTCCACAATACCGCCAAATACCATAGCCCCCATGCGACCGTTTCCTATGGGTAGAGCTTCTTCCCATTTTTCAGCCGGGCGGTCATACCATAACTTTAACGCCGTCTCAGCCGAATTTTCCTGACAAATACACAAGAAAAATAATATTGTACAAAAACAAAACAAATTTGTTTTATTATTTATATTTCCCATTAAAAAACCTTTTAAACATACATTGTAACGCACCTGCTGTTATTTTACCACATGTAACTTCGTATCTACCAAATTCCCTACTTTTGCCCTAAAAACATATATCCCCGGATTATAAGGCATTGTTACTGATGTGAGTTTTCCGGTTAGCGGTGTCTTTTTTACATTAATCCCGCTAATATTAAAAATTTCAATGGAAGCATTATCCAATAGCTGCGGTTCAATATCCAATCTCACCGACACACTTTCTCCTGCATTCGAAGGATTCGGATAAGTATTCAGTATTCCTATTTTTTTTAAAGTACGTTCTTGCGACGAAAGCCCGGAAACTCCTTCCAAAGTATTTATGGTAAAACCTCCATAAGGTTTTAACAATATCGACAAACTTCCCTTATATTCTTCATCTTTAACAATAAAATTGCCTCTTTCTCCTGTATCATTTATGATTCTGATCTTACAATTCTCCGGAAGAAAAGATAAGTCTAATTTTATCTCCCGCTCCGTATTGTTTCCATTTATACCACCGATATACCAATCATTTCCTTTCCTTCTAGCTATAACGACATAGTCTCCAGGATATCCGCAAACCAATTTAGTGTCATCCCATGCAGTCGGCACTTTTTTTAAGAAATCAAGCACCTCTGCTTGTAATCCAGCATACACCATCCGATTATCGGCAAAATGCTGTATTCCAGACTCGAAAACTACAGAAAGAGCCAATTGATGCCCGTAGGTAGTAATATTTTGAGATTCTACTCCATCATAAATTTTATTGGAGAAAGTCAAGGGTGCATAATCCATCGACCCAACAACATTCCGAGTAAAAGGAATAGTAGCGTTATGTGCCGGAGCCTGGTTACAACCGTATTGGCTTGTAAACTTTTCAGAACCGCTCACAGCCTCCATAGTCATTAAGTTAGGATATGTACGTTCCCATCCGCGAGGCAGCGTACATCCATGAAAAGTCACCATTAATTTACGCTCCATGGCCTCCTCCAAAAACTCTTTGTACAACTCTATTACCCCTTGCTTGTCTGAATCAAAAAAATCAAATTTAATACCTTTTACCCCCCATTTAGCGATCTTATCATATTGCTCTTTCCTCCTTTGGGGATCACTCATCACATCCCAAAAAGTATTGGGTCTATCTTCTTCAGCCAACCCTGATTTATACCACAACCAAACCCCGACTTCTTTATATTGCGCATAAGCCATAATATAATCTAGCTCATTATCTGTCATTTTATGCCAACCTGCATCTATCAATATATACTCCCAACCCATATCCGCTGCAAAATCTATATATTTTATCTGCTCCTCATAATCATAGGTCGAAGGCTGATCTGACCACCAACTAAATGCTGCACGTCCCGGTTTTATCCAGTCTGTATCCTCAATAACACTGGGCGGATTCAAATTTTGAATAATACTAGTTTCTATTATATCGGCTAATTGATCGCCTATTATAATAACTCTCCAAGGAGATGCCCAAGGTAACTGGGACATTGGTTCGGGATCATCTGGTATGGCAACCTCTTCTTTTGCGGCAAATACGACCGTATATAAACCCGATTTGTCACTTTTTACATGTGTAGCGCAATAGGTATCATCCAAAGCCGCTTCTGTGACCATTATCCAATGATTTTTAGTATTGAACAACATCGGATAAGCCCAGCCTTGTGCATTTGGGGAGTTAGTTCCGATGGCAATATTGCTTTGACAATATTGCTCATAACACGGACTTTTATTAGACCGCCAATCATATGGATGTATCCACGCCTTTCCGTCAGTAAAGAATTTAAAACCCGTATTTTCTTTCGTTATTTTATAGAATTTTGTGCTCTCATCGGGGAAACGGTAACGAAATGCGACCCCGTCATTATACACTCTTAAAATAAGCTCAACAACTTTACCGTTAGAGTTTTCAAATCGATAAGTTTGTTCATTTGCCCAATTATGGCAAAGCAATCTTTTCCCGGATTTCAGTTCATACTGTTCATCAATGAGTAGTACTTCACTTTTAGAGATAAACTGAAGGTTTGAAGAAAACGCTTCATCTTCTCGGTCGATACCTAAAGGAGAAGAGTCCATGAGTTGAGTATTATCGTACTTGACATAATAAGAAAGGCTTTCCCCCAAAGAAAGAGTAAACTTTACCCGACTATCCGGAGATGAGAGCGAAATTTCTTTTATTCCTATTTTTTGTTCTATATTTTTCGCTGCTCCTTTAAACTGAAAAGAGAAACATATTAGAATGACGAAAGCAAATATTTTCTTCATAATATTCTTTTTTGATTTTATCGTTTATAATCTGTACTTTATTATACTCTACAATATCATTTTTACGATGATTTCGGCGGTACAGATGACATAAAACGAAATTTGTAATCACTGAACGACCACACTTCCGAATTTTTCGGAATAATAACAGTACCCTTCTTTTTCCCATTATTTTCAATGTCCACTTTTAGCGTTATCCATGTTCTCTCACCTTTTTCATAATCATAGGTCTCACCATCATCATCATATAAATCATAAACCGAAGCTTTTTCTCCATAATGTCGAATCTCTAACGGATATCGTCTATTCTCCAACTGGGTGATACCCGGCCATAGCGGTATAATCCCCCCATCTTTCACATATACAGGGATTTTATCTAATCCGGGAGCTACTGTAATAATTTCTCCTTCTCCGACAAATTCTCCAGTATAAAAATCATACCATTTCCCCTTTGGAAGGACTACGCGACGCTCTGTTTCTCCCGCAAAGAGAGGTGCTATCAACAATGAATTGCCAACCATGAATTGGTCTTTTATCTCTTTCCTCAATGCCATTGCATAAGGATTTTCCGTTGCGTCTAATTTACCCTTTTCCATTTTTACCTCATCCTTGTATCCTTGTTCTAAATTCATCGCACGTACAGGAGGAATGCCTTTAAAAGCATAATTGGCAAAAGCCGTATATAAATAGGGAATAAGCCGCATCCTCAATTTGGCAATCTCATTGACCTGTTGAGACACTTCAGGAAAACTCCAAGGTTTAGTGCCATCTGCCCAAGCATCTAACATGGCAATAGGAGAGAAACATACAGTCTGCATTCTTCTCAACCACTCTTCCGCACTTTTCGACGCACGAACTTCCGGTGTCCACAAAACTCCGATAAAAGAACTATTAATCAAGGCTGTAATAAAATCTCTGTGGTCATAATAATCATTATATATCACATACGGGAAAGAAGACGTCCCTGCATTACCAGATCTTACCAGACCATAAGTTCTCTTATTTTGTTTCCGATACATCTGAACAGTCATATCCTGCATGAGAGATCCGTATATTTGGCGGATCTGTTCAGCTGTATTTCCGGACGGAAAAATTGCTACATCAGGCCATAACCAATAATCATACCCATCATTCTCATCTAATTTATACCCGCTGATACCCTTTTTTACTTGATTCTCTTCAAAATGTCTGGTAGCGATTTGCCGGGCTTCTGATAACGTATAATCAGGGACAAGACCGCACCATACTAAATGTGAAGAGGTATAAGGCTTAATCTCATCATAAAGTTTTGTCGCTGGCGATATATAAGGATTAATCCATACATTCGTTTTAATATGTCTATCATCCAATTTTTTAATAAAACCGACCGGATCTGGGAAACGTACAGTATCCCACTCATAGGTACAAGGATAGGCATGGGACATCCAACCAGGTTCTAATCCTATAACAGTCAACGGGAATTTTCTTTTTCTAAACTCTTCCACTTCTGCCATTACCAGTTTATCGGTAAATAACGTAGGTGTGCGATGCCAAAAGCCTAACCCCCAACGAGGCGGAAGAGTGCCTCCGCCATTATAAAGATTAAACCTCTGCACAACTTCCAACATTGTCGGACCTAAGAACAACAGAATTTCCACACCTTCTGCCGGAACAAGGAACTCCATATTGTCGGAATAAGGACGACTCGTCCATTCAGGATCAGTATTCCGATCACGGGCAATCGGAACATTCCGGCTATCTTTGCGTATTCCCGTACCCACCCATACATCAATATAACGTGCCGTATTTATCAAAGCTCCATATCCCCGAGAAGATACAAAAAACGGAACAGGCGCATGCGTCCGGCCATTATCTCGGCCGCCATAGTGATCGGCATGCAATCTCATAACACGACCACGTTGTTCTACAGTCTTAAAGTTCAATCCCAAACCATAGATTTTTTCATCTTTCTCTAACGGAAAACGGATATATGTTTTCCCATCTACAACCTTAAATTCCAAATCTTCCACAGAAACAGGCATAAAAGCCTCACCCATTTCGAGGATTGCTTCAGTACGCGGGGCTATATTCAGTTCACTTAACAAATTTACTTTGTCTGGTCTACCCACCGATATTTTCCATATTCCGGCATTTACTTTCTCTACCTCCACAGCATTTCCCTGAAAACAAGAAATGAAGAATATAAATGACAAACAAACAAAGTTTATTTTAAATATTCGAATCATATAATCTATGAATTTGGGACTGACATTAATTATTACATTTATAATAAACCAAAATCATGGCAATTCATATTCTTTCGATAAAGCATCAATAGGATCAAGTCCGTCAGTAGGTAAATGTGTTGATATGACCGTTAAAATATCACCAGACCGAACACTTGACAATACTGTCTCCATCTCGCTATTCTCCACTCTAATTTCTTTTTCTACCGGGCTTCCATTCGAATAGTCTGTATATTTGACCGTTACGTATTGTATAGTCAGGTCTTCTATCGGGTACCAAGAGATTTTCATACTTCCAGAAGAAATATCAGACATGGTCTTGATGCTTCTATTTCGCAGTGTCTGTTTATACTTCTCTCCATAAATCACAGCTGACTGTTCTACAAACAAAGACTGATGCCCTTCATTATCCTTCGTTATAAACTCGAACACATAAGTTCCTTCCGGCAAATCCAGTACAGACTCCATCGGAAATCTACCAGACGAAGTCCGCTTAACCGGGACAACCGCAAAATTTTGTCTTTCATTCCAATAGATGACCGTCTCGGTTATACGCGGATCAGAATTAATCTCCCACGTAAATTTTACACGATTATCACCCGGGTATATTTTTAACGAATCGATAACTCCTGTATAAATAGTTTCTCCTCTCTCCAAATATTGTTCATGTAAACTATTCATGTCATCGCATGATATAAAGGCTATGAATACATAAACCAATACAAGAATTTTTATTATCACTTTCATATCTTTTATTCATTAATTAGTTCTATCATCTCCATAAAAAGTTATTTCACTGATATGCAATGCATTGCTACCAGACCAATTACTCTTCATCGCAAAACGCAGATATCGCACACTGGGCTTTTCGATCGGCACTAAAAACTCGAATCCTGCCGTTGCATATTCTATATCTTCATTAGTAACGGTGGCATTATCTTCCCCTGAAGGTTTAAATGTCTCATAATCGCCTAACAATACCCAATCATTCTTCCATTCTCCGGAATCAGACCAATAGTCCTCTTTCATCCCTTCCTTATAATTAGCAGTTCCCCAGACTTCGAAAGTTTTTATATTATGGTTTTTATAGACATTACTCCCCATACGATGCCAAAGTTTGAAACGGCTTAATGTTGCCTCACATCCCAAATCTATGGTAAAATATAAAGGTATCCCTTGATTGGGATCATTCTGTTTTGTATGCCAGCCATTATTTCCGATAACCCCATCGAATAAATTGGAGAATACCCAAGCCGAATTATAATCTGTATTATTATCTACTGGTAAAACCAATCTTTTATGTTTAGATTTATCCAACTCTTCCTCATACAAAGGCGTGAAAGTCTCTTTTATCATATCCGACACATTACCCCATTTATCCGTAACAGTAAAGGCAAATACGCGTTCAGAGGAATCATACCCGCGAAAAGAATAGTTTCCGTTCTCCAGATTACTATAATACGTTTCACCTTCCTCCAAATTTCCATTTTCATCTGTCGCATAAATAGTAAAGCCCACCTCTGTCTTGGTCTTATTATTCCATGAAACATTGACTCCGCCAAAATCCGCTTTTAACTCCATCGAATTATATATATCATAGACTGGCGGAGTATCCGGAGTAAAAGATATTGTAACCGGTACAGACTCATTCTCGCTATGATCAACCGTATATAAAGCCATATCTACGGGATCTGTATTTCCAAGCCCCTCTACAAGTACATAGTTATTATATATAGAAGAACGGACGACCCGCTTTTCTCCTTGAAACAAATACTCGCCTTTAACATACGAAATATCCGTTTCTTTAGGCAATTCATAACTGATCTTGGCTCCACCGGGAAGGCTTTCCACAGAAATATTGCTTACAGGAGAGGGAGGAATGCTGTCTGTCGGTATCTGTCCCACTTTCTCTTCATCACAAGATATGATACCGATGCATAAAAAAGTTACAATTATAAACAGGTTCTTCATAATAATTCGTTTTAAATTTTATTTTACCAACCGGGATTCTGTACCAAGTTCGAGTTATTAATAAGAGTACTGACTTTTAAAGGCCACAAATAATCTTTCATCGTAAAAACACGCGTATTCATATAAGTTGTCACCGTATAATACGTGTCGACTGTTTCACCTCTATAATCCCACCCTTGCACGGGTTCATTAAAATATTCTAAAGCTTTCTTCCATCTTCTCAAATCATAAAAACGCTGTCCCTCAAGAGCCAATTCGATCAACCGTTCCTGATGGATGATTTCACGCATGCCCTCCTGTGTTTTAGGTTTATTAGGATTCGTCGATTTCGACCAAGATTCGACAACGCCTTTTAAACCCGCCCTATTTCGTACTTTATCGATCCACTTATACACATCTTCATCAGGAACAGACTTTACCTCATTCAGAGCCTCTGCATACAATAAATATAAACCGGACATACGTATAATCGGAAATGAATATCGCTTTGCCGAATATGTAGTAGTCGTAGCAGTACCTGTCACTGTTTCAGCATTTACAAGTTTTTTTAGAAAATAACCAGTAGGAATATGCTCTCCGCTTCCTCTAAAACCTCCTATCTCAGATTTCCGGGCCTGCAAATAATAAAAATCAATCTCGCTCGTTTTACCCGCTCCTTCAAATATGCCTCGGTCAAATCCCAACGTAGCATAAAATCTCGGTTCTCTGTCAAAATTCAAATTGGCAGTTGTTTCTCCCGTTTTAATATAGAACATATGTTTCCCATCGGCTACTTGAGTTCCATACCGTTCTTGATAGTTCCATTCCGGATCTTCATCGATAGGGATTCCATTCTTTGTATAAAACTGTTCCGCAATTTTTAATGTCGCACCAAGTTCACTACCCTTATTTCCCAAATTACCTAATTCAAGATGTGGCATAGCATATAATTGCAGAACCGACTCATCTCCTGTAGACGGCCACACAATCTCTTTATTAAACTTCTCGGTAACAGCACCTCTCAGTTTAAATTTTAATTCTGTTTCCTCCGACATTTGACGCGGAGGAATATATTCATAAAAACCATGCCCAGCAGCTTCACATTCTTCAACAGCGTATTTAATGGCTTCTACCGCCCTCTCCCATTTCTTGATATCTTTTTCCGTCGAAATCAGCTGTACTCCCCTTTTATCCTTAAAATTCAAGTAATCAGGATTCCCATTAAATAAAGGGCTTGCCGCCCAAGCAAGAACCTCTGCTTTAGTAGCTAAGGCAATAGGCCTCGTTATTCGCCCGGCATCGGTAATCGTGCTTTCTATCTGATCAGGAAGATCATCCTTGACGCCATCTATCAATTCAACTATATAGTCTACCACATCGTCAACAGGATCTCTATATACACGAACCTCATCAACAGAAGCGGAAACAGGTAGATTCTCCCGAATAATGGGAATAGGGCCATACAGTCTCATCAAATAAAAATGATAGTAGGCTTTAAGAAATGTTACTTCAGCTATCCACCTTTCTCTCTCATAATTTTCCAAATCTACAGGTTTATGAATATTTTCAAGAAAAATATTGCAATCTCGTATTGCTATAAACATTTGTGTCCCGTTATTCCTGCCATCCCAAAAATTCAGATACGGATCATTAGAATTCTGGTAGCCAAGGGCTATCTGGGACGCATTCATACTATTAAAAGAAGTTTGATCTATATTCCACCAAAGCTCATCTCCACCCACCATAGCAGGATTTACCCACGGATGACCGACAACCGGAAGATAACTATAACAGGTAAACAAAAATTTTTCTGCCGATGCTCTATTTGTAAAAGCATTATCTAACGTCGCTACATCATCAGGGACGATATCCAAATAATCGGCACAGCTCGTATTAAGAGTTATACTAATAATAAATAGAAAACAGAATTTAAATATTTTTTTCATAACAGATAATTATCTTAGAATTCAACACTAACGCCGAAATTAAATACACGTTGCAAAGGATAGGACAACCCGTTTCCTGCCATTTCAGGGTCCCACATTTTAAACTTGGAAAAGAGGAGCAAATTAGTTCCGCTTAGATAAAATCTTACATTTGAAAGAGACATCGGACGAATCCACTTTTGAGGTAAAGAATAACCAAATTCAACCGATTTCAGGCGCAAAAACGAACCATCCCTCATAAACCAAGTACTGACCTGTTGATTATTTTCATTCGCAGAAGCGGACAAACGCGGCCAAAGGGCATAAATATTCCGATTGTCTTCAGACCAATGACTATCGGCCCAATACTGGAGTAAAGCTCTCTGATTATTACCCGTTAATGAACTATTACTAACAAACGGTGCAGTTGCGACCGGATCTATCCAAAACGAAGAACGAGCAGAGCCCTGAAAAAAGAACGAAAAGTCAAAATTCTTATAACCGGCAGTCAATCCAAATCCATAAATAATTTCAGGTGTTGTCGGATATCCGATAGGAACTTGATCATTCTCATCGATAATCATATCTCCGTTAATATCTTTATATTTTATGTCTCCAGCACCATATTCTCCGAACATTTGTTTAGGAGAATTTTTAACCTCTTCATCGTCTATAAAAAGACGTTCAGCAACATATCCCCAACGTTGCGAGATTTTATTACCTATATGAGATCTCCATGGAGTATTAACATAGTCGGGTTCTTCATAAACCTCATATTCGCTGGTCGCATAAGTAAAAGTTCCTGTAAATACCGTCCAGAAATCCTTTGTAAAGCTTTTATTATAGTCAAGAGAAATGTCTATTCCATGTCCTCGTGCTTCTCCTATATTAGCCTGAGGACTTGCTTGCAAGCCCATTGTTGTCGGAATATCCGAACGAGTTTGAAGAATATTTTTCCTGTATTCCGTAAAATAATCAAATTGTAAATCCAGATTATCGTTCCACAAACCCAATTCAAAACCTAAATTCATTTTCCTACTGACCTCCCACGTGATATAAGGATCAGAATATCGAGAAATAGATATACCACTTCGGATATAACTGAAATCTTCACCGAACGTATATCCTCTACTCGAATTATTCATATTTACCTCCGACAGATAAAAAAAACGATCAGTATCATCTCCTATATCATCATTCCCGACTAACCCATATGTCGCTTTTAGCTTAAGTTTACTGATAATATCAGAATAAGGTTGCATAAACGATTCGTTGCTCAACAACCAGCCTACACCGATAGAGGGAAAGAATCCAAACCTTTCGTCTTTGGCAAAACGTTCGGATCCATTATATCCGAAATTCATTTCTAAAAAATAACGTTTATCAAATCCGTATGTAAAACGGCCTGCCAATCCGATATTCCGATAAGGCAAAGACAGTTGTAAATTATCGGCATTCCCATCCAGATATTCTCTTATGGTATAAACCAACAAACCCGACACATCATGCTGACCGGCAAATGTTCTGTTATACTGAGCTGCCCCTTCAAAATACATTGTGCTGTTCAAAACCTGAGGCTGTTTATCGTAAACCAAATAATCCGTTCCCGTATCAGGATTCAAAGCTGTCAATTTATATTCAGACGGATTCTCAGTATTTGCTAACTGATAATAGAACGGATTAAAAGAGTGCTTGACTTTCAACAAAGAATACCTGCTAACATTAAATAATCCCCTGATTGACAACCCCTTAGTGATGAAATCAAGATTTTGTTTCAACTCGAATTGTGCATACATGTTTGAACGATCCCTTGTCGTGTAACCTTTCACCATTTCAGCGTAGGGATTTAAATAATCTCCCGTATCATAATTTCCAAAAAGAATATGATTTGTATATCGGTTAGCCTCATCCGGAGCATAATAAGGGCGGAACAATACAGGATTAGCATGCATTGCTTTCGTATATAAATCAGATCCCCCATCCAACGGACCCGAGTAATCCTCAAAAGAACCATATAAACGGACAACCGCTTCTGTCGTTTTGGTCAAATTAATATTAATATTAGAACGTAACAAATATTTCTGAATATCTATATTGTTATTAAAATTGTTCCGTTTATCTTCTTTAAGAATACCATTGTCCTTTGAATAAGAAGCTGCGACATAATAACGAGCAATTTTTCCCCCACCGCTGATATTCAAATTATATCTTTGATTAAAAGTCTGATTTTTGAATAGCTCGTCATACCAATCTACTGCAGGATATCTCAGAGGATCTGTTCCACGCTCGGTGTTAACTATTTTTGCAGTTGAATAGGGAAGAGCTGCCATAGCGTCTCGTGTACGTACCGCCTCATTATGCAACCGCATGTATGTAACTGGATCAGCGATTTCAATATTTTCTGTAGGAGTAGATATAGATCCTTCTGCACGAAATTGCACACGCACTTTTCCCTCTTTTCCTTCTTTTGTTGTAACCAAAATAACTCCATTAGCTCCACGTGCGCCATACAAAGCAGTAGCATTTGCATCTTTCATAACCGAAAAAGAGGCTATATCATCCGTTGTCAGGCGTGAAAGTTCATCACTTGTCATTTCTACACCATCGATCAAAATAAGAGGATTAGCTCTACTCTCTGCACCAAATGTCGTTATACCGCGAATAAAAAAATCGGCATTGTCCTCTCCCGGTTCACCGGTACGCTGATAAGAGATCAAACCGGCAATACGTCCAGCAAAAGATGTGGTTAAATTACTAGATGGTACTCTTAAAGCAGAAGGTTTTATAGTAGATACAGAAGCGATGACACTCTCTTTCTTTTGTTTACCAAAAGCGACCACAGTAACTTCATCTAATATATCCGTTTTTTCTTTCAATCTTATTGTAATATTTCTTTGATCTCCGACTATAATCGTCTGAGTTTCCATACCTAAAAATTGTACTAAAATTTTATCATCAGGAGCTACTTCGATAGTAAATGAACCATCTACATCTGTTGAAACTCCCCGAGTACTGCCCTCAACAATAATACTCGCTCCAGCTACTGGTTCACCAAGATTATCTAAAACCTTACCGCTTAAGACATTTCTATTCGATATTGTAAGTTGTTGTTTTTTAACCTCTTTCGCACCACTCGTCTTCTTTGTAATTACAATTTGTCGTTCATGAATTGAGTATGTATTATCACTATTTTCAAAAACTTTGTCCAGAACTGCATTAATTGTCCCATTTTTCACATTGACACTTATTTTTCTCTTCAGATCAACATCATCTTTATAAAAAAATATGTATTTACTTTTATTTTCAATTTCTTTAATAACATCTTCTAATGTACGATTTGTCATATTTATTGAAAATATAGAATCTTGTCGACCTATCTTTTCTGCACCATATGTATGAATTGTTATGCATAATAAAATAAATAATACAGATTTCTTTATAAAACAAAAGAATCTAACGTTTCTTATAATTGTGCTTTCAATGAATATCATGTAATTATTAATTATTGAATTATATACTTTTATTAATTATTATAATAAT